>Ga0306920_100005006_pt1 | contig 17043 bp, 14 predicted proteins | sample flu12Cox44000170_FD_204666 | JGI IMG/M metagenome (GOLD analysis project Ga0306920, IMG submission 204666) | Lab enrichment of tropical soil microbial communities from Luquillo Experimental Forest, Puerto Rico - flux4day.12C.oxic.44.000.170 (v2)... | ecosystem: Environmental > Terrestrial >... | reverse complement strand
GGTGCAGGCACGTCGCCGGAGAAGGGCGCGATCGGGGAGACCCCCAACTTGGCGGCGCGCTTACAAGCCATTGCCGCACCCAATACCGTCGTGGTTTCGACGAGTACCCAGCGCCTTGCTTGGCGCCAATTCCATTATCGCGATCTTGGGCAGCACAATCTGAAAGGCTTCACTCAAGCGGTGCAGGCTTGGGAGGTGCTTGGCCTTGCGCCCTCCGAAAGCCGCGCTGAGTTGCCGGGCTCGCCCAAGGCCCCGTTCATCGGGCGACGCGCTGAGCTGGCACAGATGCGGAGCATCCTTGAGGTCTGCAAAGACCAGGGGCGCGGGCGAGCCATCCATATCCGAGGCGAAGCAGGGATCGGAAAAACCCGGTTGCTCGAAGAGTTCTGCTTGCTGGCTCGCGAGCAAGGTTTCGTCTGCCATACGGGATTGGTTCTCAATTTCGGTGCCGGCACCGGGCGTGACGCCATCGCCGCATTGGTCCGAGACATTCTCGGCCTGACGCTCAACAGCGACAGAAAAACTATGCTCGCGACCCTGCAATCGGCGGTCAAAGATGGGCTCGTCGCCGGCGACGAAGAGGTGTTCATCAACGATCTCTTGGGCATTCCGCAACCCCCACAGCTTCGCACGCTCTATGATGCCATGGACAACAGCACGCGTGACACTCTTCGCCGCATGTCCATCGCACGCCTTGTCGAGCGTGCGAGCCGCTTGCAGCCCCGTGTGCTAGCCGTTGAGGATCTGCACTGGACGGACCGCTCCACGCAGGCGCACTTGGTCTCGTTGACCGCAACCGTAGCCAACTGCCCCTCACTCCTCGTAATGACCTCGAGGCTCGAGCACGATCAGCTCGACGAGGCTTGGCGTGCGGTGGCAACGCCTTTGAGCGTCATCGAGCTTGGGCTGCTGCACGCAGATGAAGCGGCAGCCCTTGCGGCGCCGTTTTTGGCCGCCAATGCGGCAGCTGCGAACCGGTGCGTCGAACGAGCTGCGGGGAACCCGCTCTTCTTGGAACAGCTTCTCCGCAATGCGGTCGAGGGTGCTGATGCCGCTGTCCCCGGTTCGATCCAAAGCCTTGTCCAAGCCCGCCTCGATCGCCTCGATGTCCCAGACCGGCTGGCCATACAGGCCGCGGCGGTGTTGGGTCAACGCTTTGATCTTGCGGCGTTGGCTTATCTTCTCGAACGACGGGACTACAACCCTGAGCGGCTTTTGGCCCGTCGGATGATCCGTCCGGTAGGAGAGGCGTTTCTGTTTGATCATGCGCTCATTCAAGAAGCGATCTACGATGGCCTTCTTCGCAGTCGCCGACGCGCGCTTCACAAGCGCGCGGCAAGTTGGTTCGAAGACCGCGATAAGGTTCTCAAGGCCGCGCATTTGGACCGGTCAGGCGACCCCACCGCGCCTGCGGCCTATTTGCAGGCGGCACGCGTCCAGGCCACCGAATATCGCTTTGATGCCGCCCGCAAGCTTGTCGAGCGCGGGCTAGAACTCAGCAGCAATCAAGCGGACCGTTTCGCCTTGTCGTATCTGCTCGGTGACATACTCTATCAGCTTGGGGAGATGTCGGCAGCGCTCGACGCCTTTGTCCGATCGTTGTCAATGGCGGGAAGCGATGCCGAACGATGCCGCGGCTGGATCGGATGCGCGCGGGTCAAGCGGGTAATCGATGATCTCGACGGAGCCTTTGCGGATCTCGACCGCGCGGAGACCGTCGCCGTCGCCCACGGGCTCAAAGTGGAGGAGTCGCAGGTTAGGTTCCTGCGCGGCAATCTGTCATTTCCGCGAGGCGACGTTGAAACTTGCCTAAGCGAGCACCGGCGAAGCCTCGAGTTGGCCCGCGTGGCCGGAGCACCGGAGTGCGAAGCCGACGCGCTCGGCGGCCTTGGCGATGCCGAATACTTGCGCGGGCGCATGATAAGTGCACATCGCAATTTCCAGAACTGCATTACCCTCGCGCGTCGTCACGGCCTCGGCAGAATTGGAGCCGCGAATCGGCCCATGGCCGCCTTTACCCGATGGTATGCTGGAGAGACAAAGGAAGCCCTCGGTGAAGCACGCGAGGCTATTGCTGCGGCCAAGCGCGTGGGCCACAAGCGAGCCGAGATGATCGCGCACCATGCGGCCTGCTTCTGCCTTCAGGCTCTGGCGCAATTCGACTTGGCCGCAGACCACGCAACACAATCTCTGTCGCTCGCCCAGCAGCTTCACGCACCACGGTTTGAAGCCGAGGCGCTGGCGTTGCGCGCCGATCTCGATCGACTTCTCGGCAATCGGGTTGAGGCACGTTCTGATATTGAACAAGCCCTTTCGATAGCTCGCAAGACGGGCATGGCTTATACCGGAGCCATCGTGCTGGGTATTGCCGCACTTATCGCTGATGACACGGAGCTCAGGCGCGTGTTGCTTTCCGAGGCGGATGCCTTACTCGCTGCCGGCGCTGTCAGCCACAATCATCTCTTGTTTCCCAAGGATGCGATCGAAGTCTGTCTGGAAATGGGCGATTGGGAGCGAACCAACCAGTATGCTGCGCAGCTCGAGGCCTACACCCGACATGAGCCGCTGCCCCTTATGCAGTTCTTCATTGCTCGCGGTCGAGTGCTGGCGGCCATCGGTGTCGACGCCCGACGCCGCGACGTCATTCCGGAACTGCGTCGCCTCACTACGGAGGCTGAGCGCCTGGGTTGTTTGATCGCTCTGCCGGCTCTACGGTCGGCCGCTGCGCGCATCGACCCGGACGCTCTAATCCAAACGGACCACGCTGCGCGGTGACGTGGGCGTCCGACGCATTGCCCTTGCTCACCCCGCACTCCGCGCCAGTGCGGAGCCCCCTGATAGGCGAAGACCTTCCAATGCTTAGTCTTCGCCGCCCGCAATTGGCTTGAAAAGGGAAAGCCCGGCTCGCACGCGGCAGTTCAGGGCGCACGCGAGCTTTGCCGCGGCGCCGGAAGTCGGCCGTTGACAGGCGCGCCGGCGGGCAAGGATTGTTGGCCACAAGGATGAGGGGAAAGCACATGGCTGAGCGGTTGTACCCGCGGGCGCGGCCCGATGCGTTGAGTGACGCAGTCTTTGGCGTTGCGATGACACTCCTGGTCCTCGACGTGCGGCCTGCCTGAGGATTTCCGGCCGCATAGCCCACAGGAATTGCTCGATGGCCTACAGAGCCTCTGGTCGAAGTTCTTTCCCTATGCGCTGAGCTTCTTCGTGCTCGGCCTGCGCTGGCTGTTGAACGCGCAGTTGCGCACCCGGTCGGAGTGGTTTGGCCGCGAGTACGCGATGTGGTGGCTCGTGTATCTCTTTCTTATAACGTGCGTACCGTTCACGACCATGGTCGTCGGTCGCCATGTCATTTTTGCACCGGCGATCTTGCTCTATGCAGGAAACACGCTGCTCATCGTTGGGGGTCGCGTTCCGATTGCTCGCGCTCACGGAGGTCGAACCGGGCGATCATCGGCGCGATCGGCCGACATCGCTGTATGTGCTGGCGCTCTCATCGCTGCTTGCGATCGCCTGGCGTTTCGTCAGTCGACGCCATGCTTTATGGGCATATCTACTCAATGCCGCGCCGCCGGCTATCGCGCGGTGGAGGCACCGATGCGGCCGCCGGTCTTCAGATGGGATGCGCGGGGTCGACGAAGTCGCGCATCGGTGCCTGGTGTTGCTCTGAGGGAATGCGCGCAAGCGCTTCCGCGATGACAGTCTTGATCTGTCATCGCGGTTCCCAAACCCGTCTTTCGATGGCGGCCGAAGGGAGCTAGCCAGGTTGCGCGCGACGGCGGGCTCGGACAACAGGCGGGCCACCCACCTCCCCTAAGGTCGGTGGCAGCGGGCCGGCATCGATGCCGCTAGCCGTGGCCCTTCTTGCCGGCGGCGCTCTTCACGGTCGTGCCAGAGAATGTCGAGATGTGGGGTGCCGGCTTGGGCTTCTCTTTCTTCGGTTTGCGCTTCTCGCGGTTGCCGCGCTGCTCCTTGTTGGCCATGGCTAGGCTCCATGCTGGATTATCGTCTAACTGTAGCACTTTGGCACCGAGTAGAGGAGCGGAAACCCCGCCGTCGGTGAATCGGTCACCGGGGAAGCGCGACATCAGGCGATAAGGCCGGCTGAGGCGAGCGCAAGGTCGAGGATGAGCGGCACACAGATTGGCGCGCGAAGGCCGCGCTAAGGCCGGTTTGGCGATAACCAGGACGAGCAGAAGAGCCGCGCATCGCGCTTGGCCTTTCTTCCGTCTTCCGCACCGGCGACAGCCTTGCGCCCTCTGAGAGCCGGAAGCGACGGCCGGCATGGTTTGCCGCCCACGCGGGCGAGCACTGCTGCCGCGGCTTTGCTTTGAGTTGAGTGAGCGCGACAAGGGTTTTCCGTCACCGAAATCGGGTTCGCTCCGGATGGCAAAGCCCTGGCCGCAATGAGCAAGGTCAGGCTTGGCAGGGTGCGTTTTTTCCCCTGAGGGTGTTCGCACGTTAATCTCAGGCAAGGACGTGCCCTGCCAGCCCGTTTCGAGAAGAAAAGCAGCGCCCAAACCTGCTCCCTTGGAGGCGGTCGGGGAATCATTCGTGCGGTGTTCTCACTGGGGAGCTGAGGCATGAAGCGCATCCCAGCCATCGAGATCACCATCAAGCCGGATGCGTGGGATCGGCATCGGCCGGGTTCGTTCAAGTGGATAAGGACGGCAGGCGCTGATCAGAGCATCATCGGCATGCAGTATCTCTGCCCCTGTGGTTGCGGCACTGTAGGCGAGATCCGGTTTGTGCGATCTGGTGAGGCACCGCGAAGCCCGACGTATCTATGGGACGGCGACCGCCAACTCCCGACCATCGAACCAGCCTTCGCTCATGTAGTCGCTGGCGAAATCCATTGGAGCGGTATCCTGCGGCGTGGCGATTTTATCGGCATAGCCTTTGACGATGAATAGGATGGGTGAACGTCACGGCGGCAAAAGGCGAGGCTCCTGAGCTGGGTTAACAGGCGAGCGGCAAATTAATGTTCGCCTTCGCGAGCGCGAGCAGATGAAACGGCTGCTTTCGAACGGGGTCAGACGGGCATCGGGAAAGCTGTCGCGATAAGCATCGAAGCGGCTCATGGAATTGCTCCTTGTTGGTTGGCCCGGGATTGGAAAATCGATTTGAAACGGTCATTCGGACCGAGGCGGCACGTTCGATAGAAGAGGACCGAGCCCCTCGGCGATCGTCGGATGCGTGATCACCGCATCGCGGAGCTTCGGGTAGGGTAAGTTCGCCAGGATCGCGACCTGCATCGCGGCCATCACCTCGTCGGCCTGGGAGCCGATCATCGAAAAGCCGAGAATGTGGTCGTCATCACCACTGACGACAACCTTCATGAAGCCTTGCGTTTCCTCCGTCGCCTCCGTCCGCAATACGCTGCTCATCGGCAGCTTCGCGACGCGCACGATGTGACCTCAGAGGAGGTCAGAAGTCGCTGGCGAGGGGAACAGATCACCGCAAATGGCCAAGCGGAAGTGGCGCTCCCGCCTTGACGGTCTGGATAGCAATGTTGCTTCTCACTTCCCGGACAATCGGTAGATTCAGGAGCTTGCCGACTAAGAAACGTTGGTAGTGTTCAAGATCAGGTACAACAACCTCTAGGAAGTAGTCGGCTTCACCCGAGACCAGATGACAGGCGATCACCTCGGGCATTGCATTAATCGCTTCCTCGAACTTGAGCGCGTGCTGGTTGGCGTGTCCGTCGATCTTCACTCCAACGAAGGCCGAGAAGCCGAGGCCGACACGGTCGCGTCGCAACGCAGCTCGATAGCCCACAATGTATTCTTCACGTTCGAGCCGCTTGACCCGACGGAGGCACGGCGATGGCGACAAGCCCACCCTGTCGGCGAGCGCCACGTTGCTGAGCCGCGCGTCGGCCTGGAGCTCCGCGATAATCCTCCGGTCAATGGCGTCCAAATCAGATTCTGGCATGATTTGCATTTCCAAGCCGCGCCAAGGGCGAAACGTTGCGTTTGGCAAGGCTTGGATAGCATAGTTTGCAAGGACATGCCTCAGGTTTGAGTGCAATGGTTGAACCGCTATCTCCAGAACGGAGCCCAACCATGACAGACGCCGCTACCTACAAATCACTCATCGCAGCGGTTGAGGAGTATTTCGAGACGATGTTTGACTCCGACATTGGCCGCTTCGATCAGGTGTTTGCACCCACTGCGCAACTGCATGGGTTGCGGGACGGCAACCTGCGGATTCTCCCGGCGGCTGAGTACCGAAAGCTTCTTGCTTCGAACCCGTCGCCAAAGTCCAAGAACGCGCCGCGGCAGCAAGAGATCCTTCTGGTCGACTTCGCTTCACCTTCCCAGGCGCTGGTCAAGGTAAGGGTTCGGATCGATACACTTCTGTACGTCGACTATCTTTCGTTCCACCTTATTCGCAGTGCGTGGCTCATCACCGCTAAGTCTTTCCACATCGAGAAACGCTTTGAACAGCAAGCCGCGTAGCATTGCAGTGGGGCGTAGTTATCGGCGCCGGTCCGTATCTGACCCACTGCCGACATCGCCCGCCTCGGCGCTTTGCGGTGCAGCACTCTCATGCCAGGATGATGAGCTGATGGCCTAACTCGTCAAGGAAGTGCGCGTAATGCGGCGGCGTGAGTTCATCACCTTTCTGAGCGGCACGGCTGTCGGCTGGCCGCTCACTCTTCGGGCGCAGCAGCCAGCAAAGGTGTCTGTTATCTGGTTCCTCAACAATACATCTCCTGAGACATACGCAAGTTTTGTGAAGTCATTCCACCAGGGCTTGAGGCAATCCGGCTACGTCGAGGCCAAAAATGTTGCTGTCGAATACCGCTGGGGCCGCAATGAGCCCAGCAGGTTACCTGCCCTTGCCCGCGAACTCGTCAGCTTTCCTGTCGCCGTCATTGTCGCGAGTGGCGGTGACCAGGCTGTGGAAGCGGTCAAAGCAGCGACCCAAACGATTCCTATCGTCGCTACTATCGGAAGCGATCCAGTTGCATCCGGCCTCGTCAGCAGCGTCAGCCGACCTGACGGGAATGTTACGGCCGTGAGTGTGTTTGCTGTGGAGCTGGTCGGAAAGCGCTGGAACTCATGCGTGAGCTCGTCCCAAACGCCCTGACCACCGCTTTCCTGACAAATTCCCGACAATCCGAATGTAAAAATCGATGCGAAAGAAATTCAAGACGCCGCCAGTGGCACACAGCCGAAAGCTGGCCGGAGCGCCAAGGCGGGACCGCGCCATGGGGTTGACCGGACGCAAGGCAATCTCGCCGGCAGGCACTTTCTTCGTCCGCCCATCATCGGTGGCGGACCTTCGGAGGATCCTGTTAAGGCGGCAGCAGGACGTCACAAATCGGGAGGACGCGATTACGGCACCGACGCGCAATCCCGATGGTAGTGAGGCCGGTCCACTCGGTCAGGTGCTCGACCTGCGTAGGGTCACGGAAGGGTCGAGCGAGGTGGCGTGATTCATGTTGATACGGCGCTGTAGGTCATTTGAGATAGGTTCGGACTCCGAGGGAGATCATAAGCATGTTACCGATGTGGGTCTTGGCGTTGCCGATCTGGCTCGTCGTCTTCATTGTTCTCTATGCTCTCGCGATTCTCTTTGTCGCGATCAAGTATCGCGAGGTGCGGAAATTTCTCGCGGGCGCATTCTTTGTTAGCTCGGGGACGTGTTGGTATCTGTGGGTGACCGGCGTATCGCTTCCGATTGTGTTGCCATACGTTGGGTCCGTTTCTGTTGAGACGCCTGAGATCAGCGGCCAACGGGCCATCGTTCATTTCATTCTATTCTTGCTGTGTTTCTATTTCGGGTTCATCAGCAAACCGAAGGAAAAGATTTTGGACTAAGGCCTCAGCCAGACGTGATTTCAACCGGTAGACCACCTACGACCATTTTGTGCGCGGCCGGAGGCGCGGGTCGTCTACGGATGGACATGCCGTGGGCCAAGCTCGTCGGGCAGATCGCGCAGGCTTACGGCAAGTAATCGGTGCGCCGGTGGAAGTCCCGTGGTGTGGCTCGATCTGGTCGAGCCCGAATGCCTCGCCGAACGCAAAGTCGGCTCAAAGCGCGGTCAGCAGCTCGCGCTCATTTACTGCTGCTACAAGAAGTACTTCAGAAGGAGAACTCACATGTCGAATTTTTCCACAGGCGGAGCCAATCGATCACCGCGACTTTAGGCGCAAACGGCAGAAGCTGCGGAAAGCAGATAGTACCTGTCGCCAACTCCGATGCGGCCTTGGGACCCTACGTCGCGGGAGCAAGCGTCGTGCAGGAGAACTCGACTGCGCGCGTGAGCCAGATACCGCGACAGTCCACTCTCGGAGAACTCCCACGACGGCTCGCTCCACGCAGGCGATCGCGTTTCCGACGTGCGCGTGCGGCAGCGAGCGAACGGGAGCCGTCGGATACCACTCTCCTGTCCGTGCTCGATCCGTCTCACTTCACGCTGCTCGCGGCAGCACCGGAACGGAGCGGTTCTGCTGCCTGCGGATCTCACGGCGTCTCTTCCTGATGACCGGCGCGGTCGTCTCCCAGATTACCGCGATGGCGCCGGTCGAAAATCGGGCCCTAGCCACTGCCGGAAAGTCTCCGCCGGTTCAACGCCAATTAGTGGCGCCCGAAGGCGAAGAACGTACCGTGCGGTTACGGGGAAATCGGCCCAAACCCTGAAGGAGATGGAGAGCAGACGCACTCTCCCCGGGCCACGGATGTAGCGCCCGGGTGCAAGGTAGGGGCCGTGGGATGCAAGCGTGGAATCTCGCCACCGCGATATCCGTATGCAACATCGTTCCGTAAGAGTACCGAGCTAGGGACCAGGATAAACCCTTAGTGAATGGTTGTTGCGACGTTTTCGTTTGCGAGGGATCGACGATCCGCCTCCCTCGCCGAGTTGCAACGTTGCGGGCGCGAAAAGCGCCGTGTAGGGTCGAACCATGAGCCGTGCGCGGGTGAAATGGGTGTTTGCCTGCGGTGTCGTGGTGCTTTTGAGCGGCGGCACAATCCTCTACTGGGGAAAATCGGATCCCCGCCAAGCTCCGAGCTCGGCATTGCCACAGCCGGTCCCCGTTATCGCCGTCAAGGTTCGGCAACACGACGTACCGATCATATTGACGGGGCTCGGGACGGTTACGGCGCTGAACTCGGCAACCGTCCGTAGCCAGGTCACGGGATTACTGATCAGCGTCGATTTCAACGAGGGTCAGTCGGTCAAGAAAGGTGAGCTGCTCGCCCAAATCGATCCGCGTACCTATCAGGCGCAACTCGACCAGGCGCAGGCTACGCTGGAGCACGATCGGGCCCATCTCAAGAATGCCCAACTGAACCTCAAGCGTTACACAGAGCTTACCAGGGAGGATTCCATCGCGCAGCAGCAAGTCGATAATCAGCAGGCCGCCGTCGACGAGCTCGAGGCGCAGATCAAAATGGACCAAGCTGCGGTCGAAAGCAGCAAAGCTCAGCTCAGTTACACTTCATTACTCGCCCCGTTTGACGGTATCACGGGAATCCGCCTGCTCGACGTTGGCAACATCATCCATCCGCTAACCGGCTCGGCAGCGGCGCAATCGACCGCAGGCGCCGCAAATGCCTTGGTCGTAGTCACACAGATTCAGCCGATCAGTGTAATCTTTACGCTCGCCACAACAGATATACCCGCCGTTCAGAACGCCATGGCGAATGGTCCACTGCAAGCCATCGCGTTGGGGCAGGACGACAAGACGCAGCTCGACGTCGGTCAGCTTACCGTGGTGAACAACCAAGCCGATCCCGGCTCAGGCACAGTTCAGCTCAAGGCGGTGTTTCCCAATAAGCAGCGCAAGCTCTGGCCCGGCACGTTCGTCAATGTGCGACTGGTGACATCAACCGAGCACGATGCACTGACGGTTCCGCTCGATGCAATACAACAGGGCCCACAGGGCCCGTTCGTGTTCGTCGTCGGCCCCAACAACAAGGTAGCGGTGCGGCCGGTTTCGGTCGGTCAGACGTTTGGTGCCGAGGCGCTCATCGAAAATGGATTGAGCGCCGAGGAGACCGTGGTGGTGCGAGGTCAGTACCGGTTGTCACCCGGTACATCGGTGGTCCTCGCGGACGCGGACAATCCCAATGCCGTGCCAAATCCGTCCACAGCGGCTTCCGGCATGTTGCCATGAACCTTTCAGCTCCATTCATACGCAAACCGATAGCGACCGCACTGCTGATGGTGGCAATGGTGTTGCTGGGCATGATCGGCTATGAGCTGTTGCCAGTGGCGGCTCTCCCGGACGTCGACTCGCCGACGATCCAAGTGACGGCCCAACTGCCAGGTGCCGATCCGGCGACGGTCACATCCTCGGTCGCAACTCCGCTCGAGCGCCAATTCGGGCAGATCCCGGGCCTTACGCAGATGACGTCGAGCAGCGCCTTGGGCTATACGCAAATCACGCTTCAGTTCGGCCGCGACCGTACGGTTGACTCCGCCGCCCAAGATGTCCAAGCGGCGATCAATGCCACGGCCGGTGAGCTGCCGCCGAATCTCCTCAATCCACCCATCTATCGCAAGATCAATCCCGCCGACACGCCGATCTTGTTGATTGCGCTCACGTCGGAGACACTTCCTCTCACCAAGGTCAGCGACTACGCGAATAGCATCCTCGCACAGAAGCTCTCGCAGATGCCCGGCGTTGGGCTCGTTACCGTTGGCGGAGTGCAGAACCCAGCGATCCGTGTTCAGATCAACCCAGCGCAGCTTGCCGCGCAAGGCCTGGATCTCGAGACGGTGCGCACGTCGCTCGCCAACAGCACGGTCAACCAGCCGAAGGGGACGCTCTATGGTGGTCAGCATGCCGTCTCGCTGTTGACGAATGACCAACTGACGACAGCGGACGGGTTCAATGATTACATTCTGGCCTACCGCAACGGCGCGCCCATACGCGTCCGCGATGTCGGCCACGCCGTCGTCGAGGCGGAAGATAAAACGCTCGCCGGCTGGTCGGGTACTGAGAGGGCGGTGCTAATTCAGATCCAGCGCCAGCCCGGCGTCAACGTGATCGAGACCGTTGACCAGATCAAGAAGCTCTTACCGCAGCTGCAAGCGTCGCTGCCGCCGTCGATCAAAGTCGACATAGTATCGGACCGGACACAAACCATCCGCGCCAGTGTTGCCGACGTGCAATTTACACTACTGCTCACAATCGCGCTGGTTGTTGCTGTCATCTTCCTCTTTTTACGAACGCTTTGGGCCACGGTCATTCCGGCGATCGCGGTCCCCCTGTCATTGATCGGCACCTTCGCAGTGATGCACGTGCTGGGGTTCAGCCTCGACAATCTGTCGTTGATGGCGCTAACCATCGCCGTCGGCTTTGTGGTCGACGATGCGATCGTGATGATTGAGAATATCGTGCGGCACATCGAGGACGGAGCCACGCCAATGCGGGCCGCCATAGATGGGGCGGGTGAGATCGGCTTCACCATCCTGTCGATCTCGGTATCGCTGGTCGCGGTGTTCATTCCGCTGTTCCTCATGAGCGGCGTAGTTGGCTTGCTGTTCCGGGAATTCGCGGTGACCGTCGCGGCTGCGATCGCCGTCTCGCTCGCCGTATCACTCACGCTCACGCCCATGATGTGCGCCCGCCTGCTGAAACGGCAACAGGACGGCAGTACGGGACGCCTGTCGCAGGCGCTCGAGAGCTGCCTTGAGGGGTTGGTCAAGATCTACGATCGGGCGCTGGTCATTGTCCTGCGCCATCGCCGGATCACGCTAATGGCCATGATCCTCACCATCCTTCTGACAATCGTGCTGTTCGTGGCGATTCCGAAGGGATTTTTCCCGCAGCAGGACACCGGGATGATCGTCGGGATATCTGAGGGAGCCCAGGACATCTCGCCGCAAGCCATGATGGAACGCCAGAGGGCCGTGCTCGACGTCGTCATCAAGGACCCAGCGGTGGCCTCCGCGACTGCCTATATCGGGCCCGGCGGATCGACCGTGACAGAGAATGACGGGCGCATGTTCATCACGCTCAAGCCGCATGCGCAGAGGAGTGCGACGGCCGACCAGGTGATCGCACGTCTAAACCGGGCGCTGCAGCCGATCCAGGGCATCACGCTCTACTTGCAGGCGGCGCAAGACATCAACGTCGGGGCACGCCTGTCCAAGACGCAGTACCAATACACGCTGGTCGACGTGGATAGCGACGAGCTCAATCACTGGGCGCCTTTGCCGTTGCAGAAGATGCAAACACTGCCGCAACTGGCCGATGTCGCGAGCGATCAGCAGAGCGCCGGTCGCACACTGAACATTGCAGTCAATCGGGACGTCGCTTCCCGTCTCGGCATCAATCCGTCATTGGTCGATGCCATCCTTTATGACGCATTTGGCCAGCGCCACGTGGCGCGAATTTACACGACCCTCAACCAGTACTACGTCATTCTCGAAGTCGAACCAGGTTTCCAGCTTGGTCCGAACGCGCTCAGCCGGATTTATGCGCAATCCGCCGCGGGGACCATGGTGCCGCTCAGCCAATTGGCCAGCGTAACCTCCTCGATCGCGCCGCTCGCCGTGAACCACCAGGGCCAGTTCCCTTCGGTGACGCTGAGCTTCAATCTCGCTGCCAACAGCACGATCGGGAATGCGGTCACGGCGATCCGCCAGGCTGCCGCCGATCTCCACCTGCCGCCCTCGATTGCCACAAGCTTCCAGGGCAACGCGCAGGCCTTCCAAAGCTCGCTCAGCAGCACGCCCATCCTGATCCTTGCCGCCTTGGTCGCGGTCTACATCATTCTCGGGATGCTCTACGAGAGTACCATTCATCCGATTACGATCATCTCCACGTTGCCCTCAGCCGGGCTTGGCGCGCTGCTCACGCTGATGCTGTTCGGCATGCCGCTCGACGTGATAGGCATCATCGGCATCATTCTGCTGATCGGCATCGTGAAGAAGAACGGCATCATGCTGATCGACTTTGCGCTGGCAGGCCAACGCGAACGCGGTCTAAGCAGCGAGGATGCCATGCACGAGGCATGCCTCCAGCGGTTCCGCCCCATTCTGATGACGACGCTTTGTGCGCTGTTCGGCGGCGTGCCCCTCATGCTCAATACCGGAACCGGGTCGGAAATTCGCCAACCGCTCGGTTTTGCGATCGTCGGTGGTTTGCTCGTTTCGCAGTTGCTGACACTGTTCACTACACCAATTGTCTACATCTACATGGAACGCGCCAAAGGTTGGCTCGAAACGAGCCGCGGAGCGCTTGGGTGGACCGTCTCGCTGTGAAGAGCGCGGAAGCTTTCCTGCAAAGACCCCCGAGTGGGTTACTTTCAGTCGAAGATGGCCTACCTGATCACACTCGCTCTGTCCGGTACCGCGCCCGCCACACTCCAAAAGTCGCGCGGGCTATCTGCGTCGGCAGTTCGAGGCGGCGTGGTCCGCCTACTGGACCGGTCCCTTGATCGCCTTGCAAGCGAAATGTCCTCCGCCCATGTACCGCGCAAAAAAGTTCACTCGGACGATGTGCGACCTGCGCACGGCCTCCGGGTCCTCCGCAGCGCCTTACGCTGCGTTCCCCTCTGTCAGCGGGCACGCCGGCACAGATCAGCAAATGTTGTCACCCAAGGTCTGCACAAGGTTTTTGAAAGAGCAAGGTTTGGGCAAGGTTTTGAAGCTGCATGCGCTGGTTGTGGCACGCAAAAACTTATGCACAAGCAGTTCGACGATCTTCCCTCCGTTTCGGCCGATGAGGCGAAAAGGGCGTCGTCGATATGAGGCCCTTGAGAAAAGCCCGGAGACACCAATCCCAAGCGCAAGCGTTACCGCGCCAGTCCGGCCCGGAGGACATACATACCGAAGGCGGACGGACCCAGCGGCCGCGGGGAGGCCACGGGTCCAAAGCGCGCGCGAGCGCTGGCTGCGGCCGTAAGCGGTGATGAAGGTGAGCGTTTCCTCCTCGGTACGGCCGCGACGGTAGAGTTCATTGGTGCGTGGTCGCGCATGGGATGGCCGATATCAGAGCGAATAGCCCTTTAGGCCGTGGCGATTAGGTAATACGCTGCTTAACGATGGATCCAGACAGTCATCCCAGGCTCGAAGCCGATCGCATCGGCTTGCGGATCGAGTCGCAGGCGCAGTGTGTTGCGATCGTGATCGCCAATCGCGCGCTCGGCCTGCCAAGTCGCGAACGATCCGAGCGGCACGAGCTCGGTAACAACGGCCGGTGTCGCTTCGCCCGCGCCCTGCCGCGCCACCTCGACCTTCGCTCCGACGGTGAGGCCGCGCAGCCGATCCTCGCGAGCGTTGAACGACAGCCACCGCTTGCCGGTCTCCTCGATCACGAGCACCGGCTGGCCGGACCGGATGTTCTCGCCGATCTCGGCGACGATCACGGCGACGACGCCGTCGGCTGGCGCACGCAGGATGGTCTTATCCAGGCGCCGCTCGAGCACCGCGAGCGCGGTTGCGGCGGCCTTGACCTGCGCATCAGCAATCGCGCGCTCCTCCCGGGTCGGCCCGGCGACCGCGGCGTCGTGGTTTGCTTGTGCCTCGGCGACGTCGGCACGCGCGGCCGCCACGTCGTTTTCGGCCTGATCGAGCGCCTGCTGCGTGGCGGTATCGCTCTGCGCCAGAGAGGCGGTGCGGGTGAGCTGCGCCTGAGCATACTCGAGCTTCGCCTTGGCCTTGGCGATCCCTGCCGCGAGCGCGTCGACCTCCTCCGCGCGCACGCCGGCATAGACGTTATCGCGGGAGGCGGTTGCAGCGTCGAGAGCCGCGCGTGCCTGTGCCACGGACGCGGTCAGCTCGAGCGCCGACAGCTCGGCGACCACATCGCCGGCGCGGACGCGATCACCCTTGTGAACGTTGATGGCTGCGAGCTGGCCGCCCACCTCGGGTGCCACGCGGATCTCGGTGATGCGCACAACACCAACGATCGGTGGCGCCGCCCCGGCGCGCCACAGCACATATCCGCCGAGACCTGTCGCGACGAGGACCAGACCGACCGCGGTGATTACCGGCCTCTTAGGCATGCGCCTGCCTCCGCTTGACGAAGAACGCGGACATCACCGCGAGCGTGAAATAGACGACCGCCATAATCCAGAGACCCCGCCAGTCGTGCACCACCTCCCACAGGCTTGCTCCCAGCTGGTTGATGCGCACGAGCCCGTCGATCGCGAAATCCGACGGGAAAATATAGCCGACCTGCACCGGTTCGGGGATCGCTTCGCGCGGCCAGGAAAAACCGGTCAGGAACAGCTGTGGCAGGCTGGTGCCCAGGAAAATCAGCGTCGGCGTCTCCGGGTGCTTGAACCAGGCGCCCGCCGCCTGGCCCATGAAGCTTGTTGCCAGGGTGAAGAGCGAGGCCAGCGCGAACAGCTGCAACGGGTTGCCGAGCGCGGAAAATCCGTAGAAGCGCGGCAGCACGATGAAATAAACCGCGAGCGCCGGCAGATAGATGGTCAGGTGGGCGACGCCGCGGCCGAGCACCGTGGTAAATGCTCCGCCAATACCCTGTGCCAGCGCGACCACGGTCAGAAGCGACGCGCCGATCAGCAGCATCTGTTGCAGGATCAGCACGAAGGCCGCTGGCACGATATAGCTCGCATAGCCGCCGACCGGATTGAAGATCGGCTGCAGCAGGATGTCGGCCGGGCTCGAGGAGGCGAGCGTCGCCTTGACCAGGCTGCCGTCGGTGCGCGCGCCGCCGGCAGCCAGCTCGGAGGATAATGTATTGATCGCGACGGCAATGCCGCTGGCGGTGGTGCGGAAGAGGAACAGGTAGGTCGCATCGGCATAGATGGGAACATGGACGCTAGTCCCCTTGAGCACGTCGCGCTCGGTCCCGGGCGGTATGCCGACGACGGCGAAGGCCTCGCCGCGGTCAAGTGCGGTGCGTGCCTCGGCCAGGGTTGCCGCACGCATCGTCACGCTCACGGCCCCGCTCGCATCGAGCGTCTCGACAATCCTTCGGCTGAGCTCGCTCTGGTCGCTGTCGACGACCGCGATCGGGATCTTGCGCAGGATCTGATTGAGGTAAGGCTGCGGGTAATAGACGCCATAGAAGAGAGGCCCCACGACCAGCAGGATGAAGGCGCCGCGCAAGGCGAGCACGCGCCGCCACTCCGCGACAAAGGCGCCGCCGATCCCGTGCGGCGCGACGGCTGCCGGTAGTTGCTCCGCCGCGGTCGGGACTGTGCTTTTCGCGAGCGACTGCAGGCGCAGCAATGCGAGCAAAGTGTAGAGCGCGGCCAACGCCGTCAGTGCCGCAAACGCCGGCGCAGAGTCCGAGACCGGCAAGCCACGCGCCGCCTGCCCGAGCAGCACCGCCATGTACCAGCGCAGCGGCAGGACCGCCCCCCACACATAAGCGAACGCATTCATACCCAACACGGGGAATCCGACGCCGGCGTAGCCAAACGCAGGCGAGACCACGATGCCAGTCAGGCCCAACCCGGTCGCCAGGTCGCGTACCAGGAGTTGCAGGAGTGCGCCCAGCGCCAGGTAGCTGATGAGGAACAGCGACGCGGCGACGACTATCATGGGCACATTGCCCTTGAACGCGACCCCGAGCAGCCCTTCCAGAATGAGCGGCACCGTCAGCATGATCACGAAGAAGATCACAAACAGCGGGGCGAGCTTTCCCACCAATGCCACGATCGGATTGCCGCCAGCGCAAGCGAGCCAGGTGCGCATGCTGCGGCGGCGAAACTCGGAGCCCACTGCGTAGCCGGCGGCGATCGCGACGATGACATGAACCACCACCGGCAACAGTGTGCGCAGCAGGAACTGGGCATAATTCCGCTGGGGGTTGACCAGTACGATCGTCTCCGCGACCAGGGCGCCGATACGGGACGGTTTCGGCGCCGCGCGAACAACCGCGCGCTTGGAGGCCGCCGCGAGGCTGTCGCTCAGGCCCGACGAGGCGATCCCTGCGGCGGTAAGGAATTGCTGGTTATAGAAGGCGACAACCTGCGGGCGGCGCTCGGCCTTCAGATCCCGCTCGAAATTGGCGGGCACGTAGACCGCGCCAATGGCCTCGCCGGAGCGGATTGCGCGCCCCGCCGACGCGAGGTCACCGGCGCGCTCGACGATGCTGAGGC
>Ga0306920_100005000_pt1 | contig 17052 bp, 13 predicted proteins | sample flu12Cox44000170_FD_204666 | JGI IMG/M metagenome (GOLD analysis project Ga0306920, IMG submission 204666) | Lab enrichment of tropical soil microbial communities from Luquillo Experimental Forest, Puerto Rico - flux4day.12C.oxic.44.000.170 (v2)... | ecosystem: Environmental > Terrestrial >... | reverse complement strand
TTTTCTGATTGTCGCCTCCGCCTTCTGCCGCTGGAGGAGTAGCGGCAGCCGCATGCCGAAGAAAATCTGACCATAGGGATGGTACATCCCGGTGAACTTTGTGGCCGTCCGCCAAGGCTCGGTGACCTTGTCAAGTTCGATGTTGATGATCGTATCGGCGAGTATCAGTGTCTTTGAAGCCTTGTGGAAGAAAATGAACTCCTTGAAATAGCCGCCGGGAAAAAGCGTTTGGTCGATTTCTCGACCCCATTCTTCGGGCGGACTGGCTTCAAGGTCTCTCGTGAAGTCGACGTCAACATGCCGGGCACGGGCTCTTTCGCGCACACGTGGCGATGCCCACGAAACTGCATTGGGAAACCCCTTTGCCCATTCCCCTATATGCGCATAGTGGAATTGGTTAGGCGACACGAGATGACGAACCGCCCCCAGTCCCAGCAACTCTTTGGCCAGTCTCTCGTCGAACTTGATCGGCGAATGGAGGAAGAGGTCGCCGTTTGAAAGGCGCACCACTGTCATTCGGGTTGTGAACGGAAGCGGCAGCTTTACGCCGCCCACGGTCAAATATTCGAATGGCCCGTCGACAATACCGATGTTTGGCGCGACAGGTTTGTAGACGTTGATTGGCTCGTAAAGAGAGGCTCCCATAGGGTCATCCGACCGAGGCGGGTGAGGCCACACGCCCGTGCATGTCCGCTTCGGCCCGAAAGCGGCCGTCAAGCAGCCATCGGAAAGAGTGAAGATTTTTTGAGGGCACTCTACCCGCGCAGATGGTGAAATCCGAGTGAGATCATTTCTTCTGGAAAGCAGAGCGGGAAACGCATGCCATTCATGCTCGCCGCCTGCGCAGGTCGTGAGCGAGGTCAGCCCGCGCAGGACCGCGATAGCATCCGCCCACGGATGCATATATACGAGGGCCCCGCTCGAACGACGACCGACGCACGGCTACGAAGCTACACGCGAGGCTGCGATGGCGGCGTTCGCTAAGAGTTGGCGGCGGGAATGAGGTCTTGGCGGCTAACGCCGCTGAGTGGGTTTACTATTCGGCGAGCCAGATTGCGGGCGAGTTGCTCCGCTAGCTTTGGTGGAAGGCACACAGGAGCACACTGGCGGTGGACCAAGAGTACAGCGCGCGGTTTGGCCTTCCGGACAACCTGAGCCTGACGATCCCGCTTTTAGAGCAAAAGCTGCATTAGGCGTGGCGAACATCGAGAGGGAAAGGAACGTAAGTCCGAAAAGCGTGGTGCGTGTGAAAGACATTGCGGTTGGCCTCCGTGCTCTGTCTGTGACAACCCAAAGGCGAGCCCTGGGTTCCTTTTGATAGGTCAATTAATCCTCAAGGGCGCCTCAGCATCGCGGCCATCCGGCGTGTGGAAGGATGACGATTACAACGTGCTTGCCGAACCAATTGACAAAGCGAATAATCCGGGCAGCATTATTCGGGCAACAATCATTGCAGCTCTAAGCGTCGTGTCCGAAGTTGGTTAGAAGCCGTGGAAATATCAAATTACAAATCCAGAAATCATAGCCCACTTGCTGGGATGGCTGTGGGCATCGTTGGAGTCTTACTGGCCATCGGCATTTGGGCGCTAACAACGGTTTACCTCCGGTCCAATCCCCAATCCGAATTAGTGTCGAAGTCGCCGATATCTGCATCTGCGTGGTCAGACCAAGGTCGAACCGATTTTGTTGGAAAGGCGACGGAGGATTGCTTTTCCAAGCAACGTGCACTTTGGGACAATCGCAATTTGTCTGACACACAACTGAAGAGCCTCTGCGGATGCTCTGCAAACTCGGCGGCCGACCAGATGACAAACGAAGAGGTGAGATTGAATAATCGCGGCACTCCGTCGCCCAGTGCAATTTCAAAGATGACAGCATCTTTCGAGAAGTGCCGACAGGCTTCTACAAATTAATCACCGAACATACCGCGCCGCCGCCACACGGTAGGCCGCTGCGCCCCGGCTGCGTAACGGTGCTAAACGGAAGCTGACATCTGGTCGCTCCGCGTTCAAATCGCAGGATTGTCATTAGAGATTGAGCAGCATAAGCCATTCTCCGCGGTGTGGGCGGCAATGGCCACGATAGCGTCCGCCTGCGGATGCATATATACGAGGGCCGAACGGAGTTGCGCGCATGCCCGACAAGCTCCCCGTCACCGTGCTGACCGGCTATCTCGGCGCCGGCAAAACCACCCTGCTCAACCGCATCCTGTCGGAACAGCATGGACGCAAGTACGCCGTCATCGTCAACGAGTTCGGCGAGATCGGCATCGACAACGACCTCGTCGTCGGCGCCGATGAAGAAATCTTCGAGATGAACAACGGCTGCGTCTGCTGCACCGTGCGCGGCGACCTCGTGCGCATCATCGACGGGCTGATGCGCAGGAAAGGCAAGTTCGACGCCATCATTCTCGAGACCACGGGCCTCGCGGATCCGGCCCCGGTGGCGCAGACGTTCTTCATGGACGACAATGTCGGCCGCAAAACCAAGCTCGACGCGGTGGTCACCATCGCCGACGCCAAATGGCTCGCCGAGCGTCTGAAAGACGCGCCCGAGGCGAAGAACCAGATCGCGTTCGCCGACGTCATCCTGCTCAACAAGACCGACCTGGTCGCGCCCGACGAGCTCGGCGAGGTGGAGGCGCGCATCCGCGGCATCAACCCTTATGCGAAGCTGCACAAGACCGAGCGCTGCAAGATCGCGCTGCCGGAGGTGCTCGGGCGCAACGCCTTCGATCTTGACCGCATCCTGGAGATCGAGCCGGAATTTCTCGGCGACGGCGGCGACCATCATCACGATCATGACCATGATCACGGGCATGGCCACGATCACCATCACGATCATGCGCATCATCATGGCGGCTTGAAGCATTATCACGACGAGGAGATGCAGTCGTTGTCGCTGCGGACCGACAAGCCGCTCGATCCGGACAAGTTCTTCCCCTGGGTGCAGGATCTCGTACAGCGAGAAGGGCCGAACATTTTGCGCTGCAAGGGCATTCTGTCGTTCAAGGGCGACGACGAGCGCTTCGCGTTTCAGGGCGTGCACATGATCCTCGACGGCGACCATCAGCGGCCATGGCAGCCGGATGAAAAGCGCGAAAGCCGCATCATCTTCATCGGCCGCAAGCTGCCGGAGGAGAAGATCAGGGAAGGCTTCGCGGGCTGCGCGGCGTGATAGCGCCCCGGGTTTTCACCGCAACAATGACGGTCCCCTCCCGGCCTCATGCTGAGGAGGCGGCCTCAAGCGCGTTCACGCGCGGCTTCGACGCGCTATGGCCGCCGTCTCGAAGCATGAGGCCGCCCTCATCCTTCGAGACGGGCGCCACGCCGCGGCGATGCACAGACCACGAAACCTGCATGCGCCCTCCTCAGGATGAGGGCGCAGCACGAGCATGAGCATGACCGACACACGCGCCAACATCCCGTCCGTCGTCGAGCGCACGCGGCCGGTCGATGCCGGCGCGCCGGTGGTCGCTGCGCATTTTCTCGGGCAGACGGCGGTGTTCGTGCTCGGCGAGGAGGCGCTCCTCTTCATGCCGCGCGCAGGCGAGCCGCGCCGCGTCTCAGTCCACGGCGGGGCCATCCTCGCCTCGGCCGCCGATAAGGGCCGCATCGTCACCGGCGGCGACGACGGCAAGGTGATGGCGACCGACGCGGAGGGAAAGAGCATCGTCCTCGCTACCGATGCCAAGCACCGCTGGATCGACCACGTGGCGGTCGGCCCGGGCGGCGCCGTCGCCTGGTCGGCGGGCAAGGAGGCGTTCGTGCGAACGGAGAAAGGGGCGGAGCGCATGCTCGCCGTGCCGTCAACCGCCGGCGGGCTGGTCTTCGCGCCGAAGGGCCTGCGCCTTGCCGTGACGCACTACAACGGCGTCACGTTGTGGTTCGTGAACGCGCAGAGCGCGCCGGAGACACTGCAATGGAAGGGCTCCCATCTCGACGCGCGCATGAGCCCCGACGGGCGCTTCCTCATCACCTCGATGCAGGAGCCGTCGCTGCACGGCTGGCGGCTCGCCGACCGCAAGGACATGCGCATGTCGGGCTACGGCGCGCGGGTGCGTTCGCTCGACTTCAGCGTCGGCGGCAAGTGGCTCGCGACCTCGGGCTCGACCCAGCTCATTCTGTGGCCGTTCCAAGGGAAGGATGGGCCCATGGGTAAGCCGCCGCGGATTCTGGCGCCGGCACAGGTGCAGGCCGACGTCGTCGCCTGCCACCCCAAGCAGGAGGTGGTCGCGGTCGGCTATGCCGACGGCCTCGCGCTCTTGGTGCGGATCGAGGATGGCGCCGAGGTCCTGGCGCGCAAAGGCGCCGATGCGCCGATCGCGGCGCTCGCCTGGAGCGCAAGCGGCGCTGCGCTCGCCTTCGGTGCCGAGGATGGCGCGGCTGGCGTGATCGATCTCGGGTAGTCGACGCGCTGGACGCTGACGCCGCTACCTCTTCGGCGGTGCCGCGCCGCGCGGTGCGGGACGCGAGTCCCCGGAGCTGAGCGCGTTATCGGGAAGCCTGTGCCAGATCTGGCTCTGCCCGAACAATGCGATACCGAGATAACCGCGCACCTCGAGCGTCTTGCCATCCGCAGTGAGGCGCATCAAGGCGCGATAGACCTGGCCGTCGCGCGGGTCCATGATCGTTCCGCCCTCGTAAGCCAATCCGTTTCGCTGCATCCCCCTGATGAACGTTAGGCCTTGCACCGGCCGTCCCTTATCGGCGCCCTGACACTTGTCGCAGACCCAATTCGGGTCCTCACCGGGCTTGAAGAAGATTTTGGCGAAGGCGCCTTCGAAGATTCCATTACGCTCGGTGATCTTGAACCAGCTTTCGGGCTTGCCGGTCCTTTCGTCGGCTTGTTCCCAAAGGCCCGTGGCCGTCGGCTCGGCGGCGCGCAGCGGCAAGGCCGCAACACCGAAGAGGAGAACGAGCCCCACAATCATCGATCTCTGCAACGATACGCCCATTACCGCACCTGCAATCTTTTTTGCGTCACGCCATGCTCCCATCCCGGTTGCGCGGCGATCGGGCGAGACTGTGGTCATTTCGGGGAGAAATTCAACGCGGCCGAGAGCCCCATCGCCGCTCGCGCCGCTCTGCTCGCGGGCACGTCTGCAATGGGAGTGCTCTCTGGCCGCTGCGGGACGAGGATGTGAGCGCGTCTCGACGGCGACGTGGCCTAATTCACCAGCACGTTGCTGAACTGCCAGGGATCACTGGTGTCGAGCGTTTCGGGAAAGAGTTCGTTGCGCCCGACGAGCGGCGTCCAGTCGGTATAGCAGCCGATCACCGGGCCGAGATAAGGCCGCTGCAGGTCGAGGCAGCGGCGGAAATCCATTTCATCGACCTCGACGATGCCGCGGTCGGGGTTCTCCAGCATCCATACGATGCCGGCGAGCACGGCCGACGTCACCTGCAGGCCGGTGGCGTTCTGATACGGCGCCAGCCGCCGCGTCTCCTCGATCGAGAGCTGCGAGCCGTACCAGTAGGCGTTCTTGGCATGGCCGTAGAGAAGCACGCCGAGTTCGTCGATGCCGTCGACGATGTCGTCCTCGGAGAGGATGTGCCAGGTCTGCTGCGGCTTCCACTGCGCGCCGGCGAGCTCGTGCAGCGACAGCACCGCGTCGTCGCAGGGGTGATAGGCGTAGTGGCAGGTCGGCCGGTAGACGACCTTGCGGCCTTCGCGCAGCGTGAAGTAGTCGGCGATCGAGATCGACTCGTTGTGGGTGACCAAAAAGCCGTGCTGGGCCTGCGCGGTCGGCGTCCACGAGCGCACCCGCGTGCCGGCGCCGGGCCGCGTGAGGTAGATCGCCGCGTCGCAGCCGAAAGTGTGCCGGGACGCGCCTTGCGGCATCGTCTTTTCGTGCGTGCCCCAGCCGAGCTCCGACGGCTGCAGACCTTCCGAGAGAAAGCCTTCGACCGACCAGGTGTTGACGAACTTCCCGCGCGGCTTGGGGTCTCGCGCGCGCTGGGTATCGCGCTCGGCGATGTGGATGCCCTTGACGCCGACGCGCTGCATCAGGCGCCCCCAGTCCTCGCGGGTTTGCGGCTCGACGAAGTCGAGCTTGAGCTCGCCGGCGATGTCGATCAGCGCCTGCTTCACCATCCAGGAGACCATGCCCGGATTGGCGCCGCAGCAGCTCACAGCGGTGACGCCGCCGGGGCGCCGCCGGCGCAGATCGAGCAAGCCCTCCCGCAGCGCGTAGTTCGAGCGCTCCGAGATCGATCGGTTGCGGTCGGTGTAAAGGCCCGGCCACGGCTCGACCACAGTATCGATGTAGAAGGCGTCGATATCCTTGCAGAACTCCATCAAGTCGACCGAGGAGGTATCGACCGACAGGTTGACGATCATGCCGCGGCCCGGCCCCGTGGTCAGAAGCGGGGAGAGGATGTCGCGATAGTTCTCTTTCGTCAGCGCCTGGTGAATGAAGCGGATCTGCCGCTCGTCGAGGAGCCGGCGGTCGCTATCATCGGGCGCGATGACCACGAACTTCGAGCGGTCGAAGGCGATGTGCCGTTCGATCAGCGGCAAGGTGCCCTTACCGATCGAGCCGAAGCCGATCATCACAATCGGGCCATCGAAGCGGGCATGCAGCGGCCCGCCTTTGGTCGAGGGTGCGTTCACTTCGGTTACTCCTCAGCGATAGGTCAAAGGGATCATGCCACGCGTGGCGCGAGGCCATTATCGTTGGGGACGAGGCCCGCAACCAGAGCGGCGAGATCGGGCCGCCGCTCGAGCGGACCTCGCGGGCTGATCAGCCCACGGGCGCCAGCGAGCGCTCCGGGCTTGAGCTCGCACCCCAGCAGCCGCTGCCGCTCGTAGGGGCCAGGCAGCCACAGCGTGCCGGTCTTCTCGCCGGAGAACCCGAACCGCGCGTAATAGGACATGTCGCCGACCAGCAGCACGGCGCTGTGGCGTCGGCGTGCGGCCTCGCGCAGCGCGTGGTGCACCAATGTCGAACCGATGCCGCGCCTGCGGCGGTCGGGCGCGACTGCGAGGGGGCCGAGCAGCAGCGCCGGCCGGCCAGGACCGGCGGACACCTGCCAGAGCCGCACCGTGCCCACGATGCGGCCGCCCTCGGCGGCGACGAGCGCCAGCTCCGGCCGGCGCCCTTCGCGCAGGCGCTCCGACGCCTTGGTGAATCGGGCCGGCCCATAGGCAAGGTCGAGCAGTGCATCGCGCGACGCAGCCTCGGCCGGCCGTTCCTGACGGACGGTCACCATCTCAGCCTCGTCCGTTCCGCTAGATGTGGTACGTCTTCAGCGGCGGGAAGCCGTTGAAGGCCACCGAGGAGTAGGTCGCGGTGTAGGCGCCGGTGCCTTCGATCAGCACCTTGTCGCCGATCTCGAGACTGATCGGCAGCGCGTAGGGCTCCCGCTCGTACATCACGTCCGCCGAGTCGCAGGTCGGCCCCGCCAGCACGCAGGGTGCAAGCTCGTCGCCGTCGCGCGAGGTACGGATCGGGTAGCGGATCGATTCGCCAATGGTCTCGGCGAGGCCGCCGAACTTGCCGATGTCGAGATAGACCCAGCGCAGGTCGTCGTTCTCGTTCTTCTTCGAGACGAGCACGACCTCGGCCTCGATGACGCCGGCATTGCCGACCATGCCGCGGCCCGGCTCGATGATCGTCTCCGGGATGCGGTTGCCGAAGTGGCGGCGCAGCGAACGGAAGATCGACGAGCCGTAGGTCTTCACCGTCGGCACGTTCTTGAGGTAGCGGGTCGGGAAGCCGCCGCCGAGATTGACCATGGTGAGGTTGAGGCCGCGCTCGCCGCATTCACGGAACACCGCGGCCGCCGACGCAAGCGCCCGATCCCAGGCATGGGGATTGCGCTGCTGGGAGCCGACATGGAAGGAGATGCCGTAGGCGGTGAGCCCGAGGCGATGGGCGTGCTCGAGCACGTCGGGCGCCATGGCGGGCTCGCAGCCGCATTTGCGCGACAACGGCCAGTCCGCTCCGACGCAGTCGGAGAGGATGCGGCAAAACACCCGCGAGCCGGGGGCGGCGCGGGCGATCTTCTCCACCTCGGCGATGCAGTCGACGGCGTAGAGGCGCACGCCGAGCGCATAGGCGCGCGCCACGTCGCGCTCCTTCTTGATGGTGTTGCCGAAGGAGATGCGGTCGGGAGTCGCGCCGGCGGCGAGCACCATCTCGATCTCGGTGACCGAGGCGGCGTCGAAGCTCGAGCCCAGCGCGGCAAGGAGCGCGAGCACCTCGGGCGCGGGATTGGCTTTGACGGCGTAGAACACCTTCGTATCCGGCAGCGCCTTGGCGAAGGCCAGATAGTTCTCGCGCACGACGTCGAGATCGACGACGAGGCACGGGCCGTCCTCGGCCCGCTTGCGAAGGAATTGGCGGATGCGCGCGGTCATTGGCGCTCTCCCCACAGCTGACAGGCGGCGAACCGCCCGGTGATGCAGGTTGCGAACTCGTTAACCTCGTGCGCGATGGGGACGCACTGGCGAACTTGGGTTCTTCACCCGCTGTGCTGCCTTGGATTGGAATGGGGAGCTCCCACTCCGCACGGCCGGCAATGATGAACAAGCCTCTTCGGTAGCCACGCCAGCGGTGGAAGGCCGGCAGAGACCAAGGAAGCCCGGTCCGTCGTTGCTTTAAGCCGCGTCCCCCGTTGAGCGCGGGGTGTGCCGGTTTCGCCTCCGGCTGCCGGTCAAGTGGATTCGGAGCTCAGGCGATCACAGCCTCAATGCTGCGATCTTGCTCCGGGCGGCTGTCCGGCCTCTTGTCCGGATGCCCACCGACCGACACACGGCCACAGGCACGTGCGAAATTGGGCAATTGCGCACATAAGCGATGTTGGAGGGCTTGACAAGTTTTTTTTCTGTAATCGCGCGCCGGCGGCAGAGCGCCGGAGCCGTCTCGCTCGCGAGGCGCGTGCCGAGCGCCGCTCAGCCGCGCGTGGTGAACGGCTCCACGCGCCGCGCGTTGCGGATGAAAGCAGCCATCACGGCGATGCCGCACAGGAAGAAAATGCCTTGCGTGATATGCACGCCGTAGGGACCCAAATCCAAGTAGCTGGCGACCGCCCAGCCGCCCGCGAAGGCGGCGCCGAACACCTCGGCGCCGATCAGGATCGCCGCGCTCAGCACGGTGAGCACACTCTGCCAGACGATCCTGCGATTGCCGCTGGGGCTTGCCGTGCGGTTCATGTCTTCATCCTCTGGGCCGCAATCTGGGCAAAAGGCTTGGCTGAATCAAGGCTCGCGGGGGCGCGATTCGGCCGCAGGAATAAGGTCAGCAGCAAGCGTGGCGGAAGTGTCGTGGCCAGGCTCAGGCGGCGTCGCGCGCTTTCGCGTGCAGGAGGCCCGCCTCCACCAGCGCCGCGCGGATGCGCACGATCTCGGCGTCGGAGAGCTTGACCAGCGGCGGCCGCACAACGGCCCGCGGCAGCCGCCCTAGCAGCACCAGCGCCTCCTTCATGCGGTTGTGCATGTCCGCCCAGGGGTCGGTGTAGAACACCCGCGCCAGCGGATAGATGCGGTCATTGAGGCGGCGGGCCTCGGCGAGATCGTTGGCTTTGACGGCGTGGAACAGCTGCGCCTGCAGATCCGGGATCACGCTGCCGCTGCCCGAGAGCAGCCCATTGCAGCCGAGCACGAGCGAGCTCAGCAGCCAGGCGCTGTGGGTGGTGAGCACGTTCACCGGCCGCGGCAGGTTCTGCAAGGTGCGGATATGCATTTCGTGCTGCGCCACATTGCCGGCCCAATCCTTGATGGCGCGGATGCTCGCCACCTCGTCCACCATCTTCAGGAGCGTATCGATCGGGTAGCCCTGGCCGGTGGCGAGCGGATATTGGAACACGATGAGGGGCAGGTCGGTCGCATCCGCGATGCGCTTGAAATGGGCGAGCGCCATCGGCGGGGATTGGCCCAGGGTGAAGGGCGCCGGCGGGAAGATCAGCAGCGCGGAGGCGCCGCCATCCGCCGCCATGCGGGCGATCCTGGCCGCTTCGATGCTGCCGTCCGCCCATACCCCGTTGACCAGCGGCACGCGGTCCCCGATCTCCTCCTGCGCGATAGCGAGCACGCGCCGCTGCTCCTCGAAGCTCGCGGAGGCCACCTCGGTCGAATGCGCGTTGATGGTGATGGCGGAGGTGCCCTTGGTTGCCGCGACGTCGCGCAGGTGGGCGCGGAAGCCCTTTTCGTCGATCGACAGATCGTCGTTGAACGGCAGCAGCACGGCCGGAATGACGCCGTGGGGCACATAGCGGGCGTGACGGGGCATGTTCGTCTCCTTGGCCTTCGCCAACCTCGACATTAGCACGTGGGGGCGGCCGAAGTCGCGGGGGACCGCCCGACCTCGCTTGATGTCCGCCGCGGCCGGGGCGTAACCTCACGCGGCAAAAGGGGCGAGGAGGTTGCCATGCACAGTTATCGTCGGATGGTCAGGCATCTGTGGCTGGTGCTGGCGCTGATACCGCTGCCGGCGTGGGGCGGCGCAGCCTTCATCTACGTCACCAACAGCGCCGGCGACAGCATCCACGTCATCGATCCCGCCACCAACAAGGTCGTGCAAGAGATCAAGGGCATCGAGGCGGCCCACGGCATCGCGCCCTCTCCCGACGGCGCGCGGGTCTACGTCAGCAACGAGGCCGACAGCACGCTCGACGTGTTCGATCGTGCGGGCGGCGCGCTGATCAAGAAGGTGCCGCTGAGCAACCACCCAAACAACATCGCGGTCACCAAGAGCGGCGACCGCATCCTGGTCGGCATTGCGCGCGGCTCCGGCGCCGTCGACGTCATCGATGCCAAGACGTTGACCAGGACCAAGAGCATCCTGGTGAAAGGGCGGCTGCATAACATCTACGTGACGCCCGATGGGAAGCATCTCATCACCGGCTCCATTCCGGGCAAGCTTTTGACCGTCATCGATCTCGAGCGCGAGGTCCCGATCTGGGAGCTGCAATTGGATCTCGGCGTTCGCCCGATGACCATAGAGGCGAATCCCGACGGTTCGACCAAGCGCATCTTCGTCCAACTCTCCGACACCAACGGTTTCGCGGTGGTGGATTTCGCCGCGCGTAAGGAGGTGGCGCGGGTCAAGCTGCCGGAGACGACGGCCGAGTTCGAAACCGATGCCGGACGTGCGACGGCGCCCTCGCACGGCATCGGGGTGGCGCCCGACGGCCGAACGCTGTGGGTCACCAGCATCCCCAACAACGCGGTCTTCGTCTACGCGCTCCCGGAGATCAAGCTCATCGGCGAGGTCGCGCTGCCCGCGCTCAAACTCGCCGGCCACGGCCCGATCGCCTCGGTGCCGAACTGGGTCACGTTCACGCCAGACAGTAAGACGATCTACATCTCCAACGCCGCAATCAAATCCGTGACCGCCATCGATACCGAGAGCATGAAGGTGAAGGCGGTCATTCCCGTGGGCGAAGTGCCCAAGCGAATCACTACGCTGGTGACGAACTAATCCCCTGGGGTGGGCGCGGGGGCGCGGCCGGGACGGCTCGTCGTGCGAATCGATTGATTCGGCCGGCGAGAAGCCCATATGTGGCGCCGGACATCGCCGTGGGCGCGGCGCGCCTTTCGGTGCGCTCTACGATGCCCCATATTCCGGTTCCATGACGCCAGGCTCCTTATTTCACCCCGCCGTTGCCGCGTGGTTCGACCGCAGCTTCACCGCGCCGACGGCGGCGCAGGCGCAGGCGTGGCCCGCCTTCCAGGCCGGCCGGCATGTGCTGATTTCCGCGCCAACCGGCTCGGGCAAGACGCTCGCGGCCTTTCTCGCCGCCATCGACGGTCTGGTGCGGCAAGGGGTCAACGGCGGCCTCGCGGACGAAACGCAGATCGTCTACGTGTCGCCCCTCAAGGCGCTGTCCAACGATATCCAACGCAACCTCGAGGCGCCGCTGGCGGGCATTCGCGAGGGCCTCAAGGCGCAGGGGTTGCCGGACGTGGACATCCGCACCTGGGTGCGCACCGGCGATACGCCTCCGGGCGAGCGCGATCGCATGCGGCGGCGGCCGCCGCACATCGTGGTGACCACGCCGGAATCGCTCTACATCCTGCTCGGCTCGGAGTCGGGGCGGGCAATGCTGGCGACCACCCGCACCGTCATCGTCGACGAGATTCATGCGATCGCCGCGAACAAGCGCGGCACCCACTTGGCGGTTTCGCTCGAGCGCCTGGCGGCGCTCTGCGGCGACCGCCTGGTGCGCGTGGGCCTGTCGGCCACCCAGAAGCCGATCGAAACTGTCGCCCGTTTCTTGGTCGGCGAGGGCGCCGGCAAGACATCCACCGTTGACTGCACCATCATCGACACCGGCCATCGCCGTGCCCGCGATCTCGCGCTTGAGCTTCCGGAGTCGCCGCTGGAGGCCGTGATGTCGGCCGAGGTCTGGGAGCAGGTGTATCAGCGTCTCGCCCAACTGATCGAGGCGCATCGCACCACGCTGATCTTCGTCAACACCCGCCGGCTGGTCGAGCGGGTGACGCGGCAACTGTCGGAGCGGATCGGCGCCGATCAGGTGACGGCGCACCACGGCAGCCTCGCCAAGGAGCAGCGCCTCGACGCCGAGCAGCGGCTTAAGCACGGCAAGCTGAAGGCGCTGGTGGCGACGGCCTCGCTCGAACTGGGCATCGACATCGGCGAGGTCGATCTCGTTTGCCAGCTCGGGTCGCCGCGCTCGATCGCCACCTTCCTGCAGCGCGTGGGGCGGTCCGGGCACGCCGTGGACGGCACGCCCAAGGGCCGGCTGTTTCCGTTGTCGCGCGACGAGCTGGTCGAATGCGCGGCACTGCTCGACAGCGTCCGTCGCGGCGAGCTCGACCTGCTCGCCATTCCGGAACAGCCGCTCGACGTGCTGGCGCAGCAGATCGTCGCCGAAGTGGCCGCACGCGAATGGCACGAGGACGAACTCTATGCACTCGTGCGACGCGCCTCGCCTTACCGCGCACTGCCGCGGGAAGATTTCGCGGCGGTGGTGGGCATGCTGGCGGAAGGCTTCAGCACCCGCCGCGGCCGCCGCGGCGCGCTCATCCACTACGACGGCGTCAATCATTTGCTGCGCGGCCGGCGCGGCGCCCGGCTCACCGCCCTGACCTCCGGCGGCACGATCCCGGACAATGCCGACTATCAGGTGCTGCTCGAGCCCGAGAACCATTTCATCGGGACCGTGAACGAAGATTTCGCGGTCGAGAGTCTGGCCGGCGACATCTTCCAGCTCGGCAACAAGAGCTATCGCATCATCCGCGTCGAACGCGGCGTGGTGCGGGTCGAGGATGCCCACGGGATGGCGCCGACGATCCCGTTCTGGCTCGGGGAAGCGCCCGGCCGCAGCGACGAATTGTCGGAGGCCGTGTCGCGCCTGCGGGCGGACGTCGCCGCGCGGCTGAGCGGCGGCGAACCGGCCGAGGGCATCCTGCGCTGGCTCGTCGATGAGATCGGGATTGGTGAGCCCGCCGCCGAGCAACTGCTCGACTATCTCGCTTCTGCCCACGCGGCGCTGACCTGCCTGCCGACGCAGGACACGATCGTGTTCGAGCGTTTCTTCGACGAGGTCGGCGGCATGCAGCTCGTCATCCATTCGCCCTTCGGCAGCCGCCTCAACCGCGCTTGGGGTCTGGCGCTGCGCAAGCGCTTTTGCCGCAAGTTCAATTTCGAGCTGCAGGCGGCCGCCACCGAGGACAACATCGTCCTCTCGCTCACGACCGCCCACAGCTTCGAGCTTGCCGAGGTCGCGCGCTACCTCAACGCCGCCACCGTCAGGCATGTGCTGATCCAAGCGCTGCTCGATGCGCCGATGTTCACCACGCGCTGGCGCTGGGTCATCGCGGTGGCGCTCGCGCTGCCACGGTTTCGCGGCGGCAAGAAAGTGGCGCCGCAACTCGCGCGCATGGGCGCCGAAGACCTGATCGGGGCAATCTTTCCCGATCAGATCGCCTGCGCGGAAAATCTCCCCGGCGAGCGCGAGGTCCCGGATCATCCGTTGGTGCGCCAAACCATCGGCGATTGCCTCCAGGAGGCGATGGACTTGGCCGGTCTCGAGCGCCTGCTCAAGCGCATTGAATCCGGCGACATTCGCATCGTGCCTCGCGACCTGACGGAACCTTCGCCGCTGGCGCTCGAGGTGCTGTCGGCGCGGCCCTACGCGTATCTCGACGACGCGCCGCTCGAGGAGCGCCGCACCCAAGCGGTGATGAGCCGGCGCTGGCTTTCGCCCGAGGCCGCCGCCGACCTTGGCCGGCTCGATCCCGAGGCGATCGCCCGCGTTCGCAGCGAAGCGTGGCCCGAGGCGGCCAATGCCGATGAGTTGCACGATGCGCTCGTTTGGCTCGGCTTCCTCAGCATGGACGAGGCCCGCGCCGGAGCCGGCTGGGCCGACTGGCTATCGGAGCTCGCCAGGGCAAACCGCGTGGCGCAACTCCATGCTCCGGCAGCAACGGTGTGGATCGCCGCGGAACGCGTGCCGCACTTCCAGGCGCTATGGCCCGCTGCCAGGCTGGAGCCCGCGATCGCGGCGCCCGCCGCGGCTGGAGAGAGCAGTTTTGGGCGTGAAGACGCGCTGGTGGAAATCGTGCGCGGCCGGCTCGAAGGTCTGGGCCCGGTCACGGCCGAAGCGCTGGCTGCGCCGCTCGGCCTTGGCGAGAGCGAAATCGCGGGCGCCCTCGCGGCGCTCCAAGTCGAAGGCTTCGCCATGCGCGGGCGCTTCACGCCGGGCGCCGCGGGCGAAGAATGGTGCGAGCGGCGTTTGCTCGCGCGCATTCACGGCTACACGGTCAAGCGCCTGCGGGCGGAGATCGAGCCGGTCGCGGCCCGGGATTTCCTGCGCTTCCTGCTGAGCTGGCAGCACATGGCGGCCGACGCGCGGATGCAAGGCCCGGATGCGATCGATACCGTCGCGGCGCAGCTCGAAGGGTTCGAGGCGCCGGCGTCGGCTTGGGAGAGCGAGATCCTGCCTGCGCGGGTTGCCGGTTACGAGCCGAGATGGCTCGACGACCGCTGTCTCGCGGGGCAGGTGACCTGGATGCGGCTGCGCCCTCGCTCGCCCCGATCGGGCAATGGCGGCGAGAGCCGCGCCACCCCCGTGCGCACGACGCCGATCACGCTGGTGGCGCGCCGGCATGCCGCCCATTGGACGTCGTTGTCGCCGCCTGCGGACGACGTGCAGCCCGGCGTCCGGGCGCAGGCCGTTGCCGATTACATTCGCCAGCACGGAGCGTCGTTCTTCGACGAGCTTGTCGAAGGCACGGGTCTGCTGCGCACCCAGGTCGAAGAAGCGTTGGCCGAATTGGTCGCGCTCGGCCTGGTGAGCTCGGACAGTTTCGGCGGCTTGCGGGCGCTACTGGTGCCGTCCGCCGAGCGCCGGCCCTTTGCGAGCGGTCGGCGTCGCCGCCGCACGGCAAAATTCGGGATGGAGGCGGCGGGCCGGTGGGCGCTTGCGCGCCGTCCGCGGCCACCCTCCGGCCCGTCGGCGCAAGCCGCCTTTGAGCACACCGAGCACGTGGCGCGCACCTTGTTGCTGCGTTACGGCGTCGTGTTCTGGCGCCTCATCGAGCGCGAGGCTGCCTGGCTGCCGCCGTGGCGCGATCTGCTGCGCGTCTATCGCCGGCTCGAGAGTCGCGGGGAGATTCGCGGCGGGCGCTTCGTCGGCGGATTCTCGGGCGAGCAGTTTGCGCTGCCGGACGCGATCGGCATGCTGCGCGAAGCGCGCCGTCAGCCTGCCGAGGGCGCGCTCATCTCGCTCTCGGGCGCCGATCCGCTCAACCTTGCAGGAATTATCACGCCGGGGCCGCGCCTCCCCGCGCTGACCGGCAACCGCCTGCTCTATCGCGACGGCTTGCCCATTGCGCTCCTTGCCGCTGGCGAGGTGCAATTTCTGGAAACGCTCGATCCCGCGAGCGAATGGGAAGCGCACAAGGCCTTGCTGCGATGTGCGGAGCCGGCCTCCTCTGCTGACGGGGGTCCGCGCGGCCGCCCCGGCATCGTCTTTCGCGCCCACCATCGTCCCGCACGGCCCTACTGAGTCGAGCGGGTTCGCTACGGCTTCTGTCCATTCACCCAGTCGACGAGGATTTTCCAGTTCGGATCGTCCTTCGAGCCGAATTGGCGGCCGCCGGAGTGAAAGACGTTGCCGCCGGCCTCGGGCGCGAGCGGGTGCTGCAAGAGACGGCTCGTCGCGGGATCGCCGGCGTTCACCAGAATCGACGCCATCTCGAAGTTCTTGCGCGATTGCTCCTCGTTCCAGGTGCTCGCGCCGGGCGAGAGCCGCTGCAGGTGGAACGCGTTGTTGCTCTCGGCATGGCAGACGTAGCAGCGGGTATGGCCGTCGCGCTTTTGCAGGAAGATCGGCTGCACGCGCGCCTTGAAGAACTCGTAGTCGAGCGGCGGCGCCGCGCGCGCGAGCAGGGGCGGCAAAGCCGCGGCGAGCAGGGCGGCAGCGAGACCTAATCGTGTGCGATGTGCCGCCATGCCGATCCTCCCGGTTTTTGCATTCGCGCTCGATCGGGAAGGCTAACCCGACTGCGCAATTGCTGTCACCGGTCGGTCAGCCGGATTCCGCTGCGCCGGCCCAGGGCGGCGCAGTCCTCGTCGGTCTTCAGCCCGACCGCGCGGATGCCGTGGGCGGCGAGCTCCTCGTCGCGCTCCTCCGTGTCGCCGGTAACGCCAACGGCGCCGATGACCTCGCCCGAGCCGTCGCGAATCTGCAAACCGCCACCCTCGGGAAAAAGCTGCTCGCCGCTCGCGGCGATGAGATAGCGCATGAAGGTCGGCTTCTCCTCGGCGCGAAGCTTCACGAGCTTGGAGGAGCGGCCCATGGCGAGCGCGGCATAGGCTTTGCCGTAGGCCATCTCGAAGCGAATCATGGAGCTGCCGTCCTCCTTCTTGAACGCCTTCACCTTGCATCCGGGCTCGACGACGATGACCGAAAGCGGCCGGCAATCGAGCTCGGCGCCGCGCGCGAGGATGGCATCGATGAGGCGGTCGGCCTGCGCAAGCGTAATGGCGGTCATGGGTCCTCCCGGCTGGCGGGCGTCGATGTGAATGCTCCCACAATAACGCAAAGCGCCCGCCGACTCGGCGGGAGCTTTTATTAG
>Ga0306920_100004999_pt1 | contig 17055 bp, 16 predicted proteins | sample flu12Cox44000170_FD_204666 | JGI IMG/M metagenome (GOLD analysis project Ga0306920, IMG submission 204666) | Lab enrichment of tropical soil microbial communities from Luquillo Experimental Forest, Puerto Rico - flux4day.12C.oxic.44.000.170 (v2)... | ecosystem: Environmental > Terrestrial >... | reverse complement strand
TCCCTATCAGCCAGTTGATGGCATCGCAAGCAATCTAAATCGCTTCCGAACCGAAGCTGTAAACGTGAAATGAGAAGTCCGCTGCCGAAAAGGACTGAATTTTCAACAAACTGTTAGACCAGGAGTGAGCATTTTACCGGTTTCGCGGTTGCCCTCTACGGACCAAAGTGGGTACTGGCACGCTCGGGTCTCAATCAGGCGTCCTTTTGAACGCATAGGCTATCCGTAGGCGAGAAACGGGTTGACAAGGTTCACGGCAAGGAAGCACGCTTTCAGTGTTGGGACAATCCCTCCTCTGACCCGACATCGCTTGGTTCGATCCGGCTTGTCGACCCGCGCCATGTTCAAGACAATTGTCTCGGTACTTTCTGTCTTGTTTTTTTCCATCCTCCCGGCTCCTGCGCCTGCGCAGTGCAATCAGCCACTTTGTCGGAATCTGCAGGCCATACTTGATGAGGCGGTAACTGACTTTAGGGGATATCGAGCGAACAAGACGCCGGGTCCCGATGTCTCGATCGAGGGAATCGCTGTCCCATGTCAAATGTCGCTTTGGGCAAACAATGTGCCGATGTATATCTGCTACGCCAAAGTTGCAAATTCAGATTCACAAAAATGGTATGCCAGAGCGCTCCAGGTACTGCAAGATCTCAACCCGACATGGCATTTCCAAATCAGCTCCTCGGGTGAAGATCACTACGTGGATGCGGGCCCTCCAGATTGCGAGATTCCGCCCAACGATGGACCACACCGGGGCCAATGTCCACTTCATCTGCAAACGACAAAACAAAGCGATGGAACATCGAAGCTATATCTTTGGATGAACTCAATCTCCTCACCTTATCTTTTGAAGCCACCGCCGCCCCCTCCTTCGAAGGCTGTTTCATCAGCCGCTGCCCCCGCCGCCACTCAGGGAACCGCTGCCGGTTGCGATGATTTCTGCCAGAACCTGAAGAAGGCGTTTGAGGCTCGGGTCGCGGCTTTTGCGGGTATTCTCAGTACTAAAGGAAATGATGGGACAACTGACGTTACTGTAAGACTCGCTGGAGCGAAGAAGTGCAGTGTCAAGGAAGCCTATGGGCCTAAGCCCAATGGTTTTGGAACTCAGTTCGTTTGCTATTGGCGAGAAACTTCCGGTTCCGCAGCGGAGACAAGATTCCGCGATCTGGTTTCCCGCCTTCAGATTTTGATCCCCTCTAATTGGTCAACTCGCCAGGGAACTGAATTGGACGATTCCACCGGAGCGGAAATCACGGCCTGGTATGCGATCGAGCCAGGGAGCAAACATGATGTTCGCGTGTATGTTTCGGTGGAATCCGTCGGCCTCCATGTCACGACGTGGAACTGAAGCGCCCCGAAGTAGTCCGCCTGATGACGCATCCTGGCGTGGCCCACTGACAGCATCCGCCTACGTGTTGCGAAGGCTGCAGGTATGCCCAATTTTTGTCTTACTATAGGGGTTCATGCCAACCAACTGCGAAGAAATCGAGAACATGTTGATGGGATGTACGTAAGTCGCTGAGAAGCAAAGACGGGCTAGTATTTAACTCGGTTCATAACCCGAAGGTTGTAAGATCAAATCTGACCCCGCAAACAAAAAATCTTTTCTTTTAGAAATCTCCGCGAACCCTGCCATTATCCGAATTTGTAGTTTTCTGCTCTGGAGATTCGATCCAACTGGAGTTCGCCTCCAAGGAGAAGCTCAACACCGGTCTGGTAAGTGAAATGTCAGGTATTTCCGGTTTGCAGAGGCATTTCCTGTTCCGTGCGAAATCAGCTTGGAGCGCGAACCGCGTGTCCCAAGCCCCAAGCTGGAGCATTACGTGTATCAAATTCAGGCAACCGTTATGCAGTGACGGATTGGATACGACGTAGCGGCTGAGAGAGTCGGGGATTGCGCCGGCGATGTCCGCCGAGATTGCGAATCACTCTTCGCGAAGAACTGCCGCGGGATCGGCCTTTGTAGCTCGTCGCGCAGGCACATAACAAGCAAAAAGGCTCACAAACGTCAGGAGGCAGATTACGGAGGTCAGGGTCAGAGGGTCGAGTGGCTGGATCTCGAAGAGAAGACTGCGCAGAAAACGAGTCAGACCGAAAATAGCTGCCAATCCGAGAATTCCTCCGACTAGCGTCAAACGCAATCCATCACCCAAAATCATGCGAAACACGCCCGCTCGCGAGGCGCCGAGCGCCACACGAATTCCGATCTCACGGGCACGCTGAGCAACGGAGAAGGCGATCAACCCATAAAGGCCTATACTCGCTAGCCCTAGGGCAATTACTCCGAACAGCGTTAATACCATTGCTTCGAGTCGCGGCCGCGCAATTGAGTCGGAAACCATTTGCTCCATCTCTTCAATCTTCGAGATGCCCTGGTCTGCATCGACCAGCCGGATTTGTTCCCTGATTGCCTTCTCGAGCTGCGCCGGTTCACCTACGGTCCGCACCACGAGTGCCGTAAATGGGAAGGGCTGCTGATCGTTAGGCATAAACAGGCAGGGATCGGGCGGAGTGCTCACGCCGCTGTGCCTGATGTCGGCTGCTACCCCTATCACCTCGACGACGTCATTGTTGGTCCACTCTACCTTCACGCGTTTTCCTACGGCATCCTCGCCCGGAAACAACATGCGCGCCGCGCTCTGATTTAGAATGGCTACGAGTGGTGATCCCGTACGATCCTGAGTATTGAAGGCGCGCCCTCGAATCATGGGGATGCGCATGGCATCGAAATATCCCGGCGTGATGATTGAAACGTCCCCGACAGGACGGGCATTGGGAGCGGGCTCGGGACGGTCCGCTCGATAATAGTATGTACCCGAATTTGTGCCTTCCATGGGAAGAATCCCAATCGATCCGTCAGCGACGACGCCGGGCAGAGAATGGATTCGATCCAGCATCTCCCGCACAACTTCAGCGCGGTACTCCTTCTTTTGCGCCGGCAAAAGCATCATGCGAACCGTCAGCACACTCTCAGCGCGGAAGCCAGGATCTACACTCGTGAGCCGAAGAAAGCTACGAACCATCAGTCCCGCTGCTGATACCAGCACGAGCGCCAGGGCAATTTCTGTCACAACGAGGGCGCGCCGCGCTCCACGCCCTGAAGTTACCGAGCGCGTCGATTGGTGAAGATCTTCGCTCACATTGCACCGTAAGGATTGCAGAGCGGGCGCGAGTCCGAAGATCACCGCAGAGAGGATAGAAACGGCCGCGGCATACAACAGGACCGTCACATTGAGAGTTACTTCGTTTAGCCTAGGAATTTGCAGGCTTTCTGGCAGCAAGCCCTTCAACAGGCGCAACGCTACGCCACTCAAGGCGACACCGGAGAGACCGCCCAAAAGAGCTAGCAACAAACTCTCAATTAACAGTTGGCGGAGAATTCGATTGCGGCCTGCGCCCAATGCCAACCGCACGCAGATCTCGCGTGCTCGACCGGACGCCCGCATCATCAGCAGATTAGCGACGTTTGCGCATGCGAGGAGCAGGACTAGCCCCACGGACGCGAAGATCATGAGCAGTATAGGCCGAACGGACCCCACCGCTTGATCAAGCAGCGGCACGGCGGTCGCGCTCCATCCCGAATCCATCTGCACGTTCTCGAGCGCAGTCTGAGCGGCGAGAGTTGCCATCTCGGCTTTTGCGGCTTCGGGATTTATGCCCAGTCGTAGACGCGCTACAACAGAATAGTTGCGTCCTTCGTTCATAAATATGGCCTGCGGAACATAGATCTCCGCCTTGTTATTTGGGAGGCCGAATCCTGGCGGCATAACGCCGATGATTTCGTGATGGCTTACGTTGACCGAGATCTTTTTCCCGATGATGTCGGGCCGGCCGCCAAACAGATGCTGCCAGGCACTGTAGCTCAATACGACCTCTCGCGGTACGTCAGTCCAGTACTCGCCCCGGCGGAACGTTCTACCAAGCAGCGGTGCGGTGCCCAACGTACTGAAGAAGTCTGCTGTGACGGCGAGTCCGGGAACCTGCTGGCTTTCCTGATCGGAGAGCAGGTTCATCGGTAAGCCTAAAAATACCGCCATCGACTCGAAGGAATGGTTTCGCTCTCTCCATGCGACAAAATTGCTTAGGTTTACAACGTTTGGCTTCTGCGTCTGAGGGGGAAGTTCCCATAGCATCATCAGCCGGTTTGATTCAGGAAAGGGGAGCGCGCGAAGCAAGATGCCATCGAGCAAACTGAAGATTGTCGTAGAACTTCCGATTCCCAGAGCGAGCGTGACGATCACGATGGCAGAGAATAGCGGGGTACGAACAAATGAGCGGCTGGCATAGCGGACATCCTGCAATGCCTGCTCAAAACCCGTGAATCCCCACGTGCTGCGCGTCACGTCGGCCACTAACCCCACATTCCCAAACTGCCGCAGGGCGGCTTGCCGTGCGGCTTCGGGCGATTCACCCTCCTGCAGGCGCAAACTTGTCTCCATGGCGATATGCGAAGCAAGTTCATCGTTAAGATCTTCGTCTAACTGCCGCCTTTTAAAAAACAATCGGAGAACGAACCGTAGCGCCTTCATAGCCATAGGGAACCTCTCACGCCGGATCAAGCACTCCCGTAACTGCTCGAACTAATAGCCGCCATCGGTTTTGCTCGGCCGTCAGTTGTTTCCTGCCCGTCTTTGTCAGGCAGTAATACTTTGCACGCTGGTTGTTCTCCGAAATTTTCCACTGCGAATCCAGCCAACCCTTTTTTTCGAGCCGATGCAAAGCGGGATATAAGGACCCGGTTTCCACCGACAGCAGATCGCCGGAACGTGCGCGGATGGCAAGGGAGATTCCATGTCCATGCTGCGCTTCACGGGCCAGCGTTTGCAGTATGAGCAGGTCCAGTGTTCCTTGCAGGATCTCAATACGGTTTTGATATTTTATGGGCTCGGTCATAGTAGTAGATAGCCTACTACTATCAGAGTGTGTGGTAGAGTGTCTACTACTTTCTGCCCGAATCTTTGGTTCGGTCCTGAAGGCAGCTGGTGCTTGCGCATGTTTGCTGATGGCCGAAGTCACCGTTGGCTGCGGATGGCTGATACCGACAAACCGCAGGTGCAACAAGGACGTTAGCCAAGTTCGTGAATGGTCGGCCGCCTGGACGTAAACGGGAGCGTAAGGCTTTCGTTTAGGTCACGCCGCAGCGCGAATCAGTTCCAAACTAAAGGGCAAGACTGAACAATTCGGATGGTTGCGGGCCCCTGCAACCAATTAAGTCGTTAAGCTGCAAGGGCTTCTGGTGCTCCAACCAGAGGCCCTTCTTGTTGATTTGCAGTTAAGCTGACAGAATTCACCCCCCATGCACTACGAAAAGCGTATGACGCAGAGGGAGCCGTGGATGTGCAGGCAACTGCACGCCAGCGCCAGTGCGTTAGCGGGGCGCCAGCTATCAGGGGTCCCATTGGTGGCGGTACTGGGCGCCAGCGGTACCTCACCATTGCGGACCGCCCGAGGACAGTGTCAAAGGCTATGGTGTCGCAGGAAGCCAGCCGCTTCGCAGCTTGACACTCAGTATCCTTTGTTTTAAAGAGTGCTCTCTACGCGCTCACATTCGGAGGTTGCATGGTCCTGCGTGGATCGTCGATGAGTGGAACGGCTGTTGTTTCTACGTTTAGTCGGTGGGTTCATGGCCAGCAGTTTGCTTCGTGGCCCGTGGCCCTTATAGGGATCGTGGCCTTCAAGGCCGCCTTATTACTGGCCCTCAAGCCGGGTTCTTTCGTAGTTTCCTACAGCGGTGTCAGTTACTTCTTCCTCCTAAGTTTGGCAACTAGTTTCGCCATCAGAAATGGAATCAACAACGCCTTGGGCGGTCGGATATTCTGGGCGTTCCTCGCAACCGGATGCGGCCTGTGGTCACTGCACCAATCCATCTCTCTCTTTTACGAGCTGGGTTTGCACATCGAGGTCCCCGAGAATTCCATCGCCGATCCTGTATTGTTTCTGCACATCGTACTGTTCATTGCGGCTTTAGCAACTCTTCCACATCGCAATCTATCCGAGCGGAAGCCCTACCGAGCGATCCTAAACTGCCTCATCTTGCTCTCCTTCTGGGGTTTTCTTTATGGTTACGCCATTTTTCCCTCTGAGTATCTCGCCAGCTCCAGCAACTATGGCACGCGATTTGACATGCTGTATTTGTTGGAGAATTTGGTGTTGATTTTGGCTGCGGGCCTTTTGACTCTTCGCGCACAGATTCCTTGGAAAGCGGTCTACTTTCATGTATTGGGTGCATCTGCACTGTACGCGCTGAGTTCTGCGGTCGCTAACATCGCGATTGACTCAGGAGGGTACTCCAACGGCAAGCTGTATGGTCTCGGTCTGACCGCTTCTGCTTGCTGGTTTGTTTGGATACCGCTGCGGGCGCGGCAATTCTCGGGTGTGGAACCCCGAGCAGCACAGTCCAACAGCAGCTCACAGGCGTCCGCGTGGGCATTGCTCATGGTCATGGCGATTTCCATCCCGATTGTGTGGGAACTGTTCCGTCGCGAGCAAGCCACAGCTGCGCGGACCTTTCGGATGGTCATCGCGATCGTTGCGATCGTGGTCCTAGCGTGCGCCGCCTATTTGAAAGAGCATCTCGCCAAACACGAGCTGGTTTCGCGCGCCGATTTAGCCGACAGTCGTCTTCGTTTGGCAATGGAATCCGGTAATACGGTGGGGTGGGATTGGGACATCAAGAGCGGACGAGATTCTTGGTTTGGCGATCTGAAATCGATGTTCGGAATTTCGTCTGAAACCTATGTTGGACGGGTAGGGGACTTCCATCGCCAGATACACCAGGAGGATCAAGAGCGAGTCGCGAAAATTGTCAAGGATTCAATGAAAGGCCATCGGCCGTACGAGGCGGAGTTTCGCGTGGTTCGCCTAGACGGGAGTGTACGTTGGGTCGCAGCTAAGGGAACTTTTTACTATGCAACGAATGGAGACCCCGAAAGGATGTTGGGCATAGCCTTAGACATCACCGAACGCAAGCTCGCTGAGGAAAGCAAAGAGCGATTTCGGAGTGTATTCGAATATTCGGCTGTTGGAATGGCGCTGGTCAGTAACGACGGTCGTTGGATACAGGTGAATAGGGCCCTCTGTGAGATTTTGGGATACTCCGAGCAAGAACTCCTGGCGACGAATTTCCAGTCGTTGACTCACCCGGACGACCTTGCGGCTGACCTTTCTTATGCGCAGAAAGTGTTCACCGGCGAGATCCCGTACTATCACATAGACAAGCGATATATTCACAAGAAAAGGCACGTTGTCTGGGTCACGCTAACCGCAACAGCGGTCCCCGATGCTTCGGGCAAGGTAAGTTATGGCGTCGCTCAAGTCCAAGATATCACTGCGAGGAAGAACATCGAGGCGGCTTTACGGCGAGATCAGGAAGAACTGCAGAGTCTAGCTGGCAGGCTAATCACGGTACAAGAGGAAGAGCGTAAGCGCATTGCCCGCGATTTGCACGACGATTTATCTCAACGGCTCGCACTGCTTTGTGTCGATTTGGACATGCTGCGACAGAGCCTAGCAGGCAGCACGGAGTCCGCTCGGGAGTTGGAACGGCTGCGCCGCGAGACCGATGAACTTGTGGCCGACATCCGACAGCTCTCGCACCGCGAACATCATCCACAATTGGATCTCGGACTCCAGCATGGTGTTGCTAGCTTTTGTCACGATTTTTCTAGGACGCATGGCATCGTCACAGAACTGGTCCACGAAGGCGACTTACAGCAGATTCCTGAGATCGTGTGTTTCACTCTGTTTCGAGTGTTACAGGAAGCGATGAGCAACGTGGCCAAACACAGCGGAGCGGACCGGGTTACCGTCACGCTTGGCGTTCACGACAATCAGGCCCGGCTGCGCGTGACTGACGAAGGACGAGGTTTTGAGACTGGCGGCGATCGTGGTCTTGGATTGATCAGCATGCGGGAACGCCTGCGGCTCGTGGGAGGCACGATGAGAGTGAAGTCCGTTCCCCTGCGGGGCACTGACATCGAGGCCATGGTTCCGATAGTTATCTCGGCAGGGTCGGTATCTAGCTCCGCTTGAGTTCGAATATTCTAAGGTATGACGGAGACAGAACGTAACACATCGCATGAAACCTAAACTGTTGATAGCTGAGAATCATCCCGCCATGCGTGCAAAGGTTGCTGCTCTCCTACGGCGCGACTTTGAGGTGATTGCGAGTGTCGCGGAGGGGCTAGCAGCTGTCGAAGCGACATCCCAGTTCCTGCCGGATCTTGTCATTCTCGATGTGTCGATGCCGGTTCTGGATGGACGAGATGTAGCACGGCGCCTCAAGTCTCAGGGGGACCGACCCAAAATAGTCTTCATCAGCGTGTCTATGGATGTGAATCAAATCGCTGCATGCCTAGCTGCCGGAGGCGACGCGTACGTATCGAAAATGCGGATGGGGACGGACCTGATCCCGGCCATCACCGAGGTGCTTGCCGGAAGGGGATTTGTTTCTCCAGATCGATAGGCCCAGCGATGGATGACTTTCGGTTGCCAACGTAGTAAAACCCAACTGCTTACTGACGTTACGACACGAAGGGTCGATTCATGTCGATTCATGTCGATTCATTGACGGGGTGACGAGGGTAACCTAAGATTGGGCCACAATGAGCGATTCCTCGTCGCTAATCGGGCAAACCGTTTCACATTACCGGATTGTGGAGAAGCTGGGCGGCGGCGGAATGGGAGTGGTGTACAAGGCCGAGGACACGGACCTTGGCCGGTTTGTGGCGTTGAAGTTTCTGCCGGATGAACTTACCCAAGATGCGCAGGCGCTGGAGCGATTTCGAAGAGAAGCGCGGGCGGCATCGGCGCTGAATCATCCCAACATTTGCACGGTTTATGAAATTGGCGAGCAGGATGGGCGCCGGTTTATTGCGATGGAGTTTCTGGAAGGGAAGACGCTGAAACACGCGATCAGCGGGCGGCCGATGGAACTGGAGCGCGTTCTGGAGGCCGGAATTGAAGCGGCCGACGCACTGGACGCGGCGCACAGCAAGGGAATCATTCACAGGGACATTAAGCCAGCAAATATTTTCCTGACGGAGCGCGGCCACGCTAAGGTGCTGGACTTCGGGTTGGCGAAAGTGAGTGGTGAAAAGCTGAGGAGCCAGGCGGGAGAGGCCTCGCAGACGATGGGAGGAGAAACAGAGTACCTGACAAGCCCGGGGATGACGCTGGGCACGGTGGCCTACATGTCGCCCGAGCAGGTGCGCGGGAAAGAGTTGGATGGACGAAGCGACCTGTTTTCGTTGGGAGTGGTGCTGTTCGAGATGGCGACCGGCGTGTTGCCGTTCCGCGGAGAAACTTCGGGCGAAATTTTCGAATCGATTCTGACGCGCCCGGCGGCGTCAGCTGTGCGATTGAATCCGGAAGTGTCCACGAAGCTGGAAGACATTATCAGCCGGTTGCTGGAGAAGGACAGGAATCTTCGTTATCAACATGCAGCGGATTTGCGAGCGGAGCTGCAGAGACTGAAACGGGATACGGATTCGAGCCGGTCGGCGGTGGTGGCTCCGCTAGAGTCGGCAACGAAGGCGCGAACACAAACCAGCGTCGGGCCGGTCGCGTCGGGTGCGCATAGCGCCTCGAGCACGGATCAGCAGATTGCGATTGGGCTGGTAAGCCGGCACAAGAAGGGACTCGTTGCGGCGGTGACCGTGCTGCTCCTGACGATCGCGGGAGTGGCGATTGCGGTTAATCGATGGATGGTGCCGCACAGTGCTTCCATCGAATCGCTAGCCGTGCTGCCGTTTGCTAACGTAACTGCCGACCCTAACACCGAATATCTGAGTGATGGATTGACGGAGAGTCTGATTGGGAGTTTGTCGCAGCTACCGAACTTGACCGTGAGGCCGAGAAGCTCGGTCTTTCACTACAAAGCGAAGGACGTGGATCTGCAAAAAGCGGCGAACGAGTTGAAAGTGGATGGCGTGGTGACAGGCAGAGTGACTCAGCGCGGAGACGCGATGCTGGTCAGTGTGGAATTGACGGATGTGCGGAATAACCGCAGTTTGTGGAGCGAACAGTACGACCGGAAGCTGGCGGATGCTGTGACCGTACAGCGCGAGATGGCGGCAGAGATTTCGAACCGTTTGCGCGAGCGATTGACGGGCGAGGAGAAAGCCAGGCTGAACAAGGGCGGAACGGCCGATCCGGAGGCGTACAGGCTTTATTTGCAGGGCCGATATTATTGGGACAAGCGGACCGTCGAAGCGCTGCGTAAATCGAAAGAGTATTTCGAACAAGCCACCGCGCGCGATCCCAATTATGCGCTGGCGTATCTCGGACTCGCGGAATACTACTACGTCGTTCCAGACTACGATTACATTTCGGTGAGCGAGGTTATTCCGCAGTCCAATGCCAACGCGCGCAAGGCGTTGGCAATCGACGAAACGCTGGCCGGAGCACACGCCGTACTTGGCGGCAATTATGACCAGACATGGGAGTGGGACAAGGCAAAGAACGAGTTCGAGCGCGCCGTGCAGTTAAGCCCAAACGACTCGCGCACTCGTGTGCTCTACGCAATGCATCTGGATACCGTAGGAGACATGCCAGGATCGCTGCAACAAACACAACGGGCTGTGGAACTGGATCCGCTCAACCTGAACGCACTGGATAACTTGGCCCAGGCCTATGTGGGATCGGGTCAATTCGACAAAGCCGAAGAGGTAGCTCGGCGGTGCGAGGAGATTGACCCGAATTTTGCCAACGTCCACCGGGCGTTGTCGGAGAGTTACTACTGGTCGGGCAAGTACGAGTTGTGGCTCGACGAGTGGGGGAGGCTGACTGCTCTCAACGGCGATACGAATGAAGCCGAACAGGTGGCGGCGGCCAAACAGGAGTATCCGAAAACGGGCGTTCGTGGAGCATGGCGAGCCGCGGCTATCCTGGCGGAAAAGGAAACCGAAAGGCACTACTTCGACCCCGGAATTGTGGCCCTCTACTGGTCTCTTGCCGGTGACAAGGAGAAGGCATTCGGCTGGTTGGAGAAAGGGTTCCGGGAGAAAAGCGGCCTTATGACGCACTTAAAAACAGCGCGCCCCTTTGAGCCACTGCGCTCCGACCCACGGTATGCGGATTTGCTAAAGAGGATGGGGTTGCCGCAGTAACAGGTGGGACTGGAGCTGGGCGACTTTCAGTGGTCCGGCGGTTCTTCTATGATTTTACCAGTCGCCTGCACAAACGTGCGCCTGAGGATTTTGCCGTGCCACCGCAATCCCGAAGATTCATCGGCCGCCAGAGTCACACAAATCTACTCCTATAATCATCATCATCGGCTCCTTCCTCCCGAGCCCTAGGTCGTCAACCAAAGCCATACTCGGGTCGAGGGAGCCGACACTGTTATGCCATCACTTGAATTTCACTTTTAAGAAGTTGGCCGCGAGCATGGTGGCTCGCTGAAGGCAGACGAGTGCGTCATGAAATTTACGGCACTTGACCTCTTCAGTGAAGTATCAAGGTGTTGATGCGTTTCGGGACTTCTCCCACAGGAATAACCGCCACGATCTGGCGCGTTCTTGTGTCGACGGCTGAGACCGAGCGAGCACCCGAGTTGGACACGTAGACAAGCTTGCTGTCGGGGGTAAACGTAATCCACTCAGGCACCGACCCCATGGGAGCCCGGTTGGGAGGATACACATTTGGGAGAGAGCAATAGCCGATCAGCTTCAAATCGGGCAGCGAATACTCAAAGACGGCGTTAGCAACCGTGCTGGCGACCCAAAGAGATTTTCCATCGGGAGCGACACCAATCCCATGGGAGGGAGTGTTCAAGCGCACCTCTGCGGCGCCATAGCCACCAGGCTCATCAGGAAACTGAACGCGGGCGACCTCTGCGTGCTTGGAAAAATCCAAAACCGCAAATCCGTTGAGGTTGGAGAGTTGGACAAAGATGCGACGCGTCGTGCCGTCGAGATTGGTGTCGAAGGCCATAGGGCGCACGCCGTTGTCGAATTTGACCTCCCACGCGAGCTGCTCGGTCTGGAGATCGATTACGGAAGCCGACTTGGACTCGACGGAGCCTGCTACAGCAAATCGGCCGTCAGGCGTGACGTAAATGTTGTGAATGGTCCTCTGAATGGCTAGCGTCTTCGCCAACGTGAGAGAGGACGTGTCCACCACGTCGAGTGCGCCAGGCGCCGACCGGATGCCAACCAAAACGCGGCCGCCGTCTTTGGTGATGGCAATATTGTTGGGACGTCCACTAAGCGGAATCTTTTTCAGGATTTCCCCGTTCTCGCGGTTGACGACATCGAGCACACTTTCCGACTCATTGCTAATGTAAATGCGCGTGCCATCCGGGGAAAAGTTGATGCCGTGGGGCAATTCGATGCCGCGAATGACTTGCACCACGGTGTTCGTTGTGGGATCGACGACGTCGATGGTATTGCCTGCACTGTTGGTGACGTAGATTAGCGCAGTAGCCTTGGTCTTGGGTTCAGTGGGAACATGCGCACCGCGGACCCATTCAGCGAGAGTGAGCCAATCAGGGTCATTCTGGGTTTCAAACTGCCTTCCCCCGGAATGAAAGCCATCGCCTCCGGCCTCGACCGCTAAGGGATGGATCAGCAGCAAACTGGCGTATGGATTACGGAGTGTGACGAGCCTGGAAACCGTCTGAAAGTTCCGGCGCGATTGCTCTCCCGTCCAAGCTATGGAGCCTGAGGAGAGTTTCTCAAGATGGAAAACGCGACCCGGCTCCGAATGGCAACTGTAGCAGCGGGCATGCCCGGGCCGCTCCTTTACAAATATCGGCTCCACCCTGGCTTTGAAAAAATCGAAGTCCAAAGCGTCTTCTGAAGGACTGGAACCCGTGTTGCTCGATAGTCCGGAATCCACAAAGGGATCGTGATGCGCTTCACTCGGCATGTGAGGAGCAGTCATGACAGGATAAAGGCTTGCTGCCGCAGCAAGTAGGAAAATGCCGAATCCAGTTTTGGGAAGAGAGCACATTTCCGGAGTCCCTGTTTCGTGGTGGGCCGAATACTAACCCAAAAGCGTGGCAGTGAGAACGCTGAAGTTTTGCGCCCAAAGGTTTCTCATTCGGAGACTGTGGGGCCACCCCCGGTTAGGAAACGGTTAACTCAGTCGATGCGCCTGATTTGTTCAGAAAACCGTCCGTTTGTCGCTAGTACTTCAAGTTGGCGGTTTTCCCGTAAATTAGATGACCCACAAACGCAGGAAACTCCCGATGCACGCAGAATTTGGTTAGACTCAAGTCGACGAGTACAAGCGAAAGGACTGCCTCTGGCGCAAATGGAAGGTAAACCGAATCTCGTTGCGGACTTGCCTCGAAAATCTGAGAACGCCACGGAGAAGAAGTCTGTTGCACGCTGCGTGAGTCCGACTAATTCTGCTCGTTAGGAAAAAACCCGATTTGACAATCAGGCACTTGCCGCAGCCGAATAGACCGGAAAGGACATGACGGCCGCTGATTCGTCGTCAAAAATGTGGAAGACCGTATCTAACTTTGACATTTGAATCACCTCTCGCACCATTTTTGCGGGGTTGAGGAGCTTCATTTCTCCTTGTTGCTTCCGTGCGCTTACCAAGCCACTAACCAGATACGCCAAACCTGCGGTATCGACCTGACTGGTACCGGCGAGATTGACCACAATCTTCTTATGCCCCGCGGCCAGCAGGTTGCTCAACAGGTCGCGCAGTAAGGCACTCTCCTCGCGAACAATTCGGCCGTTGATGTCCACAATCGTTACGGAACCTACCTGTCTGGTTGTCGTCGTCATGTTCATTGACGGACCTCCTAGATGGTGTAGTTAGGAACTATTGAAAAGCTGGTCGTACCTAAGAATCTTGCAGCACCTTGAGAAGTCGAAAAAACGAGTTCCGTGCATTGCACCTCCGGCGTGGAGTGTACAACCACAGTTTTTCCTAGGCACCATTTGTTCGCCAAGTTTAGAAATCGCGGCTCAAACAGTCGCCTGGTAAAACGCTCAGCTAGGCTGCCTACGGTAAATCACTTCGTAGTCTGTCGGGCGCATCGGGACGCCCGCAGCAGCCCAAGGCCCCGGTTAGTCGGCATCCGGAAACTTGGCGTCGTACGGCAACTTTCCGGTTTTGCCGGTTACGAAGACGTTTTCGATACGGATGTATGCCGGGCTAGAAAATCGCGCACATCAGCGACAAATTCAGGGCTAAAGGATGCGGCGGCGTGACCAGCACCTTCAATCTCCTTGAACTCGGCGTTGGGCAGGATTTTCTTCAATTCGTCGAACCGGCTGGGATTATCGTTGCCGCCATAGATCACCAAGGTCGGCACAGCATTGTGTTTCAAAAGGTCGTAATCGACTATCAGCCCGCTATAGCCCAATCGAACCGCGGCCAGAGCTTTTGGGTCCTGATTCGCGTTCATCTCTTCCATTTGCTTGCGCTGCTCCGGCGTCGGCCTTGGATAGTTGGGCGGAGCATTGGCAATCTGCGCCTCTGTTAGCGACATGCCACTCAGGAGGCTCTTGATGAGCGGTGTTTCTGGCGTGTCAACGTCCTGCGGCCGAAAACCCTGACTTCCACCAATCACCGCGGCGAGAAACCGCTGAGGGTAAGCGGTCAGCATTTTGATGGTGATGCTGCCACCCATCGAGTAGCCGAGAATGTGGGCTTTCGCAATGCCAAGATGGTCCATCAGGCGGACAATGTCGTTCACCATTTCCATTCCGTATTGGCTTGGGTCCGTGGGTTTACCGCTCTTCCCGTGTCCACGGCAGTCGAGCGCGATGACCCGGTAGCTGCGCGAGAGGTCCTGAATCGCAGATACCCACATCTCCGCGTCCGCGGCCCATCCATGAATCAGAATGATTGGTTCGCCCTGCCCGACGCTGACATACCGGATACGAACACCGTTGGAATCAAAGAACTGGTCCGGAGCCGGAATGGCTTGTGTACCAGCGGCAAGCAGAGCTGAGGCCTTGGTGCAGTGAGACAAGGACATGAACGCCGCAATCGCAGCGAAGGTCAGTACCTTTCCCGACCACCCAATCTTATCCAAGGCGTCCTCCACGACATTCCATCTCGGTTGCACAACGCTTCTGAGAAGAAAGGACGCAGCTCACAGGTATTCGTTTCACCAGTTAAGCCCTGGGGAGCCGGGGAATCCAAAAGTTGGCTGTTTCATGGATCACTTCTCCGATTAGCCCGTTCTACGCCCAAGTGGTTTATTTCCAGGATGCGTTATTCATGAAGAACACAGGAATTCCTGACTATGCTCTATAGAAGCACACCTACTGCGACAATCCGCCAGTTGACATCCGTACTTTCGAGATAGGGAACAAGGTCGGGGGACACTGAATTCGGGCCGTCCAAACTTCGTAGTGGCCGCAGCCTTCACCAAGTGCTATGCTCCGCGGCACGTTTTGGCACTCCAGGTAGGTTCCCCAAAAAAAGCGGCCTGTCCCCGGTTTCTCAGAAAAGTGTGCTTCACGGTACATGCCTGAGAGCTGAAAGCAGAACAAATCCCCAAGATGGAGGGAAGAAAGTGTGAGGTAACACGTCATGAAAAGACAGACCCCGGTTGTAGTTTTTGCAGGCCTGGCGGGGCTTCTGGCGTCTATAGCAATGGCGTCTATGGCACTCCCCAGAAACTCGGCGCAAAAAGAGCGGCCTCGGCGGGCGATTGCGACCGCAAGTGCAGTTCATGCGGAGCCGCTCGGCGCGTTGCAGTTCAACAATCTTGATCCGAACGGTCCTTGCGGAGCTCTCTTGGCAAGCCAAGACGCAAATTCCGAAGTCCGAATCGGCTTTGAGATCGCGCCGGTGCCGCTCAACCTGGAGGGAAAGAATTGCGCTCTGGTGGGATTGGGCAGCTTTATCGTGAATGGCCACTCCGACTGCAACGGCTGCCACAACAGCAGCGGACCGCCAAACTTCAACTACGCCAATGGGCAGAATCCTTATTTCCTCGGCGTCAAAGCGCCTGGGCACCAGGATGCTTCGACCTACCTAGGCGGAGGAGCGGACTTCGGAACGGCACTGCCGCCGAGCGTCGCGGTGGGAGGATTCCCAACGGGTTCTATACCCGCCTCGTATCCGCCGCCGGAATTCGGAAGTTACGTTGGTCCAGACATCTTTGTTCGCAATCTGACACCGAATAAAGCAGGGGTGCCCGAAGGAGGAAATACCCTCGAACAATTCAAGGCCATCCTGCGGACTGGGAAGGACTTCGACCATCTGCATCCGACTTGCACAACTGCCGTGCCAGTGCCGAGCCCGGCAAACTGCATCCCGCCTCCGGTGAACGGGGACGTGCTGCAGATAATGCCGTGGCCGGTGTTTCATAACATGACAGATCATCAGATCGAGGCCATTTACGAATTCCTGAAGACAATTCCGTGCATCGAAGGTCCGGCGCAGCCGAGCGATCTTCCGCCTCCTGCGCAGTATGCGTTTCCGGCGTTGCATAACGACTGTCAATAGCTCGCAGGATGAATAACGTTGGCGAATCTCCCCAAGGACGGTCTCCAGCCCCAGGGGAGATTTCCTTGGGCTAGTCGACGCCGGCAAGAGTTGTTGGAATTGCTGGACCGCATGGATCCGACGATTGAGGAATTAACCGCTGCCGTCGCGGGAAGCCAAGAAGAGACCTGAGGCGATTCGGCTGATGACTCATTCCGGTGTCGGTCCGCTGACGGCGCTCGCCTACGTGTTGATCATTGGAACTTCGGCGCGGTTTCAACGCGGCAAGCAGATCGGCACGGATGTGGGGATGATCCCGTGTGAGGAGTCCAGTGCTCGCAAGCAACGACTTGGACACGTCAGCGAGCAAGGCAACTCCTTGTTGCGGTTCTTGCTGGTGGAAGCAGCTCAAGCAGCGGCGCGCATTCACCCGGATTGGAGACGTCGGTACATTCATCTGGCGATGCGTCGAAGCAAAAGCATCGCCAAGGTAGCGATGGGCCGCAGGCTGGCAGTTCGCTTGTACTGGATGTGGCGGAATGGTTGTCAGTATTCGAGGTCGTTAGAGTTCGGTTCGTACGCGGGCAGCTCGGAACCGGAGATGGCATGAAGTAGATCGCCATCCACTTGACATAGGTACGAAAGGGGGGCGTG
>Ga0306920_100004998_pt1 | contig 17057 bp, 13 predicted proteins | sample flu12Cox44000170_FD_204666 | JGI IMG/M metagenome (GOLD analysis project Ga0306920, IMG submission 204666) | Lab enrichment of tropical soil microbial communities from Luquillo Experimental Forest, Puerto Rico - flux4day.12C.oxic.44.000.170 (v2)... | ecosystem: Environmental > Terrestrial >... | reverse complement strand
GTGGTCCGCTCGGCGATGTCGAACAGTCCCCCCACCCGCACCAGGGCGCGCACGGGCAGTTCGGGTGGGTGGTAGCCGAGCAAGGTGCTCAAGACGACCGACCGGGCGGTCAGTGGCTGGATGGCGGGCAGATGACGATCGTGCACCGCGGCAAGCGGACGTGGCTCGTCTGCGGACCTTGCCCGTTGCGCAACCATGGCGGCAATGCTACAGTATTGCATTACGTGATGCAAATTAGTAACATCGACACCGGGTTGGGGCAGCTCGACCCAGTGCCATGCTCCGTAGCCCGAAGGACAACCCATGCCGAAAGTGCTGTATGAAAAGCGCGGCGAGATCGCCTGCATCACCCTGAACCGGCCGGAGAAGCTCAACGCCATCGACACCGAGGTCGACGACCTGCTCTTCGACGCGTGGACCCGCTTCCGTGACGACCCCGAGGTGCGCCTGGCCATCCTTTCCGGAAACGGCGAGAAGGCGTTCTGCGCCGGCGCGGACCTCGCCACGCATGTCGACGGCTGGCTGGGCGGAGGTCCCGACCTGGGCCGCAACGTACTCCGCAAGGGATTCGCGGGCGGGATCACCCGGGGACTGCACCGGATCAACAAGCCGATCATCGCCGCCCTGCACGGCATGGTAATGGGCGGCGGCATAGAACTCGCGCTGGCCTGCGACATCCGGGTCGCCGCCGCGGACGCCCAATTCGGCTTCTACCACATGCGCCGGGGCATGCACTTCGCCGACGGCGGCCTCGTCCGGCTGGTGAACACCTGCGGGGTCGGCATCGCCATGGAGCTGGAGCTGATGGGCGAAGCGATCACCGCCGAGCGCGCCAAGGAGTGCCACCTGGTCAACCGGGTCGTCCCGCGCGAGCAACTGATGCCCGCCGTCGAGGATATCGCGGCGAAGATCCTGCGTAACCCCAAGACTGCCGTCGAGTCAGCCAAGGAGACGATCCTGGAGGTCGCCGGACGGCCCCTGGACGACCAACTGCGCCTGGAATGCCTCTACGGCTACTCGATCATGGGCGACCCCGAGATCGTGGAACGCAGAAACGCGTTCTTCGCCCACGGCGACACCCCGGGCAAGGACTGACCGATGCCGACGAACGCCGTCCGATTCGGGGTCAACCTGATGCCCCAGACCTGGGTCGGGCAATCCATCAAGGTCGGCCCGGACCTGATGACCCACCGCGCGCGCATGCTGCGCCGGATGAGCCAGGCGGGCATCGACCACGTGATGGTCGGCGACCACGTGATGTTCCACGACGGGATCGGCAACGACGGGCTGACCGACGCCGCCTCCGTCGTCACCGCCACCGACGACCTCGGCGTGTACCTGGCCGTCTACCTGATGGTGCTGCGCCACCCGCTGCTGGTGGCCCGGCAGATCCTGACCGTCGCCCAGTTCGCGCCCGGCCGGCTCGCACTCGGTCTGGGCATCGGAGGTGACGACCGCCGCGAGGTCACCGCCTGCGGTATCGAACCCAAGACCCGGGGCCGCCGGATGGACGAGGGACTGGACTTGGTGCGCCGACTGCTGGCCGGCGACACGGTCGACCATCACGGCGAGTTCTTCCACCTCCAGGCGGCGAAGCTGCACCCGACTCCCCCGGCCCCTGTTCCGCTGGTGGTGGGCGGGCGGTCCGAGGCGGCGCTGCGCCGGGCCGGACGGCTCGGCGACGGCTGGCTCGGGATCTGGACCAGCGCCGCCCGCTGCGCCGAGGCGATCGACGCGGTCGAAGGGCATGGCGCGGCGGCCGGCCGAGCCGATGTCGACTGGCGCCACGGCATGACGTTCTGGTGCGGTTTTGGCGCCGACCGCGCGCAAGCCCGCAGCCGGGTCGCTCCGGCGATGGAACGGCTCTACCGCATCCCGTTCGGAAAATTCGAACGCTACATCCCCTATGGAACCCCCGCTCAGGTCGCCGAGTTCGTCGCGCCGTTCATCGCGGCCGGCGCCACCACCGTCAACTTCATCCCGTTCGCCGACGGCGACGAGGCCGGGGTCGACGCCGTCGCCGACGTACGCGAGTTGCTGCTGACGGGCCGGTTCTGACGCAGCGAATGGAGAGTAAGCGATGCCAACCGATCAGCTCCTGCGGTCCGCCGAGTTCCGCGAGGCCGGCTACTGGGGCGACGACACCCTCCCCGCGGTGATCGACCACTGGGCGGACGCGGACCCGGCCCACCCCTACCTGTCCGACGGGACCTCGGCCCTGACCTACGGACAGTTCCGCGCCCGGGCCTGGACACTTGCCGCGAACCTGGCCGGGCACGGAGTCCGCCCGGGTGACCGGGTGGCGGTCCAGCTGCCGAACTGGAACGAGTACTTCCTTCTCTACGCCGCCTGCGCGCGGCTCGGCGCCATCATGATCCCGGTCATCACCGTCTACCGCAAAGACGAGGTCGGCTTCATCGTCGAGAACTCCGGCGCCGCGGCGCTCGTCACCTGCGGCCAGTTCCGTGGCTTCGACCACGCCGCCATGGCTGCCGGGGTCGTGGCAGCGTCCAGCCACCGGGTAGTGCACATCGTGGTCCGTGGAATTCCACCGAAGGGGGCACTCGCCCTGGACGACCTGTTCCCCGACGACCAGGCCCGCCACGCCCTGCCAGAGCCTCCGACGGCGGACGACCCGCATCTGATCCTTTACAGCTCCGGCACCGAATCCCGGCCCAAGGGCTGCCTGCACACCTGGAACACCAGCTCGTTTCTCCCCAAGCAAGCCATACCGGCGATGGGAATGACCCGCGACGACACCATGTTCATGCCCTCGCCTGTCACCCACGCCCTCGGACTCACGCTCGGCGTCATGGCGCCCACCCTGGCCGGCGCGTCTGTGCACCTCCTCGACATCTTCGACCCGAAGACCGCGCTGGAACGCGTCGCCGAGCATCGCTGCACCGGCACGGCCAGCCCGGCGCCGTTCATCCGCATGATGCTCGACGCGTACGACCCCCGCGCGCACGACGTGTCCCGGCTGCGCTTCTGGCTCACCGCAGGCGCGCCCATCCCTGCAGCGCTCGTCGAGGAGGCGGCAAGCCGGTTCAGCGGCTGCCGCGTGGTCAGCGCGTACGGATCCAGCGAAGTGATGATGGCCACAGTCTGCCGACCCGAGGACCCGATCGAACGGGTCGCTGCGACCGACGGCCGCCCGGTCCCGGGCGTCGAGCTCCGGATAGTGGCCGGCGACAAACCGGTCCCCGCCGGTGTCGAAGGCGAGATCCGCTACCGCGGGCCTGGCAGGCTGCTCGAATACTGGGGCCGACCCGACCTCACAGCCGACTCTATCGATGACCAGCGCTGGTGGCGCACCGGCGACGTGGGTCGGCTGGACGAGAGCGGCTACCTGCGTGTCACCGGGCGCATCAAGGACATCATCATCCGCGGCGGATTCAACGTCAGCGCCCGCGAGGTGGAAGAGGCCCTGCTCGCCCTGCCCGGCATCGCCAACGTCGCGGTCATCGGGCTTCCCGACCCAGTAGTCGGCGAGCGCGTCTGCGCGGTTATCGAACCAGCCGCCGGCCACGAACCGCCCACCCTCCAGGAACTGCGCGGTCACCTCGCCAATCACCGGGGAATGGCCGTCTGGAAAATCCCGGAACGAATCGAAATCGTGACGCAGTGGCCGCTTACAGCTACCGGAAAGGTGAAGAAGTACATGCTGCGCAAAACCATCGGAACATAACCGCGCGTCGCCCGAAGGCCTGTCCGAAGGCGTACGCTCGTCGGCGCCTCGGAAGTTCCGCCTGGGCCGGTGCGCCCGAGCGCGCCTGCGGCGTTCACCCCGGCACTATGTCGCGCACATACAGCCCGGGCGCGGAGGTCAGTACTGGGTGCCGTTCGCTGCCGAGTTCCCGGGGCGGGGACTTTCGTTCGCCGGCTCGCGCCGTTACCCAGTCGGCCCACGCCTCCCACCAGCTGCCCTGCTGTCTCTCGGCTCCGGCCAGCCACTCCTCGGGGTCAGCGCCGGGCGGGCCGCAGTCCAGTAGTGCGCCTTAGGGTTGCCCGGTGGGTTGACCAGGCTGGTGGGTTGACCAGGCTGGCGATGTGCCCGGAATAGCTGAGCACGAACGTGGACGGCCCGCTGAGCAGTTGGGTGGTCCAGTAACAGCCCTTCCACGGGGTCAGGTGATCGGTGACCGCTCCGGTGACGAAGGCCGGCACCGTGATGGTCTTCAGGCTCACCGGAGTTCCCAACACGCTGAGCTGTGCCGGCCGGGCGAGGAGGTTGTCCCGGAAAATGTCCAGGAACTGGTTGTGCAGAGCGCCGGGCAGATTGGTGCCGTCCGCGTTCCAGGCCAGGATGTCGAAGGTTGCTCATCTGCGATCGTTCTGTTGCCTTCTGGCTTGCGTGCGGAGGTACCGGCAAACCGCCTCGGCGCGGTTCGCGGCTCCGAGCTTGCGGAGAATGTGCTTGACGTGGGACTTGACGGTGCCCTCCGAAATGAACAGGCGCACGGCGATGCTGGCGTTGGTCTCGCCGGTTGCCATGAGCTGCAGGACGTCGATCTCGCGTCGAGTCAACCCTGAGTCCGCGGGCGAACGGTCGGCCATGAACATCGCGGCGCCGCTTCGTGCCGTAGCCACGTTTTCCCGGTCGATCCGGGCGACCTCCACCTCTGCGTCGACTAGTTCGTCCGTCACCTTGGTGATGTCGAAGGTCAGCCGACCGACCGTTGCACGGAGGGTGTGGAGCCGTTCGGACAGCACGGTGCTGTGGAATGCGTATCCGACACCCTGTGCGAACATCCAGAGCACGTCGCGGCAGAACTCGTCCACGTGCCGGCGCCGCATGTAGCAGTCGGCGTGCAGGAACCCGATCACCCGTCCTTCAGGCATGATCGGCGCCGCGACGTAGGAACGAGCCAGCGTCGCCGCGGCCAGCGCAGGGTGCACTCTCGGATCAGTTTGCGCGTCGGGGACAAGGAGGGGGCCGCGCCGGCGGACCATCTCGGTCTCGATAATCGAGTGGTTAAGCAACTGGGGTCCGTCGCGGCCCACCCGCAGGATCTCCTGCGCCCACCCGGGGTCACCTTCGACATAGACGGCCTCCGGAACCCACGCGGACCCGCGGACGCGCGAGATCATGGCCCGGTCGAAACCGAGACGGCATGCCTCTTTCGGAACCCGATCGATCAGCTGCGAGACGGAATTGATCCCATGGAGCCGCCCGAGCGCGTCGTGCACGCTCGCGAGGGCCGCAACGCGCTGGGCGAGCCTGGCCTCCCGAAGCCGCCCCTGGGTTTCCTTGAGTTCGAGGAGAAGGCCGATCGTGTCGGCGCTGCCCCACGCGAGGAGCGCGTCCTGCCGATCCACCCAGAGAGCCTGGGTGACGTGCTGCGACGCAGCTGTCAGGGCCGCCTCCGCGGATGGAAAGTCCACGATCGGCAGGGCCCGCGCATTGCCCTGCGGCCCGCACAGGTCGCTCACCTGGTCGATCACCGCCAGGACCTCACGCATGTTGGCGCCGGGAATCGGGGGACCGTGACCGAGCCACGGCTGCTCGCCATCCCAGGTGCGTACGGTCTCGGAGCCTCGCGCCCTGGCCACCAGCCGGCCAGCGTTGCCGGTGCCGGCCGAATTGCCGTTCGCGGAGCGGGCGGCGGCTGTTGTGAGCGAATTCGCGATCATCACGGACCACCGGTCGCGGTTTATGTCGCTCCGAGCTTGTCCTTGATGTCCGCGCGCAGGATGTGCTTCTGAACCTTGCCGGAAGCCGTCATGGGCAGCGCGGAGACGATCTCCAGGCGCTCGGGCAGCTTCTGCGTCGCGACCTTCTCGGCACGGAGGTAGTCCGTGATGTCGTTGAGCGTCAGCGCCGCGGATGGTTCCGCCGGGACGACGTACGCGCACACCTTCTCGCCCAGTCGCTCGTCCGGCATGCCGACCACGGCCACGTCCGCGATAGCCGGGTGCCGCACCAGGTGGTCCTCGATCTCGCGCGCACTGATGTTCATCCCGCCCCGGATGATGATGTCCTTGAGGCGTCCTGTCACCCGGACATACCCGTCCCGGTCCATCCGGCCCAGGTCTCCGGACCGGGAGAACCCCTCGGGCGTGAACAGCGCGGCCGTCTGCTCGTCGTCGTTGAAGTACTCGATCATGTGGCTGGGCCCCCTGTAGGCGATGTCGCCCTCCTCGCCCCGCGGCACCTCGAGACCGTCCTCGCCGACGATCTTCACTTCGGCGCCTTCGACGGCAGAGCCATCCGACGTGACCGCCCGGTCCGCCGGGTCGCCGACCGTGCACATAGTGGTGACGAGGTTCTCCGAGCGGCCGTACAGGCTGAGGGTCTGGCAGCCGGGAAACATCTCACGGGAGCGCTCGACGACGGCCCTCGGGATCGGCGACCCCGCGCAGATCCAGAGGCGTAGGCTGCTGGCGTCGTGCCTGACAGGGTCGTACGCCGCCATCAGCATCTGCAGGAACGGCGTCGCGGTCACCGCAGCGGTGCATCGGTGCTGCTCGATCCTGCGCAGCCCCTCCTCCGGGTTCCACGCCTCCATCAGGTAGGACTTCGCGCCGGCGATCAGGGGAATGATCACGCTGGTAACCAGGCCGGTTGTGTGGGATATAGGCGACGGCCCGAACTGCACGTCCTGCTCGGTGTATCTGAGACCCTTGATGATCGCGTTCGAGGTCGCGCGATAGGTGTTGAAGGTGTGAAAGCACCCCTTGGGCCTGGAGGTCGTGCCCGAGGTGTACACCATGAGGAAGCCGTCATCGGGCGATGAGTCGGGGCCGGCCTCCTCCTCGAGGGCCGCCAGGTTCCCGCCGGCCATCAGGCTGTCCAATGCAGGGGTCTCGGACGCGTCGACTCCTGCGGGGGGGCGAGCGACGTACACCGTGCGCAGGTCGGTGGCTTCGGAGCGGAGCTTGCCGAACATTTCCAGGTGCCCGAACCCGCGGAACTCGTGGCAGGTCACCGCCGCCACCGCGCCGGAGTGCCGCAGCACGTAGGCGACCTCGTCCTCGCGGTAGATCGGCATGATAGGGACCAGGATCGCGCCGATCCTGGACAGCGCCGCGGCGATCACAGGGAATTCGGTCCAGTTGGGAAGCTGTACGGCAACCCGGTCTCCCGGGCGCAGGCCCACTCGCCGCAGGCCCACGGCCAGCCGCAGGGCCTGGTCACGGAAGCTGGCGTACGTCAGCGACGTAGTGCTGTCGAAGACGAAGACCTGGTCACCACGGCGAGCGGCCTGCTCCGCGACCAGCGCGTTGAAGCTGGCCGGCTGCCAGTAACCCCCGGCATAGAACCCGGCGATCCGCTCCTCGCTGTACCGGTCGCGGACGGTCTTGAGTGGTGCATTCATGGGGACCCCTTCTCGCGTGTCCGAACCCGCACGGATAATGCTAGAATGGTATGACCATTTTAGCAAGGGGGTGCGTCAATCCGGGAGGATCTTTTTAGCAGTCCAGGAGCACTCCTTCGCACAAAGGTCGCTGCGTCGCCCGCGGTCTAGCCCGCCGCGCGCCTCCTCCCTCAGGGCGACGTCGGCCAGCCAGGCACGGAAGCTCTTCCGGCAGGCCTTGGAGCGCGGCACTGCCGATGCGCGGTACCAGAGCTGATAAATTAGGTAAGACCAAATCAAGGATGTGAGCCGAGATGGCGGAACCACTGGTCGCGAAGAGCGGGCCGAACCGGCACCCAGTCCGGCTGACGCCGATGCCTGTTCCCAAGGCCTCCGACGTCCTCGCGGACGATCTGCGTGAGCGGATCCTCCTCGGCGAGTTTCCCGAGAGCACCGCGCTCCCCACCGAGCGCGACCTCGTGACACAGACCCACATGAGTCGAGCGACGGTCCGGGAGGCGCTGCGCATCCTCGAGGTCCAGGGCCTGATCCGCATCAAGACCGGCCGGGCGGGCGGAGCCTTCGTGCAGAAACCAGACGATGAGTCGGTGGCCGACTCCGTCGCCCTGGTCATCCGTGGCCGACGCATCCGCATGGCTGCCCTGCTCGAGACCCGCGAGGCGATCGAGCCCGCCTGCGCGCAGCTGGCAGCAAAGTACCGCACCGACTCCGACCTCGAGCGGCTCGACAAGGCCAACGAAGCCATGACCGTCGAGGGGCCACTCGCGGATTTCCTGCAGGCCAACGTGAACTGGCACGTCGCAGTCGCCATTGCGAGCCACAACGAACTCCTGACCGGGTTCATGCTGGCGTTGTCCCGAGCCATCTACTCCTCCACCGACACCAAGGATTTCATCGACAGCGACGTCCGGCGGACGACGATCCGGGCCCACTGGGGCATCACCGAAGCCATCCGCGCCCAGGACCCGGACGCTGCCCTGCGTCGGATGAACAAGCACGTCCACGCGTACGCCGAGGCAGTGCAGGAGGTGGAGGAGCGCACCGCGATCGAGGTTGCAAATGGCTGAGCTCCCGTCCGGGACTTCACCGAACGGGCCGGGCTATCGCAGCCGCAATGCGCCGGTCTCGGCTCAGCCCAACATGGCATGCACGCCGCGCTTGGCCGCGTTGTATATTGCGTGGCCGGTCAGGCCGTTGTACACCGACTCAGCGCCGATGTTCACGATCCGCCCGAACCCGCGTTGGACCATGTGCGGCAGCACCGCAAGAATGCACCGGATGGTTGTCCGCAGGTTGTCGTCGATGGTCGCGCGTTGTCGTATTATTAGCGTTCCTCGCGAGCGAGGACTGCTAGGCCAATCCGAGCTGGCGGAGGAGAGTGGCGGAGTCGTAGTAGGCGCGGATCGCCGTGGCGCGACCATCGTCAGCGACCTTGAACACATCAGTGCCATCGAGGTTGAAAGCCTTGCCGGTCGGCGGGACACCCGGCGGGAATCCCTCGCCGGTATGCGTGCCCGTCATGCGCCATTCGCAGGCGACGCGACTACCTTGGAGGTCGACCAACGGTTCGCCGATCGCCTTGAAAGCGATGTCGGGAAAGCCCTGCCAGCTGGCGGCGAAGAAGCCCCGCGCGCCTTCGTAATCAGTCAGTTCCGCCGGAAGCGACGGGTCGATCCAGCTGAACGATGCCGCGAGTATCTTTTCGACCACCGCCAGATCCCGTTGGTTCCACGCCGCAAAGTATCGCTCGGGATAGCTCACGATCAGCTGAGGGGTCTGCATCGCCATCTTCGATCCTTCCATCTTCGCGGTCACGCCTCCGCTTAAGCCGGTCGCCGACCACACCGTTCTACCGCAACGCTCGTGCTCCACCAGGCGATCGGTCACCCAACTTCGGGCGTCACCTCCACCCGTGCCCGGATCGGCTCCTTCGCGGTCTCGATCAGCTGACGCCGGAGGTACCGCAGCATGTAGAAGCTGTAGATCCCGAACCAGATCAGCCACCACGGGAATGCGATCCAGAAGTTCCACAGGCCATTCAATGCGAGGGGTCCTGTGTTGAAATAAGGCATAAGGCTTTCCGGCACGAACGATAGGGCTCCGCCAATGGCGACCCAGCCAGCCCAACGTGGCCAGACAGGCGAGTCGCTCTTGTCCGTCAGCGCATAGATTCCGACCGCGATCATCTCGAAGCCGGTGACCATATACGTCATGTCGTAGATGAACCAGGCCTCACGCCAGATAGATTCCTGGAGCACCGGCTGCGATGAGCCGTAATGAGCCGCATGCAGGATTTGTCCGGGGAACTCGGCCAGAATCCACGCGGTGAGGCCTCCGCCGAGCAGGCTGATGCTGGACAGGACGGGTGAACTGTGCTCCTTCCGCAACATCACACGCGACATCACCGCTGCCCACGGCAGGTAGAAAACACCCACCACCATGCATATGATCATGCCGACCATGATTTGCTGGTGGTAGGGCCGGAAGTAGTGCGCTACGAGTCCTTGCGGCGTGTATGCCGGCGACGGCGGCGGATGATTGTGGCCGAGAAGGCCAAACGAAATGAGGTATCCGACAAGGAAGACGACGCCGCACCACGCTGCGGCATATTGAAGCTTGCGCTCAAGTCGGCTATCCATAACGGCAGTCCTTCTGATATAGCGAGGTTTTTGAACAACCCCTTCGGTGTGCCTATTCTTGATTAATACGGCTCTGAGCACCGGCCGCTGAATATCCCGAGGCCCGGTGCACGCTTACCGAGAGGTCTGAATGCCTCGCTCGCCGCTTGCGGTACCGCCAGCTGGCGGTACCGCAAGAATCCCTGTCGAGGGGTCACCGCGTGGCGCGGCAGTTCTCGACTCACTGATCTCAGGCCTTGACCAGACGGACAGGCAGTCGCTTGATGCCGCCAACGAAGTTCGTGTAGGCGTACTTCGGCTTGCCGGTCAGCTCGATGCCGGTGATCCGCGGCAGCAACTCCTCGAGCATGATGGCCATCTCCAGCTTCGCGACGTGCATACCCACACAGGTGTGCGGGCCGGCTCCGAAGGAGACGTGCTTCACCGGGCGCTCGACGTTGAACACGTCGGGATCTTCGAAAACCTCCTCGTCGCGGCTGCCCGACGCGTAGAGCAGCATGAACCGGTCACCGGCTCGGATGCGGCGGCCACGGAGCTCCGTGTCAGCGCTTGCGCTGCGCATGAAGTGCTTGACCGGTGATGACCAGCGGACGCTCTCCTCGACGGCCTTGGGGATGAGAGCCGGGTCAGCCTTGATCTTGGTCAGCTGCTCGGGCCACCGGGTCATTGCGTAGGCGAAGGCTGCGAGTGAGGTCGACGTTGTGTCGTGGCCGGCGGTTGCTATCGCGACGTACCAGCCGTTGGCGGCGCTGTCCCTGATCAGTTCACCGTCGACCTGGGCGTTCGCAATCTGCGAGAGCAGGTCATCGGTCGGCTGGGCGCGGCGTTCCGCGGTCTTGGTGCCGAAGTAGTCGTAGAAACTCTGGGTCGTTTCGATCCAGATCCGGGCAGCCTCGTCGGGTGAAGGCGTCTCCCGCTGCACCTCGGGATCGTGGACACCGAAGAACTCCTGAGTCAGCTTGAGCATGATCGGCTCATCTTCGGCTGGAACTCCGAAGAGGGTCATGATGACGTGCAGCGGATAGGCGAAGGAGAAGTCCTTGAGGAAGTCGAACTCTCCGTCGATGGCCAGTACCCTGCCGACCGCCTCGCGGGCCATGTCGCGGATCTGGGGTTCGTATTTCTTCACCGCGCGTGGCAGGAACGACCGGTCGACCACGCCGCGATACGTCGTGTGCTCGGGCGGGTCCATGAAGGGGACGGCGTCTATGACCCTGGTGGTACCTCCGGTCAGGCTGCGGGTGAAGTTGTCGCTGGCCTGATCGTTGAGGATGGCGTTTTTCACGCCAGCGGGGAATAGCTCGGGGTTTCGCTCGATGGCCATGATGTCGGCGTGCTTGGTAACCAACCAGACCGGGTCGAAGCCCTCGAGCCTGGCCAACCCGAGCGGGTTGTTGGCGCGCAGCCAGGCATAGGCTGGAAAGACGGTGTTCTCCTCGTCGGTGTAGGAGCCCGGCAGCACAGCTGCGCGGGCGATCTCGTCCGGAATCAGGTACTCCTGCTCGGTGGCTGCCTGTTGCGTCATTGCTCGATTTCCTTTCGGGCCTGACAGTTGGCTATTGGTCGGTGTCGTGGACCAGGACAACCTTGACCGCCTGCCCGCTGTGCTGCATCGCGATCCCGTCATTGATCTTGGAAAACGGCATCGTGGTGATCAGTTCGTCGACCGGGAACTTGCCGGCCTTATAAAGCTCGATGAGCTGAGGGATGAAGACGTCCGGGTCGCTGTCGCCCTCGACGATGGCCTTTACCGTGAGCGCGAGCACCAGGCTTTGGATCAGCGGCAAGGACAGCACCGCGTTCGGGTCGGAGGGCACGCCCAGCATGCCCAGGGTCCCTTGGTTGCCGAGGCACTGGACCGCCTCGGCGAGTACCCCGGCGTGACCGGTGGTGTCGAGGGCGAAGTTGACGCCCTGGGGCAACAGGCCACGGACCTGCTCGGAGACTGCCCCGGCGGCGGGATCGATGGCGTGCGTGGCACCTAGCCGAGCGGCGAGTTCCCGCCGCGCCGCGACGGGCTCGACCACGAGGATGTGACCGCAGCTTTGGACCACGGCGCCGAGTACGGCCGACAGGCCCACGGATCCGGCGCCCAGGACCAGTACCGAGGATCCAGCCGGCGCGGCGAAATTGCGCATTACGGCGCCCGCGCCGGTCTGTACGCCGCAGCCGAGCGGAGCGACCAGGTGCAGCGGGATGTCGGAGCTGACCTTGACGACGTTCCGCTCACCGGTGATCGCGTGCGTGGCGAACGAGGACTGGCCGAAAAAGCTGCTGCCAACCGGGCCTTGCGCGTTGCTGAGGGGCGAGGAGCCGTCGCTGGTACGCACGCCGGCGTAGTTCAGTTCCATGAACCGGTGGCAGTAGGCCGGCGCGCCGGACGCGCACGCCGGGCAGGAGCCGCAGCTGGCGAAGCTAACCCCCACACGGTCGCCCGGCGCGACCTTGGTCACGCCCTCGCCGACCTCGACGACGACGCCGGCTCCCTCGTGCCCGAGCACACCCGGCAGCGGGAAGGGCAGCGCGCCATCACGCGTCGCCAAGTCGGTGTGGCAGATGCCAACCGCGCTGATCTGGACCAGAACCTCACCCGGCCTCGGCGCTTCAAGGCGGACCTTCTCCAGGCCGAAGTCGCCACCGACTTCTCGCAGAACCGCTGCCGTGACTTCCATCAGAATTCTCCTTCGGTGTGGGCCCACATTGCGGCAGGACCTGAGGCAATGGGCTGTGGGCTGACTGGCCATAACTTGACAGGCAGGCAGATGGACTTGAAGTTCAGTTACGCGGCCAGTCCCTCATGGTCCAATTCAGTTATCTTCTGCCTTACGACACCCGCCGGCAGGCGTACACCAGCGGGTCGCATATGAGGAACAGGCGACACTTCGAGACTCGCGTATCGGCATCAAGCGCTCTCCCACATCGAATACCACCGACCCATACCCAGCCGGCCCAACACCTCGCCTCAGCCAATATCCGCGGCATGTGGGCACACTGACGAATGTGAATCAGCGCTATGCGAAAAACATAATCGCGAGGGTCGTGTCGCGCGTCACCCCGTGGGGAGATTCCCCTCTCCCCCTGGGGGGATACGCCATCTCCGCACCGCTCGACGCGAGCCTGGTCCACTCTCCGTGTCCATTCATCAGGGGTGGCCATACTGCGGAACGTCAGTTTGGCGGGCTGGCGTCCAGCCCGCTGCTCTGCGGTTGCGGCGCGTCGCCGTGGTCGCGGGCCGCGGCTGGGACCGCGGCGGGCTTGTGCCGCCGCAGGATCGCGATCACCAGCAGCACCGCCCCGATCACGACCAGCGCGATGGGCACGATCCACGTGATCAGCGTGAGCAGCTCACCGGCGGTCCTGGCCTTACCGGCCAGGTAGTTCACGCTGGCCGGGGTGATGTGGACGTGGAGAGCGAACACCGGGATCAGGCTCAATGTCTGTGCTCCGGCGGCCACGTTGACGACGATTTGCTGGGAGAGCGTCTCGTCGATCGCGACGCCGGTCTGCGAGTCGACGTAGGCGACGATGTTGGTGGTCCCGGTGTAGCTGAGCGGGACCGGGTCGGGCAGCGCGGCGAGGGTGGCCGGGGTGATCTTGGCTTGCACGTCGGCCGGCAGCAGCGGTGCGAGGCTGGCGATCAGCTTCTTCGGCAGCGACGGCGGGAGCATTTTCAGCAGCCCGGGGTCCTTCACCGGGCCGGTGGAGGCGATTGTGTACACATTCACCGATCGCCCGTCGCGGGTGGCGCGCCCGGTATAGGAAATCGGGACGATGCCGCGGGTGGTTGAGTCGTAAAAGCGGTAGGAGTCGTTCGCCTGCGGCCCGATCGGGAACGCAGAGCTCAGCGCGCCCACTGAGGGCTCTACCGAGATGCCCGGCGGTGGGGTGACCCCTTCCAGGGTGGTGCGGTCCAGGGCATAGGTGTGGTCGCTGGGTAGCGTCTGGGTCCCGGCGTGGATGGTCAGGTCGTCGGAGACGATCGCGGTGTCACCGTGAACGCTGGTCACCTTTACCCGCCGGTCGACGGTCGTCGGGACGTTGGCCACAATGACGTTCTTGGTGTCACCGGACTGCAGCGCGCTGCTGTTGAGCAGGGTGGCCTGGCCGCTGTAGGTGATGCCCAAGTTGGTGCTGCCGGGCAGCTTGGTGGCGACCGGGACGACAACGAAGCGGACCAGCACCCCCAGCACGATCAGGACGACGCCAATGCCGGCCAACACAATGGACGAACGACGAACGGGCACTTCAGCCTCCTCGGACTCAGAGCACAACACTCTGCCGGACCGCGGGTCCGCGGGAATCATCCGTGGGAGGGATTTCGAGGCTCTTACGGGGGATTTCGAGGCTCTTAGGATCCGGTAGCTCTTGTCCGCCTCTCCCTTTCGGGCGATGAATGTCTCCCCTATGGTGACTTTTCCGGCTTCGTCGCTGCTGAGAAACTCGCTAATGTGGTGAGCACACCAAAATTCGAAGTAGAAGAACTCGAGGTCGATCTCGTGGTCTCCCAGCGCGATGTCCTCGCCGAGGGCGTCGTCGCGCTGAACCTACAGGACTCAGCCGGGCGGCCGCTCCCCGGGTGGACCCCGGGCGCGCACATCGACCTGATGCTCAGCGCGTCGTTGGTGCGCCAGTACTCGCTATGCGGAAGCCCGGCTGACACGCACACCTGGCGCATCGCCGTCCTGCGCGATCCGCAGAGCCGCGGGGGCTCGGATTTCGTTCACGACAAGCTTCAGGTGGGCTCCGCGGTGCGCGTCCGAGGCCCGCGGAATCACTTTCCGTTGGTGAGCGCGCCGCGCTACCAGTTCATCGCCGGCGGGATCGGGATCACGCCGATACTGCCGATGATCGAGTCGGCCGAGGCCGCGGGCGCCCAGTGGCACCTGGCTTACGGCGGGCGCACGCGAGAGTCGATGGCCGTCGTCGAGCGCCTGTCGGCTTATGGCGAGCGCGTCACGATCTGGCCGCAGGACGAGCACGGGTTGCTCGACCTGCAGGGCATCCTGGGCTCTGCACGCGAAGACACCCTCGTCTACTGCTGCGGGCCCGAGGCCCTCTTGAGCGCCGTCGAAGGCGCCTGTGCGTCCTGGCCGACCGGTGCCTTGCACCTGGAGCGATTCGCCGCCAAACCGGGGGCGGACCAGCCCACGTCGGGAGCCCTCGAAAGCTTCGAGGTGGTCTGTCAGCGCTCGGGTATCACGGTGGCCGTCCCGGCCAGCCGGTCGGTGTTCGAGGTGCTCGAGGACGCCGGGGTCAGCGTGCTGGGTTCCTGCCTGGAGGGAATCTGCGGCACCTGCGAAGCAGCGGTCATTGAAGGGACGCCCGACCATCGCGACTCGGTCTTGAGCGCCGAGGAGCAGGCAGGCAACGACGCCATGATGCTGTGTGTCTCGCGGTCGCTCTCAGATCGGCTGGTGCTCGACCTATGAATCCGAACTACCCACTGGACTGCTGGTACGTCGCCGCCACCAGCGACGAGGTCGGCTCCGGCCTGCTGGGGCGCAAGCTGCTGGACCGCCCGGTCGTGTTGTACCGGCTGGAGTCGGGAGAGGTCGTCGCGCTCGCGGACCGCTGCGCTCACCGCGCCTACCCTCTGTCCAGGGGCCGCCTGGAAGGCGGCCTGCTGGTGTGCGGCTACCACGGCCTCCGATACGACACGGCCGGCGCGTGCGTGGGCGTGCCCTCGCAGCCGAACGTGCCATACGGAGTGGGCGTGCGCGCATACCCGGTCCGCGAAGAACCGCCCTTCGTCTGGATCTGGCTCGGCCAGCCCGGCACATCGAGCCTGCACTCGCCGCCCAAGCTGCCCTGGCTGTCCGGCGAGGAGTGGTCCTCCTCGGGTGAGACGGTGTGCATGGCAGCCAACTACATGCTCGTGCACGAGCACTACCTCGATCTCACGCACGTCCCGGAGGTGCACCCGGAGGAGATACCGCCCGGACTCGAGCAGATGCCGGCGCTCGATCACGTGTCCGTCTCCGAGACGTCGGTCACCTATACCCGGACTCTGCCCCCCGCGTACCTGGCCGACTGGGAAGCCGAGGCGACCGGCCTGCCGCGGGATCGGGAGTACAAGCGCCGCCATCACGGCACGTTTCTCTCCCCGGCGATACTGGCAGAAGGATGGCAGATCGACGGCGGCGACGGACAGCTCTACGAGCAGGCGCGCATCCACGCGGTGACGCCCGAGTCCCCCACCCGCACCCACCTGTTTTCCCGGTTCGCGCACAACTTCGCACTCGACCGCGCGCTCATCGGCCAGCACCTTCACGCGGTGATGGCGAAGGTCATGCGGGAGGACGTGGCCGTGATCGAGGCGATCGAGGCGACTGCGGGTTATGAGGGCTCGGCAAGCGGGATCCACCTCACCGCCGACGCCGGCGTGCTGCAAGTACGTCGCATCGTAGCGCGGATGCTCGCGACGGAGACGGGTCCAACGTCGGCGCAAGTAGACGGCGCGCCGCGGTCGGCCCCCACCCGTAAGACGGCCCGGCCCGGCTAAAGACGCCCCCCGCGCGACCCGCCCGCGACTGGGCCCCGCCAGAACGAGTCCGGGACATTGGCCGCAAGTGAAACACGCAGGCTAAATTCCGGAAAGTCTAGTGATCGAGAAGTTCGCCCGACTGCAGCGGGCGCCAACGCAAGGGGTGAGCCGTGGGCTACAACTCCATCTTCCGACCAGGGCTGTTCGATGGGCAGGTCGTGATCGTCACCGGCGGCGGCAGCGGCATCGGCCGGTGCACCGCGCACGAGCTGGCGTCACTCGGGGCGACGGTGGCCCTCGCGGGCCGCGACGTCGCCAAGCTCAAGTCCGTCCGGGCGGAAATCGAGACCCCAGGGGGCGTGGCCTCCACGCACGGCTGCGACATCCGCGTCGAGGCCCAGGTGATCGCGCTCATCGACGGCGTGCTCGCCCAGCACGGCCGCTTGGACGCACTCGTCAACAACGCGGGCGGGCAGTATCCCCAGCCGCTCGCCCAAATCAGCAGCAAGGGGTTTGAGGCGGTCGTGCGGCTGAACCTGTTCGGCGGCTTCATGATGATGCGCGAGGCCTACAACCGCTGGATGGCCAACAACGGCGGCAGTATCGTCAATATCA
>Ga0306920_100004997_pt1 | contig 17057 bp, 15 predicted proteins | sample flu12Cox44000170_FD_204666 | JGI IMG/M metagenome (GOLD analysis project Ga0306920, IMG submission 204666) | Lab enrichment of tropical soil microbial communities from Luquillo Experimental Forest, Puerto Rico - flux4day.12C.oxic.44.000.170 (v2)... | ecosystem: Environmental > Terrestrial >... | reverse complement strand
CCACAGATGCGCGTCGGTCTCGGCATCGATCAGCTGGGCGTTGACCCGGACCTGTTTCCCAGCCCGCCGGATGCTCCCCTCCAACGCGTAGCGCACGCCGAGCTCGCGGCCGACCTGTTTCGCGTCAACCGCCTTGCCTTTGTAAGTGAAGGCGGTGCCGCGAGCGATCACGAAGCTGCCCGAAATCCGCGACAGGTCGGTCGTCAGATCGTCGGTGACCGCGTCGGCAAAATATTCCTGGTCCGGATCATTGCTGAGGTTCGTAAAGGGCAGCACCACGATCGACAGGGGCGGCGGGGGACGGGTGCCGATCACCGCAACCCGTGTAGGGCTGACAGCACTATCCCCTGCGTGCCGCGTCACTACCGCGGCAAAACGGTAACCGCGCCCGGCGACAGTCTGAATACAACTGCCGTCCGCCCGACCCTGATCGAGGATGCGGCGAAGCGCTGCTATCTGGACGGTCAGGTTGTTGTCCTCGACGACGGTTCCCGGCCAAACCGCGGCCATGATCTCGTCCTTCGAGACGAGATCGCCGTTGGCGGCGATCAACACACGAAGCGCATCGAGCGCACGCGTGCCGATCGAGACCGGGACGAACGCCCCGTGTTCATCCCGCCGGCACAGACCGCGCCGGTCGAGACGGAAGGCCTCGAACATGAAAATCTCGCCGGCGGCGAGCGCCTCCATGCCCCGTCTCCCTATGGCCGCTCGCGACACCTGGCCTTGCCCGCGAGTCGAGATCCCCGACCGGTGCGATTTTGCCCCGTTTAGCAAAATTTAGGAAGATTTTATCGCCGCTACGTTGCGCCTTAGCCGTCGTGCGATGTCCCATCGCCGCACGGGACCGAGGTCGTCAGATCCGCCTCGGCCATAACGAACGGGAGGTACCGGCATGAACGCATCATTATTGATTGCCGCCGCAGCACTCGCTATCGCGGCATCCTCAGTGCCATCAAAGGCACGAAATAAATTCGGCCCTTGGGGGCCGCCAGTTAATCTCGGCCTTACAGTCAATTCAAAACCCATCGAAAGGCTTTCAAAAGGCATCGACGAGCGTCCGGCCATCTCCAGGGACAATTTGAGCTTGTACTTCGATTCCGACCGGCCGGGCGGATCTGGCGGCACGGACATCTGGGTTTCTCACAGAGCCAGCGTTGGTGATCAATGGGGTACGCCGCAAAACCTCGGACCCATCGTCAACTCCTCCGGGAACGAAACCAGTCCTAACCTCTCTCCGAACGGGCATTGGCTGTTCTTTGGCAGCGACCGCCCAGGCGGCTGCGGGATGATTGACATCTGGGCGTCGCACCGGAAAGACCGAGACGACGACTTCGCGTGGGAGCCGCCGGTCAACCTCGGCTGTGTAACGAATGGCTGGGTATATACTTCAGCTAACGACGATTTTCCCTTCCTGTTTGTGGACAACGAACAAGACACTACAATTCTATATTTCGCGAGCGATCGGGACTACGGTAGCCAGCACTACCACATTTATGCGAGTACGATGAATGAGGAAGACGGAACCTTCGGTCCCGGGGTCCTGGTCCGCGAGCTCAACTGTTTCATGCCAACATGCACCCGTGACTCGCGTACGACCATCCGGCGCGATGGTCTAGAAATTATTTTCGGTTCGTGGGAGCGTCCCGGGGGGTTAGGCAAACAAGATCTCTGGGTTGCCACGCGAAATGACACCGCGGACCCGTGGTCGATACCGGTAAACCTCGGACAAACGGTCAACACCAAATGCAATGACGGAGGCCCAGCGCTGTCCCGCGACGGCACTACTTTGTATTTCCACTCCGACCGACCTTGGCCCTGTGGGGATCTTGACCTCTACGTGACCACCCGCGAAAGGCTCGGTGACGACGCATCAGGTGACGACCAACACGACAATAGCATCCATCGGAGTAACGCTCGGTAGCAGAGCGCCGTCGCTCTGAGCCCCGGCGGGATACGCGGTCACAGGAGGGAAATTCGATGGCTGGGCAGACGCGCAATCTCAGGGCCCACGCGAGCGCAGACGGCATCTATTCGCCGATGACCCCGTCGGGGATCGTTTACACTGGAACCTATGCCAACGGCATCGTGCTGACCAATCCCGCGACCCAGAACCGGGCGACCGTGGCGGCAACCGGATACGTCACCAACAACACGATGGCCTACAACGGCGACGCCATTTACGGCGCGCCTTTATCCTCCTGGACTGTCACCAATCTGGGGGCGATCAAGGGTGGGTATTCGCCATATAGCACCGGGGTCGACCTGAAGGCCGGCGGCAGTGTTACCAACGGCGAGGGTGGCTCGGCCGGCGCGTTGATAGCGGGCTATCACGGCGTCGGCATCGTTGGCGGCAGCGGCACGGTGGTGAATTTCGGCACGATCGAGGGCAAGGGCGTACTCATCCCTTATTATTATCCGATAATTTCCATCGGTGACGGCGTTTTCCTTGGAGCCGGGGGCAGCGTTACCAACGGCCAGAGTGGGTCGAGCACCGGTCTGATCGCGGGCGGATACCTGGCCAACGGCGTCTTCATCGGCGGTGGCAGCGGCACGGTCACGAATTTCGGCACGATCGACAGCGGCGAGTTGGGCACCAGTGTTCTTCTGGCAGCTGGCGGCAGCGTTACCAACGGCCAGAGTGATTCGTCCGGAGGCCTGATCACGGGGTGGGTTGGCGTTAAAATCTCTGCCAATGGCACCCTGACCAATTTCGGCACGATCTCTGCCGTTTACGGCGTCATCGCAACGGGCAGCGTCGCAAACTTCGGTACGGTTAAAGGCGTCGCCGAAGGCATCATCCTGGACGCTGGTGGCAGCACCGCCAACGGCCAGAGCGGATCGATCACTGGAGATATTGGCGTTCTCTTGTCCGCCGGCAGCGTGGCCAACTTTGGGACGATTTCCGGAGAACGGGACGGCGTCGAAGCCTTTAGCGGTACGGTGACGAACGCTGGCGCGATCATCGGCAATCGCGACGCGGTGTTGTTCGGCGCTGGGGACGACCTCCTGGTGGTGGATCCCGGTGCGGTGTTTGTCGGCAAAGTCGATGGCGGCGCCGGCAATAACACGCTGGAACTTGCCCAGGGAACCGGGACAGGCATGCTGAGTGGGCTCGGCACGAGCTTTGTCAATTTCGGGACCGTAGTCTTCGATGCCGGTGCCCCCTGGACAGTGACGCTCGATGATCCGGCGGCCTTTACTGGGACAATCTGGGGCTTCGCTAACGGCGATTTCATCGATCTGACGGGCAGGATAGCCGACGGCGTCAATTATTCGGGCGGCGTCCTGACGGTGCTGAATGGCCCCAATGTGGTCGCGGCCATCAATCTAGCCGGCCCCTACACCTCCGCCGATTTCAGTCTCAGCCCGGACGGTCTTGGCGGAACGGATATCGGATTAGCTGAGCCCACGCTGACCTTGTTTGGGCAGTCTGCTGCCGCTGGCTCCCATGCTGCGTCCATAAGCAGCGCAGCGGGCACCGATCTCGCCTATGAGATGACCCTACCGGAAGCAGCGGATCTCTCCTTTGCGCCGCACCACTGAGAAGCTCTACCGCGTCCGATTGCCTACACCCGCTCGAAATCGGTGCGCTCGGTGACCAGGCCCTGCAGGTAACGGCGCAGGCAGTCGAGGCTGAGTTCGACCGCACCCAGCCGCACCCAGTCGCGGCCCCCATAGATGCGCGAGCGGCGCGACTCGGTACCCTCCTCCGAGGCGATCGCGAGATGGATGCTGCCGCCGAAATCGATGCGGTCGGGACTGTCGTCGACCTCGATCCGCACTGCTGGCGCATGGCTGGGCCTCGGTCTCCTAGCGCGGGGCTTGTGCTACCGTTAAGCAGCGAGTGCCGCCATTACGACCCCTATTGATCGGTCGCCGGGCTTTAGTCTAGTCGGCGTCACAACTCCCGGAGGATGCCGAGCCTCCTCGCCATCACCGATAACGGCTCTGGCCGCTCGGTTTGCGAAGCGCCCGCCTGCTGGGCTTCGAAGCGTTGTTTGTACAAATGCCAGATCCCCGCGTTGGAGCTGGGGCCGCGGCCGGCCTGCTTGAGCCAATCGAGCATCTGTGCCGTCGAGTCGACTTGGTCGTCGTGCTTGCCGTTCGGGAATACCGTCAGCTCGTGCAGGTACTCGGCAAGCCATGCCGCCTCTCTTTCGGCAGGTGCACAAAACCGTTCTCGATCATCGCGGTCTGCGCGTGCATGCGCATGATCTTGTCCGACTGCGGCTGGTAGCGGGTGACCGCGTGTAGACCTTGCTCGATCAACTCCTGGATCAGCTGGGTGCCGGAAGCCTTGTCCTCGATCAAGACGACACTCGCCGCGAAGGCCTCGCACTGCTCGCGCACCGCGCGTTTGAGCGCGGGATATTCCATGCGCTTGCGCAGCACATGCAACAGATAAAGGTCCTTGCCTTTGATGCCCCAGCTCGTGCAGACGCTGAAGTCGCTGAGCTCGCTCGCCTTGTTGGCGGTGTCCCAGCTCTGCACGATCCGGTTGAATTCGTCCGGCCGCTCGTTGGGCGCGTAATTCCGGAACCACGCGGCCTTGACCATGCCGCCGCCCTGCGGCGACGGGGCCTGCTGGTATTGGCCGGCGAAGTTATATTCGCCCGAGGCCCGGCGGATCTGCTCGAGCATCTCGAGCGGCTCGCACTCGGGATGCAAGGCCTCGCCCGCTTTGCGGCCGAAAGATTGCCGGCCGAACACGGTCTCGACCCGGTGCAATTCCTCGTCGTCGGCGATCGTCGGGAGACGCACGACCTCCCACGGCTCCTGTGCCATGACGTGACCGGCGAGGTCATCCCTCGGGTCACGCCCGAGGGCAGGCTCTCGTGCGGCCGGTGCGTGATCAGCACGATGGCGCCGGTCAGCTTGTCGTTGAGCCGGCTGTAGAGGGTGTGGTCGTACCACTCGTTGACTGCCTGGCGTTGCGCTTGCGACAACGCCTCTTCGGGCTTCAGCAGATCGTCGATGATGATGATGTCGGCGCCTCGCCCGGTCAGCACGCCGCCGACCGAGGTGGCGATGCGGCAGCCCTGGGCCGTCGTCTCGAATTCGGGCACCGCCTGATGCCTCGGCGAGAGCCGCGTCGGAAAGAGCCGCTGGTACCGGTCGCTGGCGACGATGCGCCGGCAATCGCGCGACAATTTGTCGGCGAGGTCCTGGGCATAACTGGCGCAGACGATCTGCACGCTCGGGTCGTGCCCAAGACACCAGGCCGGAAAGGCGACCGACGCCAGGTGCGACTTCAGATGGCGTGGCGGCACGCTGATGATCAGCCGCCTGGTCCGGCCTTCGCGCACCGCCGCCTCCCCGGACGGCCGGCCTTTGCGGGCCGTTCCGGGGATCGCTGGCCATGACCTCGAAATCTCAGTTCATCGCGAAGCGAGTGCGCGGGTTCAGCTCGCGAAAACACCACGCCGCAAAGCTCGCAAAGTCGTCGTGCAGCAGTGCCGCGCATTCGGCCAGTGCGGTGTCCCCGGCGACGATCGCAGCCGGCATCGTCAACCGGGTGGTTCGGAAGCGCCGGCGGCCGCGGCTTCGGCCGCCTCGGCCGCGATCTGGCGGCGCAAACGCGCAACAAACAGCTCGACAACCTCGCGGTCGGGTGCGGTCAATTTGGCCGGCTCCGCGGGTGCGGCGGCACCCGCCTTCTGCTCGACCTCCTTCATCATGTCGAACAGCATTTTGGTGGCGCGCAGATCGGCTTTGGCCGATTTGTTGACCATCTGGGTGACGATCGCCTCGCGCTTGGTGATCTTGCGCCGCTTGCCGTCGATCGTGACGTAGACCGGTTCGTTCAGCGCGGCGATCAGCAGCGACGACAGGTCCTTGCGGCGCGGGCCGCGCGGGTTGCCCGACTGGCCCTTCTGGAACGGCCGGCCGCGCGGCGGCTTGCCGTAGCCGATCTTGTAGTCTCTCTTCACCTCGGACATCTGTGCTCCTGCGGAACGCCCCCGGTTGCGACCGCCTCTTGTGGCGGTCGAGCTTGTCCTTATATATCAGCTGTGCTATTTTGTCAATTTAATAAGACACCAGTTATGCCGAATTCCGCAAGCCAAACACCGTGTCTGAGTTCCACTGCCGGTCCGCTGCCAACCGCCGCAAACCGTGCTCGATTTCCGCTGTCGGCCGGCATCGCCTGAATGCGCGTAAGATGCTGATTGCAATTAGGTTTCCGGTGCCGAGGCGGAGCTTTTCGAGGGCGAAAACGCTTTTTCCGCTGTCGACAGCGGGATCGGCGAGGTCGTCATGGCCAAGTTCGAGATGGCCGGCTACCGTGGCCGGACCGGCGCGCTGAGCGATGCGAGAAGGGGCCGAAGACAAGGGGAGAATCAGCCATGTCAGACGACAATACTCGGGCAGAGCCGTCCGCCATCCGCGAGAGTTGCGGTGGACCGGCGGGGCCTTCACGACGCGGCCTGCTCGCGGCGGGCGCCGGGCTGGTCGGCGGCGCGGCGGCCCAGTTGCTTGCCGGGGAAGCCACGGCGGCCGGAGTGAGTGCGACGCTCGATCGGCTGAAACGCGCCGAGCGCGACCCCGGCCACCGTCTGCTGCTGAAGGGCGGCATCGTGCTCAGTTTGGACCCCAAGGTCGGCGATTTCGAGAACGGCGACGTGCTGATCGAGGGAAAGAAAATCGTCGCCGTCGGCCGCAACTTGAACGCGGCTGCCGTGGTCGTCGACGCCGGCGGGATGATAGTCATGCCCGGGTTTGTCGATACCCACCATCACCAGTACGAAACCATTTTGCGAGGCATTCTCGCCGACGGCGTCCTTGGCTCGCCCAATGACGGCAAGAAAACCTATCAGGGGGTGATCCAAGGCATCTTCACCCCAGTGTATCAGCCCGAAGATGCCTACATTTCAGAACTCGTCGCGTCGCTGAACCAGCTGAATGCCGGCGTCACGACGACGGTCGACACCTCGCAGGTGTCGCACACGCCGGCGCACAGCGACGCGTGCATTGCGGGCTTGCAGGAATCGGGACGGCGTGCCGTCTACACCTACTCGCCCGGCCTTGGCCCGGGTAGCCAATATCCGAAGGACCTGTTGCGGCGAAAGTCGCAATACTTTTCATCCGCCGACCAGCTGCTCACCCTCGAGCTTAATGCCGCCCCAAACGCCGACAATTGGGCACTCGCCCGACAAGCGGGCGTGCCGATTATCTGCCATATCGTCGGCGACAGGTCCGGTAATTTCGAAGCGATCGGCAAAGCAGGGCTGATGGGCCCGGACAATGAATACATTCATTGCACCCAGCTCAACGAGACCCACTGGAAGATGATCGCCGACACCGGCGGCAAGGTGTCGATAGCACCGGCCATCGAAATGCAGATGAGACACGGTATGCCGCCCCTCCAGACCGCACTCGATCACGGGATCCAGCCGAGCCTCAGCGTCGATGTCGAGTGCAACATGACCGCCGACATGTTCTCGATCATGCGTACCGCCTTTACGTTACAACGCGCTCTCGTCAACGAACGCTCGCTCGCCGCAGAACAGAATTTGCCGCCGCTTGTGAGCTGCCGCGAGGTCATCGAGATCGCGACGATCGGCGGCGCCAGAGCAGCCCATCTCGACGGGAAGATCGGCACGCTCTCGCCGGGGAAGGAAGCCGACATTGTCATGCTGGCGGCCGACCGCATCAATGTCTTCCCATTGAACAATGTGCCGGGGACGGTCGTGACGTTGATGGACACGAGCAACGTCGAGACCGTGTTTGTCGCGGGCAGGGTCGTCAAATGGCAGGGCAAGCTGGTCGGCGTCGACTTGAACCGGCTACGCCGCTTGATCGAGAAGGCGCGCGACGGTGTTCTCGCTCGCGCGGGCCATCTCCCTGATATGTTTGGCACCTGCTGTGCTGCTTGAGCCGATCACCGAGCCTTTCCGGTTGCATCGCCTTTGAGCCCGGCGCATGCTTCACTGAGAATGCGAAGGCTATGACAAGGGTTCACGCGTATGACTACCGCCGCGATCCGGCGCTTTGCGGTTCCGAGCCCCGAGGAGCTGATCGACCGGGCGCGCAGCATGGTCCCCGAGATCCGAGCGCTCGCCGAAGAGACCGAGCGCAATCGCAACGTCCTGCCCCACATCATCGACAAGATCCGCGACGCAGAGCTGTTGCGGACCTGCCGGCCCAAGGAGTTCGGCGGCTTCGAATATGACGGCGAGGTGGCGCTCAGGATCGCGCTGACGATCTCGGCGGCCTGCGCCTCGACCGGCTGGGCGGTTAACGGTGCGGTCTCCAACGGCCGGTCGATCGCGCACTTCCCGATCGAAGCCCAACGCGAGGTCTGGGGCGGGGACGAAGACCCGTTCACCTGCGCTTGCTTTGCCCCCACCGGCACCGCCATTCCGGTCGATGGCGGCTATGTGCTGAGCGGCACCTGGTCGTTCGCCAGCGGCTGTGACGCTTCGAGCTGGGTCAAGCTCGGCGCCTTCATCACGCCTTCGGATGCGAAACCGCCCCCGGATCGGAGTCCCGGGCAGGCCTTCGAGGGTGCGTTCTTCCTGCTGCCGATCGGCGATTGCGAGATCGTCGACAACTGGTTCGTCTGTGGCCTTGCCGGGACCGGCAGCAAGGATATCGTCGTCCGCGAAGTGTTCGTTCCGGCGCACCGGGTGCTGCTGTTTTCCGACGCCCGGTCGGGCACCGCACCCGGCGCCAAATATCATAAGAACCCGCTCTACCGCATGCCGCTGTTGATCCACGGCGCCTCGATGCTGGCATCGACGGCGGTCGGTGCCGCGCGCGGCGCGCTCGACGCCTATCTGGAGATGACGACGGCGCGCAAGACCCGCGGCGCGCTGGCCGGCGGCCAGTTACCAATGGCCGAATTGGCCACGATCCAGCTGCGCTATGCCGAAGCGGCCGCTGCTGTCGAGAGCGCCGAGCTGATCCTGCTGACCGATATGCGGGACATGACGCAGAAGCTTTATGCGGGCGAGGAGATCACCATCGCCGACCGCATCCGCTGCCGCCGCAACCAGGCCTGGATCACGAAACTCGCGGTGCAAGCGGTCGAAGGGCTCAACGCCTCGACGGGCGGCTACGGCTTGCATCTCAGCAACCCGGTGCAACGCGCGTGGCGCGACGCCAACGCGGTGGCGCGTCACGTCAGCCTTAATTGGGATGCCGTGGGCACGATGTACGGCCAGCACGCGTTTGGCCTCGAGCCGCGGGGGCAGTATTAGCTTTTATCGGTAGGCAATCACTCCAACGGAAGGAACGGGCAGATGGCGGAAATACTCGGTCTTGGTGTCACCCATTGGCCGACCTTGTGCATGCCGAACGAGGGGTTGACCGGGGTCTTCAAGACGACCTTGCGGGCCCCCAATGTCGAGGCTGCCCGCAAGGATCCGGCCAATTGGCCGGCCGAGCTGATCGCCGAGCTCGGCAACGACGACGGCCTGTCGGCGGCCAATCGCTGCGGCGAGCGCTTCGGCAACGATTTCCGCGCGATCCGCAAGATCCTCGACGACTTCAACCCCGACCTGGTGGTGGTCTGGGGCGACGACCAATACGAGAATTTCCGCGAGGACATCGTCCCGGCCTTCTGCCTGCTCGGCTACGACGATCAGTTCGAGATCAAGCCCTGGCAAGCCAATGGCCACGGGGGCAACGGCGGCAAGCCCAATCGCTGGGACGAGCCGGGCGACTGGCCGTTGAGGCTCAAGGGCCATCGCGAGGCGGCCAAATACCTCGCCACCGGCCTGATCGAGCGGGGCATCGACATGGCCTACGCCTACAAGCCGCTGCACCACCCGATGGCCCATGCCTTTACCAATACGTTTCTCTATCTCGACTGGGACCGGGTAGGTTTTCCGTATCCGGTGATACCGTTCGCGATCAACTGCTACGGCCGCACCCTGCTTCACGCCAAAGGCGGCCTTGCTCATCTGTTCCAGCCGCCGCGACCGGTCGGCGAATCCGAAGACCCGCCGGCACCCGCACCCTGGCGCTGCATGCAGGTCGGCGCCGCTGTCGCTCAGGTGCTGGCCGCCTCGCCCTATCGGGCGGCACTGATCGCATCGTCGAGCTGGTCGCATGCCTTCCTGTCGCCGAAGAACGGCTATCTGTGGCCGGATCACGAGGGCGACCGGCTGCTGTTCGATGCGGTTAGCCGTGCCGATTACGATGTTTGGCGCAAGCGCTCTTTGGCCGAGATGGAATTTGCCGGGCAACATGAAATGCTGAACTGGATGGCGCTGATCGGTGCGATGGAGGCGCTCGACCGCCGTCCGGTAATCCAGGATTACATGGAGACCTATATCCTGGCATCCGACAAATGCTTCTTGTCCTTCCCGCCGTGATCACCGGAGGAGTGGCGACGAAACCTCGAGGACGCGGGCGCATCGCTCACCGAGCGGAGCGCCCCGCTCCATCTCCGTTGACCAAAACTACGGCGAAATCGGTACGTTGCCTAACCGACCTCAAGTGCATCTCTGGCATATGACAGTAGACCCATTCATACTTAATTCGATTAAATTTTTAAAACCAAAGTTCAAGTAAAATACAAATTAATAATAAATATATATGACACGGTTTTGACAGGTATTGGACGTTCAACTGACGAAAACATAATTAAAATGAGTTCCGGGTGATGATTATTGCCCGAGATTCTCATTGAGGCGACGGGAGGAGCACATGGACCGCAAATTTGCGTCAGCGTGCCTGTATTCTGCTGCACCCCTAGCTCTTCTGCATCGGCCCCGGCCACGCGCTCGATCGGTATACGAGGCCGCCTGCGGACATGCCAGAGGACCATCGCCGGCTGGGCTACTGCTGCTATCGCTTGGAGTTTGGGCGGCGGTCTGGTCCGCTCTCACCTCATTGTCTTCGTGGTTGAGGTGATCTCACGATTCGCGTTGGATCGCAGCGGGAGGAACCCGATGCTCAGGCAAGCAAGTCAGCGGACCGTTCTGAGCGATTACGAAGCGGTGATCGCCGAATTTATCCGCACTAAGGGAATTACACGCTGCCCGACCGCTTGCGTATTGCCGACGCAGGGCTCGATTAACCCAGCCGACCAAGCGGCGCTCGAACAGCACGCCGTTGCCCAGGAGCGGTTGCGCCAAACAAAAGCTGCGGCACGCGCCCGGCTGTTCTGGAATGTTTCGTCCCCGCCACGGGCGGAAAAATAGGCGCCGGCCTCCGCACGGTCGGAAGAGGGCGGGAATTACCCGGTGATTCGGGCAAACTCGGGCGATACGTTCAATGGTCGGTAGGTATCGACACCGGTGCCGGTGCGCGTCCGCCGCATCCCAGGGGTGCGCCGGGCCTGAAACTCGATGCGGAACGCCTCGTCGGCGCCGTGCAAAACGCCCTGCGGAGTGAACGCGAAGCCGCCCGGACGGCGGCTCTTTGGGTCGTCGTCGGCATGGATCAGCATGACCTCGTCCATGTCGATGTTGCAGTGATAGGACGGCAGCTCCTCGGCTTCCGGATCGGCGACGGCGATCTGCGGCGGTAGGAAGCTCAGCACGACAAAGCCCGACCCCTCGAACGTCACCCAGGCGGACGGGGCGAGGTGGATGCGGTCCGACATGATCGGCCGGATGTCGCGGACATTGAGCATGAACGGAAAGAGGTCCCCTTTCCAGCCGACGACATTCATCGGGTTGTTGCGATAGAAGATCGAGGTGTGGGCGCCGCCGTGCTTGATCCGGAGCTCCCATTCCTCCTGCTTCGGCCAGCCGTAATCCGCGACGTCCGGCACCTGCAGCACTGTCGGATCGACCGGGGTATGCCGCCCGACCTGCTCATGCTCGCACAACCGGATCGGCTGCGGCGTTTCGACAACCAGCAGTAGACTATCCGCATCCTCGGGCATTAGGCGAAAGGTGGTACCCTTGGGGAGCAGCACGTAATCGCCGGGCTCGTACCGGAGCGGCCCGAACTCGGTGGCGAATACGCCGCTGCCGCGATGCACAAAATAGAGCAGGTCGCCGTCGATGTTGCGGTAGCAATAGGGCATCGCCTGCCGGCGGCGGCTGATCGCGATCGCGACATCCGCGTTGGACAATAAGGTCAGTGGCGCGCCGCTCGGGTCGGTCGCGTCGGGAGCGACGACATCGGCGCTGTCGATCTGCCGCGGCCGATAATCGCCCTTGATCCGCACGACCTCGTTCGGTCCCTCGGTGCGGTAGAGCATTGCGACGGGGCCGGCAAAGCCGTGGCGGCTCAAATGCTCTTCTGTGAGCTCGCCGAGCCCGACCCGCGCTTGGCGCACAAAGCGGCCGCGGGTAAAGTGAATCCATGAGCGCATCATTTGCGGTCTCCCGAGACAAGGGCTTCCGGCTACTGAATCGACGGTCATAGCACCTAAGTGACAAGGAGCGATGCGATGGCAAAACGGCAAAGCGTGAACTTCCCGGGCTTCGCGCACCAGAACCCGATCCCAAACGCCAGCCGGATCGGCAATGTGATGATGACGAGCGTGATCAGCGGCGTCGATCCGGGAACGCGCAATCTGCCGCCGGAATTGGCAAAGCAGGTCACCAACCTGTTCACTCACGTGCGCGCGGCGATAACGTCGGCCGGCGGAACCCCTGACGACATCATCAAGATGACCTTCTGGATGAAGGAGCCGGGGACCGGACGCGCGGCCCTCAACGACGGGTGGGTCAAAATGTTCCCCGACGCCGCGTCCCGGCCGGCCCGCCACACGATGGCGCTCGGCGCCGAAAGCAACGCTCTGGTGACCTGCGAGTTCGTCGCGGTGTTCGGTTAGCAAACGAATGCGAGACCGCGCCGGCGCAGTTCAAAGCGCGGACTGACCCAAATACTGGCCCGGCGTTCGCCCCGGGCCGGACGTCGGGGTTCGATTTTCGTCGCACACGATGCGAGAACGCCATCTCCCTTCGCTGAGGCAACCCATTAGTGGCGGCTGGCGGGTTGCTCTTTCACGAACTCCAGCAGCTTTACGCCGTGGTCGGCGGCGATCATCTCTGCCGCCTTTTCGCCGATCATGATCGACGGCGCGTTTGTGTTGCCGCTGATCACGTTGGGCATGACACTGGCATCCGCGACACGTAACCTCGCCACCCCCAGCACCCGCAGCCGCGGATCGACGACGTCGCCGATGCGGCAGGTCGATGTCGGGTGATAGACGGTCAGCGAGAAATGCAGGGCGAAGTCCTCCAGCAGCGCATCGCTCGGCTCCGCGCCCGGTTCGTACCCGTGCTTTTCGGCAAGGAACGGGGGCACCATCAGCGGGCCGAGCTTTCGGTTCCCCGGCCATTGCGCGGCGATCTCCATCGACCGGCGTATCACCGCCACCATGACCTTCATGTCGTGCGGGTCGTCGTAATAGTTCATACGGATGGCCGGGTGAACGCCGGGATCGGCGCTGTCGAGAACGATCTCCCCTTCGCTGTGCGGCAGTACCGGGTTGGCCAGCACGAACAGGTTTTCCGCGTCCGGCGCCAGGCGTTTCGACACGTCGTCGAAATACCGCGCTGTGTCGATGTTCAGATTCACCCGCAAGAGGTCGTCATTGCCGCCGGTAACAAAGAGCATGATCTCGGTGTCGTGGCTGTGCAGGTCGCCGAGGCCGGTCGAACAGAAGACCACAGCATCGGCAAGCGATGACGAGCCCAGCCCCCGTCCGGTTGTCTGCCACTCGTTGAACCGCCGTTCCGCTTCCTGCTTCAATGCCTGGAGTTCGGGCGGAAGGTGCGCATCATCGGCGGGATCGGTGGGCAGCGGCCCGGCGGGGGCGCGCAATGCGTCGGGTCCCATCGACAGCGCGACTTCGCTCATCGGCACGCCGACCCCGGGTGCCGGAAAGAACAGAGGGATCTGCAAGTGATCCTTCAAATGCTTGCCGACATGCGGCGACTCGACGAGACAAGGGACGCCGACGGTGTCCAGCTCCTGCCGCGGCCCGATGCCGGACAGCAGCAGCAAATGCGGCGAGCCGATCGCGCCGGCGCCCAAGATGACTTCCCTGGCGGCATGAGCGGTCACTGTCTCGCCCGAAGCGATGCGGTACTCGACGCCCGTGGCGCTCCGTTGCCCGGGCGGGCCGGCTAGGATCACGCGCGTCGCCTGCGCTCCGGTGATGATGGTCAGGTTCGGCCGCTGCTCCGGTTCGCCGGCGAGGAACGCCTGATAAGTGCTCGATCGCCTGCCGTGCCGCGTCGTCGTCTGGCACAGCGATACCAGCCCCGCGGGGCCGCCGCGGTCGCGTCCGTTGTAGTCGCCGCGCGGGATGCCTGCGGCGACCGCCGCCTCGACGAATTGGCGCGCGGCCGGCAGTATCGGGTCGCGTACGGAAACCCCGAGCGGGCCGGTCGTTCGGTGCGCCGGCGCGTCGACGACGATCTCGTCGTTGGGCGCGAGGCCCTCGCTCTTGCGGAAATAGGGCAGCACCTCGGCGTAGCTCCACCCGGTGGCACCGCCTTCGGCCCAGGAGTCGAAGTCGCCCGGATGGCCCCGCACATAGACCATGTAGTTGATGCCGGACGAGCCGCCGAGCATCTTTCCGCGCGGCACCGGGACGCGTCGCCCGTTGAGCCCGAGCCCGGCCTTGCCGGGATCGGCGGTATACATCCAGTCGGTGGCGGGGTTCAGCTGCATCGCCGGCGGCGCTATCGGCAACGCCGAGATGTCGGGCGGCCGCTCGCCCGCCTCGATCAGCGCCACCCGGCACGACGGGTCCTCCGACAGCCGCGACGCGATCACTGCTCCGGCGGATCCACCGCCGACGATGACGAAATCAAACTCGTCGGACATGTCATTTCTCCCCGGGCCCGTTATTTGGGCCGATATTTTCCGCCTCGCCGTCTTTTCTCTTGGCTAAGCTATGCGCCGGAGCGCTTCTTTTTCCACGCTTCGAAATCGCGCTTGGCGTCCTCCCCCGTTGCCGGGAAGAGACCAATCAGCGAGCGGCCGCGCGCGACCTCTTCTTCTGCGAATTCGTCGTAAAGCGTGGTCGCGACAGCTTCCTCGGCGACCGCGTCGACGATGTCCGGCGGGATCACGACGACCCCGTCGCAGTCGCCGACGATGATGTCGCCCGGATAGACTGCGACGCCGCCGCAAGCGATCGGCAGGTTGAGATCGGCCGGCTGATGGACGATGCCGCTCGGCGGCGACGACGGGCGGCGATGATAGGCCGCCAAGCCGGTCTTGAAGACCCCCTCCGTGTCGCGCAGCCCGCCATCGGTCACAATACCGGCGCAGCCGCGCGCCTTCAGGCGGCCGCAATAGATATCACCGGCCGAGGCCGCCCGCGGATCGCCGCGCGCATCGACGACGAGCACGTGACCCGGCGGGCACTCCTCCATCGCGCGCTGCTGCACCGGCCCGCGTCCCGTCGCGGTCTTGTCCTCGCGCGCCGGAATAAACCGCATCGTGAACGCCGGACCGACCATCCGCGGCAGATCGGGGCGGATCGGCCAGACGTCCTGCAGAAACATGTTGCGCAGGCCGCGCCGCGACAAAATGCCGGTCAGGGTCGATGTTCCGACCCGCAGCAAGGCGTCGCGGGTCGCCGAAGACAATTCGGTCATGCATACCTCCCCAGTCTGAGGCTGACCGTCTTAGCGACCCCAAAGCCGGCGAGCAAGAAACGGCGTGCAATCTCCCCGCCCCCTGTAAAAGCGGGCAAAACAGGGCGAATCATCGATTCGGCGCTGAGATTTGACCCTGTCATCCTCGATAAAGTCATGCAGATCAGATACTTACCTGCCGTGTCCTGCCGCCGACGAACAGGGGGCAATTTTCGCCGATCAGGGCGGCCGAATCGGGCTATCAGGGGGCTAGCAGGGGAGAGAACTTTGTGTCGATTCATCGTATTCAAAAATGGTTTTTGCGAACGCGTAGATTGTTATATTAACAATATCTTCAAACTCTGATATAGCGCGAAACTCCACCCCGGCAAGCCAGGATTAACACCCGTCGTTGCTCGCAGAGTGGCGAAGGCGGCCGGCCGGGTGGGAACACGCGTTTACACCGAGCCCGCAAGATCCCCTACCGGATTACCGCAACGAGGGTTGCCGATGCCTTGCGGTAATCGGCATTCGCAACATTCGAGTTTAAGGAGCTCAGGAAGACAAATGTCAGAGACCGAGCGCGAATACGCGGCCAACTATCGCAAGCCGCCATTGCACACCCGTTTCAAGAAGGGCCAGTCCGGCAACCCGCGAGGGCGGCCCAAAAAGGACCTGCCGGCGCTGCTGGTCGCCGCGCTCAACGAGCCCGTATTCGTCACGATTGACGGCGAGCGTCGCAAGATCACCAAGCGCGAAGCGGTCATCACTCAGCTAGTCAACGAATCCGCCGGCGCCAATTTGCGCGCGACCAAGATGCTGATCGACATGATGAAGGACGTCGAGAAGAAGACCGGTGCAGAACCGCCGCCGGAGCCGCATCGGTTCGCCCCGGCCGACGAGGAGGTGATCAAAAACGTCGTGGAGCGGATACGCGGAGCCCTGCTGCAAGAAATCCAGGACATGAACGCGGGCAACCCGGCTCTCGCGATGATTTCTTTGCCTCCAGTCAGCGTCCCGGTCAGGCAACCCGCTCCGGGCTGACGGTAGGGTTTGACCGAGCGCAGTGGGTTCGGCGCCCTGCCCGGCCCAAGGTGCCGATTCAGCGATTCAGCCGCGCTGCGCCAGGATTCTAATCTGGCCGGGACGTCGACCCGAGCGATGCTGCACAAGAGCAACGCGCTAAGTCGATGATGCGCTACTTTGTTGCAAAAAGGGAATCTTGAGCTCGTTAATTTCGACGTACTTGGAGTCTCATATATTATGCCTTTTTGTGTTAACGACAGAAGCAGCTAAAGATCCAAAACGAGAGGCTCAAATAGTAGCCTACTATCGTAGCGGGATGACACGCAACCAGATCGCTGAAATTTATAAAATCTCAGCGGAACGGGTTCGACAGTTACTTGCTCGATATCAGAGACGCGAAGGCATTCGTTTAGAAATAAATAAACCAACCTCCCTATCCGGTTAGAGCAGGTAGGGCTCCGTTGATTTGAGCGCCGTCGACGAGCTGGCGGTAGGTGATGGTTGGCCGGGTGGCGGCTCGGCGGA
>Ga0306920_100004996_pt1 | contig 17059 bp, 20 predicted proteins | sample flu12Cox44000170_FD_204666 | JGI IMG/M metagenome (GOLD analysis project Ga0306920, IMG submission 204666) | Lab enrichment of tropical soil microbial communities from Luquillo Experimental Forest, Puerto Rico - flux4day.12C.oxic.44.000.170 (v2)... | ecosystem: Environmental > Terrestrial >... | reverse complement strand
CCTCACGCAGCGTCGCCGACTCTCCGGTGGTGCCGCCGACGACGATGCCGTCGGTACCGTTTGCCACGTGAAAATCGAGCAGCCGTGCCCAGGCTTCGAAGTCGATGCTGCCATCAGCACGCATGGGGGTGACGATGGCAACCAGGCTGCCGGCAAACATACGCTGGGATCGGTGCCTTGGCAGGGAAGCGTGGGATGTTACGGGCCGGAGTTGTGCTTAAGCAAGCCTCGAGCGCGTGCGTGCCGCGCGGCGCGACGCTCGCCAGGATGCGGGTTCGCAACCCGCCCCCGCTCCCGGTACACTCCCGGTGGCGAATGCCGGCACACCCAAGCGCCATCGACAGATGAAGCAGCACCTGGCCGTTTCGGCCATCGGCAGCGACCGCACGGGGATGGTCCACGAGCTGACCCGTGTCATCAGCGAGTCCGGCGGCAACATCAGCGAAAGCCGCATGGCAAGTCTCGGGACCGAATTCGCAATGCTGCTGCTGGTGTCGGGCAACTGGCACGCCCTCGCGAAGCTGGAAACCGAGCTCAAGCGCCTCGCGGACACTTCGAACCTCAGCATCCACCTGAAGCGCACCGAGCCGCGCACGGCGCGCACGGACATGCTGCCGTACTCGATCGATGTGGTGTGCCTGGACCAGAGCGGCATCGTCTCGGGACTGTCGGGCTTTTTCGCCACGCGCGGGATCGACATCGCCGAGGTCTCGACCCGCAGTTACCCCGCGGCACACACCGGCGCGCCGATGTTCGCGGTGCAGATGATCGTGAATGTGCCGAGCCGCATCCATGTCGCCCACCTGCGCGAGGAGTTCATGGAGTTCTGCGACTCGCTCAACCTCGATGCAATTCTCGAGCCGGTCAAGTCCTGAGACGAGATGTCCAAGCTGCAACCGGGGACCAAAGTAGCTGACTTCGCGCTGCCCAAGACGGGCGGGAGCACGTGGAGGCTGAGGGATGCAGCCGGCAGCAAGCTGGTGATCTTTTTCTATCCGCGCGACATGACCCGCGGGTGCACGCGCGAATCGCAGGACTTCCGCGATCTCGCCGGTGAATTTCGCAAGGCCGGTGCGCAGATCGTCGGCATCTCGCGCGACAGCATCGCTTCACACCTGGAGCGAAGCACCTTCCTGCTCGATGGCGCGGGCCGCCTGCTGCAGGAGTGGCGCAAGGTGAGGGTTCCCGGACATGCGGAGGCAGTCCTTGAAGCAGCGCAGCGTTCATGATCCCGGTCCCACGGCGGCCTCGGGCGAGACCCGCGACGTGAAGGGTCGCTCGCGCGCCGGACGGCGCCTGTTCGTGCTCGACACCAACGTGCTCATGCACGATCCCACGGCGATCTTCCGCTTCGAAGAGCACGACGTTTACCTGCCGATGGTGGTGCTCGAGGAGCTCGATGCGCACAAAAAGGGCCTGTCGGAGGCCTCGCGCAACGTGCGCCAGGTGAGCCGCTTCCTCGATGACATGATGCGCGGGGTCACCAAAGAGCAGATCGATCAGGGGTTGAGGCTGCCGAACGGCTACTCGGGAAACCACGGCAAGAAGCCCTCCACCGGGCGGCTGTTCTTCCAGACCCGGCAGCTGTCCGGGGCGCTGCCAGAGAGCCTGCCCGGCCAGCGGGGAGACAACACCATCCTCGAGCAGACGCTCGCGCTGCAGACCGAGCATGCCGATGCGCGCGTGATCCTGGTGTCCAAGGACATCAACCTGCGCATCAAGGCCGCGGTGCTCGGCGTGCACGCCGAGGATTATTACAGCGACAAGACACTCGAGGACGCCGACGTCCTCTACAGCGGCATGGGGGCGCTGCCGACCGACTTCTGGGAACAGCACGGGCGCGACATGCGCTCGTGGAAGGATGCGGAGCGCACCTTCTACGAGATCACCGGACCCGCAGTGCGCGCCTGGCAGCCGAACCAGGGGGTGTTCGAGGACACCGCCGAGGGCATCGAAGGCATCGTGCGCCGGATCAACGGCGATACCGCCACCATCGAGCTGACACGCGACTACCGCAACGAGCGGCACAACGTCTGGGGCATCACTGCACGAAACCGCGAGCAGAACTTCGCCCTGAACCTGCTGATGGACCCGGAGATCGACTTCGTCACCGTGCTGGGCCCCGCCGGTACCGGCAAGACGCTGCTGGCGCTCGCCGCCGGGCTCATGCAGACGCTCGAGACCAACCGCTTCGTGGAAATCATCATGACGCGGGTCACCATTCCCCTCGGCGAGGACATCGGTTTTCTGCCGGGCACCGAGGAGGAGAAAATGGAGCCCTGGATGGGCGCGCTCATGGACAATCTCGAGGTGCTCACCGGCTCGCAGGAAGGCGGCAACTGGGGCCGCGCCGCCACCAACGACCTGCTGCGCAACCGCATCAAGATCCGCTCGCTCAACTTCATGCGCGGCCGTACCTTCCTCAACCGTTTCCTGATCCTCGATGAGGCGCAGAACCTGACGCCGAAGCAGATGAAGGCATTGATCACCCGCGCCGGGCCCGGCACCAAGCTCGCCTGTCTCGGCAACATCGCGCAGATCGACACGCCGTATCTCACCGAGATGACCTCGGGACTGACCTATGCGGTCAACCGCTTCCGCGGCTGGGCGCATTCCGGCCACATCACACTGGTGCGCGGCGAACGCTCCCGGCTGGCGGATTTCGCTTCCGACATCCTCTAGGTGGTACGCTACGCACCGGAGACGCCGCGGGCGCGCAGCCGCGGGGGCACCCTTGTAAGGGTCTGTAAACGCTGGAAACCCCGACCGCACGATGCGGTCTAAATCACGATGCGCCGCCTGATTCTCTTCGTTGCGACTGCGCTGCTGACCGCCGGCACGCTGGCGGCCGCGGCGGCGGACCCCTCGGCGAACGCGCAGCCGATCCGGACCGCCCCGGCGGCAGGCTCGGATCTTCCGGACCTGGGCAGTCCCGCCGAGACCATCCTGTCGAAGGCCGACGAGTACCGCCTCGGAGCCATGGTGGCGCACGAGCTGCGTCAGCAGAACGGGCTGCTCGAGGACCCCGAGGTCAGCGAGTACATCAACAACATCGGTGAGCGGCTCGCCTCGCAGAGCGCCATGGGCGGGGGGGACTTCCACTACTTCGTGGTCAAGGACACCAGCATCAACGCGTTTGCGGTGAGTGGCGGCTACGTGTTCATCAACGCCGGCCTGATTCTCGCCACCTCGACCGAGTCGGAGCTCGCGGGCGTCATGGCGCACGAGACCGCGCACATCACCCAGCATCACATCGCGCGCATGCTCGCCGACCAGTCGAAGCAGAGCCTGCCGACGATCGCCGCCCTGATCGGGGCGATACTGCTCGGCGCCATAGGCGGCGGGCAGGCGGCCGAAGGCGCCATCGCCGCCACCCAGGGCATGGCGGTCCAGCACCAGATCAACTTCACGCGCGACAACGAATGGGAAGCCGATCGCGTCGGCATCGGCTATCTCGCCGGTGCCGGCTTCGATCCCTACGGCATGGGCTCGATGTTCGAGACCATGGCGCGCCACCAGGGACTTGCGGCCACCTACATCCCGGCGATGCTGATCGACCACCCGATGGACTCGGACCGCGTCGCCGAACAACACGCGCGCGCGGCGCAGTTTCCGCCGGTGAAGGCGCACGATTCGGAAAGCTATGTGCTGATCCGCGAGCGCGTGCGGGTGCTGACCGCGACCGGCGATACCGACATGGCCGCGCAGTACGCGCAGAAGATCGCCCACGGCAGCGACAACCTCGGCAACCGCTACGGCTACGCGCTGGCGCTCATGAACAGCAATCGCGCCGAAGAGGCGGTGAAGATCCTCGGCCCGCTGGTGCAGCAGCACGAGGGCCTGACGCTGCTGTACAGTGCGCTCGCCCAGGCGCAGGCAAAGGCCGGACACTCGCGCGAAGCGCTCGCCACCTTCCAGCGCGCCGAACAGCTGTTCCCGCGCAACGTGCCGGTGACGGTGCGCTATGCGGAGGAGCTGATGACGGTGGGACGCGCGGGCGAGGCGCACAACATGCTGCTCGACCTGTTCAACAACGTGCCGCCGACGCCCGACCAGATCCGCCTCACGGCGCTCGCCGCGAGTGCCGCGGGCGATGCCGGCGATGCCTACTTCTACATGGGCGAGTACGATCTCGCCAACGGCGATCTCAATCTCGCAGCGCAGCAGCTGCAGCTCGCCCTCGCCTCCCCGCACATCAGTCAGATCCAGCGCCAGCGCTACCAGGCGCGCCTCGATGAGGTGCGCGAGTACCTAGCCAGCCTGCACAAGCGCCAGGTGGCGAGCGACAACGGCGACGGTCAGGGTCAGCACGGCGGCGGCCACTAGACAACAACAAACGCCATCCGGAGCACGGCTGTCGCCCGACCGACACACGACTCGGCCGGCGCGGTATGGCTGCTACAATGCCGCCCTCTTCCGCGGTTTGCCTACTCCATGCCATCGACGCGACGCCTGTCCCTGCTCTCGCTATGCCTGTTGCTCTTGTGCGGCTGCGCGACGCTGCCGCCGGGCAGCAAGCGCGATCCGCGCGATCCGTGGGAGCGGTTCAACCGCAGCAGCTACCAGTTCAACGATGCGCTCGACCGCGCGGTCCTCAAGCCGGCGGCGAAGGGCTACACCCACCTGCCGCAGCCGGTGCAAACCGGCATGCACAACTTCTTCGACAACCTCGACTACCCGGTCACCATCGTCAACGACCTGCTGCAGGGGCAGCTGAAACCCTTTTTCTCCGACATCGGCCGGTTCGTGCTCAACAGCACGCTCGGGCTCGGTGGGCTGTTCGATCCCGCCACGCCGGCTGGCTTGCAGAAGAACTATCGGGACTTTGGCCAGACGCTCGGCAAGTGGGGCGTGCCGAAGGGGCCCTACGTGGTGGTGCCGCTGTTCGGGCCTTACGATGTGCGTGACGGGATCGGATCCGTTACCGTCGACTACTACGCGAATCCGCGCAGCTACCTCAACTTCTGGACCAACCTCGGGCTGTACACGGTGCGCACGGTCGACCACCGCAGCCGCCTGCTGCCGCTCGACGCCACGATACAGAGCGCCTACGACCCGTATGCCTTCGTCCGTAGCGCCTATCTGCAGAATCGCGACTTCATGGTGCACGGCGGCCAGTCGCAATCCGAGGAGGAGCAGGAAGAGAAGCTGATGCAGGAAGCCGGCGAGGAGGAGAACGAGGCCCCGCCGCCCTCGCAACCGCAGGCCCCGGAAGGGGCACCGAAGTCGCCGCCGCAGCCGCCGCCTGCGCCGCAGCCGCAAACCTCGCCGCAAGCGCCGCCGAAGCCCTGAAGGCTTACGGCGGCAACGGCGTCACACGCCGCGCTCGAGCAGCGGGTCGGCCTCGCTGATCCGCGCGAGCGCGAGGAGTCCCTCGGGAAGCTGCGTGTAGCGCAGCGATCGGCCGGCGCGCTTCGCCACACCGAGCCACTCGAGCAGCACCGCGAGCCCGGCGCTGTCGGAGACGGTGACACCGCGGCACTCGATCTCGAGCTTCGAGCCGGAGGCGCGCGCGAGCGCCTCGATCCCGAGCTCGCAGGCACGGCGCGCGCTCGCGAAGTTGAGCGGCCCCTGCGCGCTCAAGCTCCCGGGCCCGGTGGCGACCAGCTGGAAGCGGGCGTCCCCAGTGACACGGCCGGCGGGGGTCGCGATGCCCATTCAGCTCTTGCCGGCCGTCTGCTTGCCGATGGCTTCGGGCTTCTCACCCGACTCGAGCCGCTTGATGACCGGGTCGATGCCCTGCTGCTCGATCTGCTCGCCGAAATCGGTGCGATAGCTGTTGACGTAGCTGATGCCGTCGATGACCACGTCCCAGGCCTTCCAGCCCTGCGCTGTCTTGTGCATGTAGTAGTTGACTGACACGCGATCGCCGTTGTCGCGCTTGACTTCGGTACGTACCGTGGCGATGGGCTTGCTCGGATCGGGGGGGCTCGGATAGATCTTGAGGCGGTCCGCGGTGAACTCAGCGAGCGCAGCGCCGTAGTTGGCGAGCAGCGAGTGATAGAAGGCGTCGATGAACCGCTGGCGCTGATCGGGTGTGGTGGTACGCCAGAACTTGCCGAGCACCAGGCGCGCGGAATACTCGGTGTCCCAGTGCGGCAGCAGGTACTGGTCGACCAGCTGCCGGACCTTCGCCGGATCGCGCTTGTAGACTGCGCGATCCTTGTCGAGAGCGTTCAACATGCCCTGAGCGGCGGTTTGCACGATGTCGCTGGGGCTCTGGGTGTCGGCAGCACCCGGGGCGGCGGCTGCGCCCGCAGGGCTGGCCGGCCCCGGTGCGCCCTGGGCCGAGGGGTTCTGCGCCTGCGCGCCCCCGAGCGCCAGAGCGAGGGCGATGCCGCTCAGGAGAATAGCTGCCTTGCTCATTTATGCGACTCCGGCTTGCCCGAGTTGTCCGTGGCCTTGCCCGGGTTGGGCTGGGACCCGCCCTGGTTGCCGCCCGACTGGTTAGCACCCGACTGGCCGCTGGTCGAGTAGTTGGCGAAGAACTTGTTGATCAGATTCTCGAGCACGATCGCGGATTGCGTCTGTTCGATGGTGCTGCCCCCCTTGAGATAAGTGTCGAGACCGCCGGGGCTGAGGCTGATGTACTTGCCGCCGAGCAATCCCTGCGTCTCGATGCTGGCGAAGCTGTCCTCGGGGATCTGGTTGTACTGCGGATCGATGTGCATGGTGACTACGGCCTTGTAGTCCTTGGGATCGAAGTGGATGTCGGTGACCTCACCGAGCCGCACGCCCGACATGGTCACCGGGGACCCAACCTTGAGATCGCCGATGTTGTCGAACTCCGCGTTCACGCGAAATCCGGCCCTGGCGCTGCCAAGCTTCAGGCCGCTCGCCGGCAGCTGCGTCGTCAGAAACAGCAGTGCGGCAAAACCGAGCAATACAAACAGCCCCGTTCCGATCTCAAGTGTTCGATTGGCACGCATAAGTCGAAGTTCCTCTTACAGGAATGCCGCCGTCAACACGTAATCCAGAAGCAGTGTCAGCACCGAGGAGGCGACCACGGTGCGCGTGGTCGCCAGGCCCACGCCTTCCGCGGTGGGCTCGGCATGATAGCCCTCGTGCACCGCGATCAGGCTGCAGGCGATACCGAACACGAGGCTCTTCACCAGGCCCTCGCTGACATCGTGCAGGTCAACCGCGCCCTGCGTCTGCGACCAGAACGTCCCCCGGTCGACGCCCATCAGCTGCACGCCGACCAGCTGCGCGCCATACAACCCGATCACGCTGAAAATTGCCGTGAGCAGCGGCATGGCGATCACACCGCCGAGAAAGCGGGGCGCGGCCACGTAGCGCAGCGGATCGATGGCCATGATCTCCATTGCGGTCAGCTGGTCGGTCGCACGCATGAGGCCGATCTCGGAGGCGAGCGCCGTTCCGGCGCGGCCGGCGAACAGCAACGCCGTGATCACCGGCGCCAGCTCGCGCAGCAGCCCGAGGGCGGCCGCAATGCCGAGCGCTTGCTCGGAGCCGAAGCGCTGCAGCAGATCGTAACCCTGCAGTCCCAACACCATGCCGACGAACAGGCCCGACAGCATGATGATGATGAGCGAGCGGGCGCCGGCGTTGTAGATCTGTTTCAGCAGCAGATTCGGCCGGCCGAGTACCGGCACGCACTGCCCGAGCAGCTGCAGGAGGAAAAGCGCCACCGACCCCAGGCGGCGCAGGCCTTCCAACAGGTAATTGCCGCGGGCGCCGCTGTTACTCATCGCCTTCGGCCAGCAGCTGCGTGACATAGTCGGGGGCCGGATAGTTGAACGCCACCGGGCCCTCGGCGCTCCCGGTCATGAACTGACGAACCGCGGGGGCGTCGCTGGTGCGCAGTTGCTCGGGCGTGCCGGCCGCGGCGATACGGCCCTCGAGGAGCAGGTAGCTCTCATCCGCGATGGTGGCGAGCTCCTGCACGTCGTGCGAGACGACGATGCTCGTGATGCCGAGCGCCTCGTTCATGTGTTTGATGAGGCGCACGATGACTCCGAGGGAGATCGGATCGAGCCCGACGAAGGGCTCATCGTACAGCAGCACTTCGGGATCCATGACGATGGCCCGGGCGAGCGCCACGCGCCGCGCCATGCCGCCGGAGAGCTCCGCGGGGGTGAGATGCGCGGCGCCGCGCAACCCGACCGCCTGGAGCTTGGTGAGCACGAGCTTGCGAATGAGCGTCTCGGGAAGGTCGGAGTGCTCGCGCACCGGGAAAGCCACGTTGTCGAAGACGTCCATGTCGGTGAGCAACGCGCCGTTCTGGAACAGGAGGCCGAGGCGCTGGCGCAGCGCGTAGAGGGATCGGCGGCCGAGCGTTGCGACATCCTCACCGAATACGCTCACGCTGCCGCGATCGGCCACGATCTGCCCGGTGATCAGCTTCAGCAGCGTCGTCTTGCCGCCGCCGCTCGGCCCCATGATCGCGGTGATGCGCCCACGGCGCACGGTGAGGTCCAGACCGCGGAAGATCTCGCGTCCGCCGATCGCGTAGTGCACATCGCGCACTACGACGACCGCCTCGGCCGTCGCCTCGGCTTGCGCAGCTGCGGGGCTGGTCACGCGAGCGCGGCGCCCGTTCGCAGGCTCAGGCCGCCTGACTTTCCATCTCGCTCGCGTAGCGCCCGGTGGTGGCGAGCGCATTGAGCTTTGCGCGCCGGGCGAACTCCTTCTGGCCGGCGGCGAAGTTGGCCGCGGCGCCGCCCCAGCTCTTGAGCGCATTGTCCTGGAGGGCGCGCCCATAGCTGAAAGTGAGCGGCCAGGGGAGCGGTCCGAGCCGGTTGATGAGCGACAGGTGCAGCGTCGCCTCCGCCGGCGACTGCCCGCCCGAGAGGAAAGCGATGCCCGGCACGGCTGCGGGCACGTGGCGCTTGAGCACCCGCACGGTCGCCTCCGCCACCGTCTGCGGCGGCGCGCGGTTCGCGGCTTTCTTGCCGGAGATCACCATGTTCGGCTTGAGCACCATGCATTCCAGAAGGATGCGATGCGCGAAGAGCTGCCCGAAGACGCTCTGCAGCACCCGCTCGGTGACTTCCGCGCAGCGATCGAGCGAGTGTGCTCCGTCCATCAGCACCTCGGGCTCGACGATCGGCACGATGTCGTTTTCCTGGCAAAGTGCCGCGTAACGCGCGAGCGCGTGTGCATTCGCCTCGATCGCAAAGGCGCTGGGAATGGCGTCGGCGATGTCGATCACGGCGCGCCACTTGGCGAAGCGCGCGCCGAGCGTGCGGTACTCGATGAGCCGCTCGCGCAGGCCATCCAGCCCCTCGGTGATGGTCTCGCCGGGAAAGCCCGCCAGAGGCTTCGCCCCCAGGTCAACCTTGATGCCGGGGATCATGCCCTGGCGCGCGAGGTACTGGGGAAAGGGGGTGCCGTCCTTGGTTTTCTGCCGGATGGTCTCATCGTAGAGGATGACCCCGCTCACGGAATCCGCGGCGCCCGCCGTCGTGAACAGCATCTCGCGATAGGTGCGGCGGTGTTCCTCGGTCGATTCCAGGCGAATGCTGTCGAAGCGCTTTTTGATGGTGCCGGTGCTTTCGTCGGCCGCCAGGATGCCCTTGCCTTTGGCCACCATCGCGCCGGCAACGCGCGCGAGCTCGCTCGGGTTCATGGAACGTTCCCTGCTGGATGGAAACGCGAAGGATACCAAACCCGCGCCCACGGCAGGGGCAGCGCCCGGGCGGCACCTGCATCGTGGCCGTCGCCCCGCTTGGTTATCCACCAAATCAGTACTAAACTAGTCCTAGTTTTAGAGGGTATCTCCCATGCTGCGTATGAGCCGGCTGACTGACTACGCCACGGTGCTGCTCGCCGCGCTGGCGGACGAGCCGGAGCGCGTGCAGACCGCGGCCTCGCTGGCCGAGCGGACCCACATCGCCGCGCCGACCGTGAGCAAGCTGCTGAAGCAACTGCAGCGCGCGGGGCTCGTGATCTCGACGCGCGGATTGCACGGCGGCTACCAGCTGGCGCGACCTGCGGCGCAGATCAGCGCCGCGGCGATTCTCGATGCGCTCGAGGGTCCGGTCGCGCTCACCGAGTGCGCCGCCGGGCACGGTCAGTGCGATATCGAGGAGAGCTGCCGCGTGGGCCGCGTCTGGCAGCGGCTGAACCTCGCGATCCGGCGGGCGCTCTACGAGGTGAGCCTCGCGCAGCTTGCCGGCCTCGATGCCCCGCCGGCGCGGCTGCCGGCGCTCGAGCGCGAGATGAAAGCGGCAGCGGCACGCAGCCCGCTGCGCTGAGGACCGAAATGGCATGAGTGAGAACGCACGACAACTCGAGGAGCTGATCGCCCGCGGCTACCGTCATGGCTTCGTTACCGAGATCGAGGCCGACACGGTTCCGCCCGGACTCGATGAGGATGTGGTACGGCTCATCTCCCGCAAGAAGGGCGAGCCCACCTTCCTCACCGAGTGGCGCCTCAAGGCGCTGCGTCATTGGCTCACGATGAAGGAGCCGCACTGGGCGCACCTCAAGGTGGCGCCGATCGACTACCAGGCGATCTCCTACTACTCCGCGCCCAAGGCGAAGAAGGACGGGCCGAAGAGCCTCGATGAGGTCGACCCGAAGCTGCTCGAGACCTACGAGAAGCTCGGGGTACCGCTGCACGAGCGCGCGCGCCTCGCCGGGGTCGCGGTCGACGCGGTATTCGACAGCGTCTCGGTCGCCACGACCTTCAAGGAGCGGCTCGCGGCGGCGGGCGTGGTGTTCTGCCCGTTCTCGGAGGCGGTGCGCACGCACCCGCACCTCATCGAGCAGTACCTCGGGAGCGTCGTGCCCTACTCGGATAATTTCTTCGCGACGCTCAACTCGGCGGTGTTCTCCGACGGCTCGTTCGTCTACGTGCCGCAGGGCGTGCGCTGCCCGATGGAGCTCTCGACCTACTTCCGCATCAACGCGATGAACACCGGACAGTTCGAGCGCACGCTCATCATCGCCGATGTTGGAAGTTATGTCAGCTACCTGGAAGGGTGTTCGGCACCGCAGCGCGATGAGAACCAGCTGCACGCCGCGGTGGTGGAGCTGATTGCGCTCGATGACGCCTTCATCAAGTACTCGACGGTGCAGAACTGGTACCCGGGCGATGCCGAGGGTCGCGGTGGCATCTACAATTTCGTCACCAAGCGTGGCGAGTGCCGCGGCCGCAACTCGCACATCTCCTGGACGCAGGTGGAGACCGGCTCCGCCATCACCTGGAAGTATCCGAGCTGCGTGCTGCGCGGTGCGGGCTCGATCGGCGAGTTCTACTCGGTGGCGACGGTAAATAACCACCAGCAGGCCGATACCGGCACCAAGATGATCCACATCGGCCGCGATACCCGCAGCACCATCATCTCCAAGGGGATTTCCGCCGGCCAGGGGCAGAACACCTACCGCGGCCTCGTCAAGATCCTGCCGAGCGCCGCGGGCGCCCGCAATTTCACGCAGTGCGATTCGCTGCTGATGGGCGGCAAGTGCGGCGCGCACACCTTCCCCTACATCGAGGTGAAGAATCCCTCCGCGACCGTCGAGCACGAGGCGAGCACCTCCAAGATCAGCGAGGACCAGCTCTTCTACCTGCTCGCCCGCGGGATCGCGGAGGAGGACGCGGTCAACATGATCGTGAGCGGCTTCTGCAAGTCGGTGTTCAAGGAGCTGCCGATGGAGTTCGCGGTCGAGGCGGCGAAGCTGCTGGCGGTCAGCCTCGAAGGCGCGGTGGGTTGATCATGAGTGCAATGCTGAGCATCCGGAACCTTTCCGTTACGGTCGATGGCAAGCCGATCCTCAACGGCTTGAACCTCGAGGTGGGCACTGGTGAGGTGCACGCCATCATGGGGCCGAACGGCTCAGGCAAAAGCACGCTCGCGCACGTGCTTGCCGGCCGCCCCGGTTACACCCTCACTTCAGGCACCGTGCACTATCTCGGTCGCGACCTGCTGGCGCTCCCGCCGGAAGAGCGCGCGCGGCTCGGCCTCTTCCTCGGCTTCCAGTACCCGGTGGAGATCCCGGGTGTCAACAACGTGTATCTCCTCAAGGCCGCGGTCAACGCGCTGCGCAAGCAGCAGGGGCTGCCGGAAGTCGATGCCTTCGATTTCCTCACGCTGGTGCGCGGCAAGATGCAGCTCATGCACATGGAGGACAGCTTCCTCTCGCGCGGCGTGAATGAGGGCTTCTCGGGCGGCGAGAAAAAGCGCAACGAGATCCTGCAGATGCTGGTGCTCGAGCCGCGGCTTGCGATACTCGATGAGACCGACTCGGGCCTCGACATCGACGCGCTCAAGGTGGTGGCGGCGGGCGTCAACTCGCAGCGCGCCCCGGATCGCTCCTGCGTGCTGGTCACGCACTATCAGCGGCTGCTCGAGTACGTGGTGCCCGATTTCGTGCACGTGCTCGTGCGCGGCCGCATCGCCCGCAGCGGCGACCGCACGCTCGCCCTCGAGCTCGAGCGGCGCGGCTACGACTTCATCGCCGGCGAGGCCGCGTGAGGGACCGCGGATGAGCGCGCTCACCGATCGCATCCTCGAGGACTTCGCGAGCGCGGCGCGCACGCTGCCCGCCGTCGGCCACGCGGCGACGCGCCGGCGCAGCGCCCTCAAGACACTCGAAGCGCGCGGACTGCCGAGCTCGCGCGATGAGAACTGGCGCTACGCCAATCTGCGCGCGCTCGAGCGCGTGCGCTTCCTGCCGGCGCCGGCCGCGGAGTCTTTGCCGGAGCTCCCGGCAGCGCTTCCCGGCATGGCACGCTATGTCTTCATCGATGGCCGGTTCGCAGCGGCGGCTTCGGCGCCGCTTGCGAGCGGCGCGGCGCTTGCGGCAGCTGCGAGTGCTGCGGATGCGGCCGCCGTCGGGCTGCTCTCGCAGCGGCCCGCCGCCGGCGCGGCGGAGCCGTCCGTGGCGGAGCCCGCAGGCACCGATCAGCGCTTTGCGCTCCTCAACGAGGCCTTCGCGACCGATGGCCTGGTGATCGAGGTCCCGGCAGCGGCCGCTGACCCGACGCAGGTCGAGGTGCTGTTCGTGGCGAGCGCCGCGGCAGAGAGCGGCGCTTCCTATCCACGGCTCGAAGTGCTGCTCGCGCCCGGGGCGCAACTGCAGCTCATCGAACGGCACCTGAGCGCCGGCGGGCAGGCGAGTTTCGTGACGGGCGCCGCGCACGTGCAGCTCGCGCGCGGCGCGCGTCTTAGCCACTACCGCCTGCAGGATCTGAACGAGCGGAGCCTGCTCTTCGACACGCTCTCGGCGCAGATCGCGGCCGATGCCTCTTACCGGCTGCATGCCGTCAACACCGGCGCCCAGTCCGCCCGCTCGACGCTCGCTGTGCGCATTGCGGGCGAGCGCGCCGAGCTTTCCCTCGCCATCGCCGCGCTCGGCGACCGCCAGCAGGTGCAGGATGCCTACGCGGTGGTCGAGCACGCCGCACCCGCGGCGCGCACGCAGCAGAGCTTCCGCGGCATCGCCGCCGCTCGCTCGCGCGTCGCCTTCAACGGCAAGATCATCGTTGCGCCCGGCGCGCACGGCACCGACTCGAGCCAGTCGCTGCGCGGGCTGCTCGCCGGCCCCGAGGCCGAGATCGATGTGCGCCCGCAGCTCGAGATCTACACCGACGATGTGCGCTGCAGCCACGGCGCGACCGCCGGAAAGCTCGATGAGAACATGCTCTTCTACCTCTTGTCCCGGGGCCTGGAGCGCGAGAGCGCCCAGCGCCTCCTCAAATGGGCTTTCCTCGAGGATGTGATCGCGCAGATCACGCTCCGTCCGCTGCGGCGGCAGATCGAGGAGCGGCTCGCCGGTCAGCTGCGCGATGACGCCTTACGGGAGCTGCTGTGATGGCTGCCAATCTGCCACTCGTGGCCGCGCCGCCGGCGCTCGACGCCGAGGCGGTGCGCCGCGATTTCCCGATCCTCGCGACCACGGTAAACGGTCATCCGCTCACCTATCTCGACAGCGCCGCCTCCTCGCAGCGGCCGCTGGCGGTGCTGCGCGCGGTGGAAGACTACGAGACGCACTCGCACGCCAACGTGCATCGCGGCGTGCACGCGCTCAGCCAGGCGGCGACCGCCGCCTTCGAAGGCGCGCGCGCGCGGGTGCGCCGCTTCATCAATGCGGCCTCCGCGAAGGAGGTCATCTTCGTCCGCGGCACCACGGAAGCCATCAATCTGGTCGCCCAGGCCTACGCGCGCCCGCGCTTCAAACCGGGCGATGAGATCCTGATCACCGCTCTCGAGCATCACGCCAACATCGTTCCCTGGCAGATGGTGTGTCAGCAGACCGGCGCAACGTTGCGCGTCGCGCCGATCAATCGCCGCGGCGAGGTGCCCTTCGATGAGTTCGCACGGCAGCTCGGGCCGCGCACCCGGCTGGTCGCCTTCGCGCACATATCGAACGCGCTCGGCACGGTGTTGCCGGTGAAGCGCATGATCGATGCCGCGCATGCCGAGGGCGCCGTGGTGCTCATCGATGGCGCCCAGGCGGTGCCGCATGCGCACGTCGATGTGCGCGCGCTCGGCGCCGATTTCTATGCCTTCTCGGCCCACAAGATGTACGGCCCGACCGGCATCGGCGTGCTGTACGGCCGCGAGGAGCTGCTGGCCGCCATGCCGCCGTGGCAGGGCGGCGGGGACATGATCCTCACGGTGTCCTTCGAGAAGACTACCTACAACGACCTGCCGGCGAAGTTCGAAGCCGGCACCCCCAACATCTCGGGCGCCGTCGGCCTCGCGGCTGCCATGGACTACCTCGAGCGGCTCGGGATCGATGCGGTTGCCGCCCACGAGCAGCGGCTGCTCGAGCTCGCGACCGCGGAGCTCGCGCGGCTGCCGCAGATCGAGCTCATCGGCACCGCGGCCCACAAGGCCGCCGTGCTCTCCTTCACCATGAAGGGCGTGCACGCGCACGATCTCGGCACCATCCTCGATGCGGAAGGAGTCGCCGTGCGCACCGGCCATCACTGCGCCATGCCGGTGATGACCTACTTCGGCGTGCCGGCCACGGCGCGCGCCTCCTTCGCCTGCTACAACACCGAGGAGGACGTCGCGCGGCTCGTGCGCGCGCTCGGGCGGGCGCGCGAGGTTTTCGGTTGATGGACCTGAAGGAGCTGTATCGCGACGTGATCCTCGATCACAACCGCCACCCGCGCAATTTCGGGCCGCTGGCGGCCGCCAACCACCACGCCGAAGGGCACAACCCTTTGTGCGGCGACCGGCTGTCGCTCGCAGTGGTGCTGAACGGTGAGCGTATCGAGGACATCCGCTTCGAGGGCCGCGGCTGTGCGATCTCGACTGCCTCCGCCTCCTTGATGACCGAAGCGGTCAAGGGCAGGGATCGCGCCGGCGCCCGCGAGCTGTTCGACAAGGTGCACGCGTTGCTCACACGCCCCGATGGCGCTCCCGATCCCGCGCTCGGCAAGCTCGCCGCGCTCTCGGGTGTGCGCGAGTTCCCGGCGCGCGTGAAATGCGCGAGCCTGTGCTGGCACACGCTGAACGCCGCGCTCGCCAGCGACAACGCGACCGTGTCGACCGAGTAGCGTCATGCGCAGACACGAGAACGAGCCTTTCGTCGTGAGCCGCGAGGTGCGCGCGGTGATCGTGCCCGCCGGCGAGGAAGTGAAGCTCAAGCCCGGCCAGGCCGGCTACATCACGCAGGCGCTCGGGGGCAGCTTCACCGTCTATCTCGAGGGAAATCTGTTTCGCGTCGCAGGCGAAGACGCCGACGCCATCGGCCAGGAGCCGGTCAAACCGCCGGAGCTGCCGCCCAATGCCGGCGAAGAGGACGTGAAGCGCCTCGCCTGGGAACAGATGCGCAGCTGCTACGATCCTGAGATACCCATCAACATCGTCGATCTCGGACTGGTCTACGATTGCGCCGTCACTCAGAACGAGGACGGCACACGGACGGTGGACGTCACCATCACGCTCACCGCGCCCGGCTGCGGTATGGGGGATATCCTGGTGGACGACGTACGCGACAAGATCTCACGCATTCCCACGGTGCGCGAAGCGCGCGTCACGCTCACCTTCGATCCACCCTGGAACCAGAGCATGATGTCCGAGGCTGCACGGCTGCAGACCGGGATGTTCTGAGCGAAATGGTGCTGGCGCTGCGATGAGCTGGGTCGATGTGGGAGCCGCGGCCGCGGTCAGCGAGGCGGCGCCGCTATCGGTGGAAGTGGAGGGTGTGCACCTGATCGTCGTGCGCTGTGGCAAGGATGTCTACGCCGTCGAAGACCGCTGCACGCACGATGGCGAGTCCCTCGGTGAGGCCGAGGTCGAGGACTGCCAGGTCATCTGTCCGCGGCACGGCGCTCATTTCTGCCTGCGCACGGGCGAGGCGCTCACCCCGCCCGCTTACGAGCCGCTGCGTACCTATCGCGTCCGCGAGCAGGATGGGCGGCTGCAGGTCGAGGGCCCCGAGGGGCCCTGATGAGGCACGCGTGATACGACTCACCCTGATGCGGCATGCGGATGCGCGCTGGCAGGATCCGGGGCTGTCCGATCTCGAGCGGCCGCTCAATCGCCGCGGCACGGCGGCGGCGGAGGCGGTGGCGCGGCGCCTCGCGGAGCTCGCGCTCGTTCCGGAGCTGCTGCTGGTGAGTCCCGCGCGGCGCACGCAGCAGACCGGTGAGATCGTGGCACGCGAGCTCGCCATGCCCTCGCGCCTGGTCGTGCGGGACGATGCCTTGTACCTCGCGAGCGCTGCGGATCTGCTGAAGGTGGTGCAAGCCACCGGCCCGCGCGTCAAGCATCTGCTCGTGGTCGCACACAATCCCGGGGTGTCGGAGCTCGTGCAGCAGCTGGTGCCCGAGGCGGAAGCGAGCGGACTTGCAACTGCGGCGCTCTGCTCGATCGCCTTCGAGACCACGCACTGGACCGCAGTCGGGGTTGCCGCAGTGAAGGACGTGCTGCGCGAGGCGCCGCCGGCGCGGGGGTTCTTCGGACTGTTCGGCTAACACTCGGGGACGTTGACCGCGAGTCCCCCTTGTGAGGTTTCCTTGTAGATGGTCGACATGTCGGCGCCGGTCTGGCGCATGGTGGCGATCACCTGATCGAGCGACACCTTGTGCGAGCCATCGCCGCGCATGGCGAGGCGCGCGGCGTTCACGGCCTTG
>Ga0306920_100004995_pt1 | contig 17059 bp, 10 predicted proteins | sample flu12Cox44000170_FD_204666 | JGI IMG/M metagenome (GOLD analysis project Ga0306920, IMG submission 204666) | Lab enrichment of tropical soil microbial communities from Luquillo Experimental Forest, Puerto Rico - flux4day.12C.oxic.44.000.170 (v2)... | ecosystem: Environmental > Terrestrial >... | reverse complement strand
TCGGCCGTCTGTTATGTGCTCGATGTGACCTCCGTCGATCCGACCAAGATCGATCTGTTGTTCGAGCGCTTCATTTCCAAGGAACGGCTGGAGCCGCCCGACATCGACGTCGATTTCGAGCATTCGCGCCGCGAAGAAGTAATGCAATATGTCTACCGGCGATACGGCCGGCACCGCGCGGCTATTATCGCGACCGTCATTCACTATCGGCCGCGCAGCGCGATCCGCGACGTCGGCAAGGCGCTGGGGTTGACCGAGGATGTCACCTCGGCGCTGGCCGATACGGTGTGGGGAAGCTGGGGCAAGGGGCTTGACGAAAATCAGGTCAAGCAGGCGGGACTGGATCCGCAGAACCCGATGGTGGAACTCGCCGTCGAACTCGCCGCCGAACTGATCGAGTTTCCCCGCCATCTGTCGCAGCATGTCGGCGGGTATGTGCTGACGCAGGACCGGCTCGACACTTACGTGCCGATCGGCAATGCCGCGATGGACGACCGCACCTTCATCGAATGGGACAAGGACGACGTCGATGCGCTGAGCATGATGAAGGTCGATGTGCTGGCGCTGGGCATGCTGACCTGCATCCGCAAATGTTTCGATCTCATCGAAAGGCATAAGGGCGAGCGCTGGGAGCTGGCGACCGTCCCGCAGGACCAGAAGCCGGTCTATGACATGCTGAGCCGGGGTGAATCGCTTGGCGTCTTCCAGGTCGAAAGCCGCGCGCAGATGAACATGCTGCCGCGCCTGAGGCCGCGGGAATTCTACGACCTCGTCATTGAGGTGGCCATTGTACGGCCAGGCCCGATCCAGGGCGACATGGTGCATCCCTATCTTCGCAGGCGCAATGGTCAGGAAAAGGAGGTTTACCCCTCGCCATCGCCCGCACATGGCGACAAGGACGAATTGCGAAAGGTCCTGCACAAGACGCTCGGCGTGCCGCTGTTCCAGGAGCAGGCGATGCGGATCGCAATCGAGGCCGCGAAGTTCACTCCCGAGGAAGCCAATGGATTGCGCCGCGCCATGGCGACTTTCCGCAATGTCGGCACGATCGGAAAGTTCGAATCCAAGATGGTCAACAACATGATCGCGCGCGGTTACGACCCGCAATTTGCGAAAAACTGTTTCGACCAGATCAAGGGTTTCGGCTCTTACGGTTTCCCGGAAAGCCATGCCGCAAGCTTCGCCCAGCTTGTATATGTCTCGTCATGGCTGAAGCATTATCACCCCGACGCCTTTTGCTGCGGCTTGTTGAATTCGCAGCCGATGGGCTTTTACGCCCCGGCGCAGATCGTGGGCGATGCGCGCAAGAACGGCGTCGAGGTGCGCGAGATCGATGTCTCCTTCAGCTACGCCCAGAATACGCTGGAGGAGGAAAGCGGGAAATATTGCGCCGTGCGGCTGGGGTTTCGCCAGATCGACGGATTCAGGTGGACCGATCCGGACGAGGCGCGGTTGAAGCGGATTCAGGAGTCATTCCGGGGCGTGCGAAGCATGAACTCTGATGTGCAGTTGCACATCAGAGAATCTCGAGATTCCCCGATGTGCAGTGCACATCTGAGGTCTGGCGCTGACGCACCATCCCGGAATGACGCTGTGGAGGAAATAGACGATTGGGCCGAGCGCATTGTCTCCGCGCGGGCACGCCGTCCCTTTACGTCGCTGGAGGATTTTGCCCGCGACACCGCACTGCCAAAGCGTGCGCTGATCCTGCTTGCGGACGCCGATGCGTTTCGTTCCATCGGGCTCGACCGTCGCACCGCGCTTTGGGCGGTGCGGCGTTTGCCCGACGATGTCCCGCTGCCGCTGTTCGAGACGGCGGATGCGCGCGAGCAGCCGGATGAACAGGCGCAACCGCTGCCCTTGATGCCGCTCGCCGAGCACGTGGTGGCGGATTATCAGACCATCCGCCTGTCGTTGAAGGGCCACCCGATGCAGTTTCTGCGATCGAAATTCGAACGCGAACGGGTCATTCCTTGCGCATCGGTTTCCGATACCAGGGACCGGCAATATGTCCGCTGCGCCGGCGTAGTGCTGGTGCGGCAGCGTCCAGGCAGCGCCAAGGGCGTCGTCTTCATGACGCTCGAGGATGAAACCGGCATCGCCAATATCGTGGTGTGGCCGAAGGTGATGGAACGTTTTCGCAAAGAGGTGATGGGCGCGCGGCTGGTGCTGGTTGAAGGCTACATTCAAAGCAGTCCCGAAAAGGTCGTGCACCTCGTGGCCGAAAGACTGTTCGACCGCTCCCGCGATCTCATGGGCCTTGCCAACGATGCCTTCAGCCGCAAACAAGCGGTGCCGGCGGGACCTGCGCTGATCGAGCCGCTCAATGACGATCCGCGCGATCACCTGGAAAATCCTGCCCAGAAAATCCGCCATCCCCGCGACGTGCGCATCCTGCCGCCGTCGCGGGATTTTCATTGAGAAAAGCCCGACTCTTGGGCCGGTAAGCATCTGGAAAAGCAGAACTTCCCCAGTGGATGGAGCGCGACAATCCATGAGCGCATAGACCCGAAGGCATCTTCATCAATCCGTTTGAGCGTGACGAAATCGGTCCCAACTTATTCCGGGCGGCTGTAGGCGCTGGTTTTCGCCTGCCGGTTTGTTCTGGCGCAACGATCTTCCCTCCAAAGCCGGCCACCATGGCTCAAATCTTTGGAGGATTTCCAATGACCGTTGAAATTCACGCTGCGAACGATTTGCGGCTTTCGCCGAATAGGGCGGATCAAATGCCACGGCTGCTTGAGGCTCTGGGCATCAGCGCACTGGATGTGGCGCGCGTCGAGCCGATGGTGGTGCACGACATGGAGAGGGTCTGCGCCATGTGCAAGAGCAAGCGCGAATGCGACCGCGATCTGGCCTCTGGCGCTTCGGCCGAGCACTATCAGGAATATTGTCTGAACGCGCCGAGGATTGCCCAACTGCACGAGACCTGGTCCTGGGCCACGACGGCCCCGACCAAGATGGCGCTGATCGGCTTCTTGCGGGCGCTGAACGGCCTGTGACAAAGATTGCGGGGCGAGCGGTCTTCTGCGCCTAAGCAGGTGGGTGCTTTAGCGCAGAAGAACAAATCTTTGGCAGGCAATCACAAGGCGCGATTCGTCAAACTGCCAAGATGCACGGTCTGTTTTCTTGCATATCGGCGGAAGAACGCAGCGCGGCTCGCCTGGTTGCAGCAGGACTGGGAAACCGCCTTCGGGCGGTCTTTCTTTTGGGTGGTCGTACCGAGATATTGCGGGGGCATGGAGCTGGCGAGCGGTTAGATCGCAATGTTGTGAATGGCAAGACTGTCCACGCGAATTACCCTGAGCGCGATTCTGAACGCGGGGAGGCGACCGTGAAATACAGTTCGGAACTCACCCAAACTATGCGCGATGCGTTAGAGGCAGTAATGGCGACCGTGCCTGCCGACCAATCGGTATTTGGCCTGAAGTCGGCTGTTGCACAGTGTATTTTGCAAGCCGCCGCTCACGGCCAAACGTCGTTTGATGGCCTTGTGGCCTCCGCATCCGCCCAGCTTCAGACAATTATCAGCATGCTGAGTTGAGCGTGCAGAGCCAGTGCCGTTGGTAGAGGGACCGGGCGAAAGCTCGGCCTTTTGCTTTGGCGATGTATTGGCGCAAAAAAACAAATCATTGGCAGGCAATCGCAAGACCGTCAGTTCGGTGTCACCTACAACGCGATGTTTTTTCGAACGTTGAGAGCGCATCCCGCGCTGAAGCGATTAGCCGCTATATCAATATCATGGGGGCAGGAATGGGCCTTTCTGGTTTTCTGGCGTTGTTGGCCATCTGTATTGCCGGTCTGTGGATATTGGGGGATCAGCGACAACAGAAGCGAGAGCGTAGGGAGCGAGAGAAGTGGGAACAGTCGAAGCGGGATCAGAAATTGCTGCAGGAACTGGAACGAAAGTTGGAACGGCCGGACTAGAACTTTCGACCCACTGACGGGCTCAGGAGCTGCCCTACGTGTCGGCCGTCCACGATTTCACGGCAAGCCAAAGCATGAACACCTGTACCACAGTCGGCACATTATCCGGCAGATCGATCGTGATGTCGGAAAGCGGGAAGAAATATCTGGCAGGCACGATGGCACCGAGAGTCGTGCCACCATCGGACAGGACATTGAATGTTTTTCCGAAATAGTGCGCCGGTTTCATCAACCACGTTCGGCCGTCGTGCTCGATTTGCTGAGCGTTAGCCAGAAGCGACGTCATCTTTTCGACGACGATAACCTCATCGGCTCGATACAGTGAAAATGACACACCAAGTAAGCTCGTCGCCTTTGCCATGTATTCTTGCCCGGCGAGCGAAAACGGCGATCTTCTCACAAAATCGAACGAGGTGACGAGTTGATTGCCGCTGCAGACGTCGATGAACTGCTTGCGTCTTTGAGCCTTGAGCATCCCCCCTCCGAAACCACACACGAATGTGTCAGTTGATTACGCGATTACGTTGCAGTCCCGCCCGGGTCGTATCGTGTGTTGAATCTCGCATGCGCCGGAAGAATCGAATGAAGACACGCTCAGCACCCACGTCGCACAAGTCCAAGAAAGCTGCCGCCCCGCTCTGAATTCCCCAAGGCGGGGCTTTTCCGACCATCACGATCATGGACGCCAATAATTTTCTATCTATGTTGCGACATTTAGAAACCCTTGCCGTGTGGATAAGGAGGACAAGGCGGCGACATTAACTTGTGCCGTGGGCTCTTCGGGCAGACTGACTTTATCGGCTGATGGAGTGAAAGTATGTCAGCTCAAGGTCTGCTTAGAGATATCGTGATCATGCTCGGCGGCGCGGTGTGCGTTGGTCTGCCGATGGCCCTGGTCATCATTTGGGTTTGCTCTTGACCGCCTTCCGCCGCGAACTTTGGCGCGTATTCGCAAAAATTGGCGACAAATCACAAAACAATCCGAACAACGGATCACTACATCCATTGGGTTGGCTGGAGGATCTGAAGTCATGCGTAAGCCGTTCGAGTACGACGCCGAGTTGATGGAAAAGGCGCGCTGGATTGTCGAGCACGGACTGGACAGGCCGTCCAAGCGTGAGATCGACAAGCAGTTGGAGCTCCCGCTCCCGATGCCGCCGCGTGAGCCGGACAAGAGCAACCGCTGCCCAAGTATCTGATTGCAGTCTCCATCCCCGCAACGTGCGCATCTTTCCGTCCTCGCGGGATTTTCATTGAGGCCGGGGCCCTGGTCGCGCCGGTTCGGCACGATGCGTTCGAGGCAGCAAGTGTCTGCTATTTCCAAGAGCGGACTGTTGACGCGATCGCAGGTGGTGTATGTCGACCCTGCGATGGATTTAGCGCAATCCTCAGGTCGCCACGATCAATCAAGATTTGGGCAGCGCGCCAGCCCTGCTTGAAGCCAGCGGTACACCTGCTGCTTTCATTATTTTCGGAGCCTTAATGTCCTGGATAAAATCTTTCAGCGCCTCGGCGTCGAACGGCTTGCGCAGTATTCTTAAACTTGGTGGCGCTGCTATTGCCGCATCGCTGTAACCGGTCGTAAGGGCTACCGGCAAACTGGGGTACCGGGCCCCGATCTCTCTCGCAAGCCCGACGCCATCAATTGTCCCAGGCATGACGATGTCGCTGAAGACAAGATCGATCTTTGTACCAGCATCGAGCAGCTTCAATGCCGCTTCGGCCGAATCGCGATAGACGGTTTCATAGCCCAGAGTTTCGAAAAGCGAGGAGGTCACTTCGGCCACGTCAACGTTGTCGTCGACAACGAGGACCGTCTGACGTTGGGAACTTTGTCCCTTTGTCTTGGCAGCGGGGCCGGTGATTTGCTCGTCCGCACAAAACGGCAAGTAGATTGTAATGATTGTTCCTTGTCCGACCTTGCTGTCGGCCGTCACCGTTCCACCCGCTTGGTGCGCAAAACCGTAAACCTGCGACAAACCGAGCCCGGTCCCTTTGCCAACCTCCTTGGTTGTGAAGAATGGATCGAACATTTTGGACATAAGATTTGGCGGAATGCCGGTGCCAGTGTCGCTAAGCGCTATCGCAAAGAAGACTCCCCTGAGGCGATTATCGCCGATTGCCTGATCTATCGTCACATCGCTGATGGATAGAGTGAACGACCCGCCGTTCGGCATTGCGTCGCGAGCATTGACGGCGATATTGACAATCGCAAGTTCCAGTTCTGCCAGGTCCACTCTGACCGGCCAAACACCATCGCCAAGATTTTCAATGTACACAATATTGCCGCGCAACGAGCTCTCGATCATGGTGCGCATGTTCTTTATGGAAGCATTCAGATCGACGACCGTCGGGCTGAGGTGCTGATGACGGGAGAATGTCAAAAGCTGGCGCGTGAGCGTCTCTCCGCGCTTTGCCGCAGTCTGTATCGCTTCGATTGCTTTCGGCAGTTTCGGATCAAGCAAGCGTGCAAAGATCTGAGCACTACCGCCAATAATCATCAATAGATTGTTGAAGTCGTGCGCTATGCCGCCGGTCAGTTTGCCGATTGCCTCCATTTTCTGCGACATTGCGAGCTGTTCGCGCGCTTGGACCAATTTCTCCTCCGCGTCGCGCCGTTCGGTCGCGTCCCGGAGTATATTGATAAAGCCGCTCAGGTTTCCTAAGTCATCGCCGTACGAAGAAACCGAACCGGTGACAAAAAACAGTGTGCCATTTTTTCTGATGCGCCAGCCCTCGACCTCGTGCTTGCCTTTCTGCATTGCGCACTCCAATGCACGGGTTGGTGCGCCTGCACGGCGTTCGTCAGGACGATAAAATGTCCCGAAATGCTTGCCGATAATTTCTTCCGCGGTGTATCCGATGATTTTTTGGGCACTGCTGTTCCAGCTTGTAACGTGGCCTTCTTTGTCGAGCGCAAAGATCGCGTAGTCGACTACGCCGTCGATGAGAAATTGGAAGTGGCGCTTGACGCTTTCCAGGACAGCATTTTTGCGTTCAACTTGGCGTTTCAACTGGTCCTGCACGGAAAGCAAATGGGCTTCGCTTCTTTGGCGTGTCGCGATCGCTGCAGCTAAGGCGAGGGGCGGCACAGCTACGCTCATCGAAAGCACGAGCAGTGATAGCAGAGCGCCATTCAGATCAGATTCCGAAAATGGATCGCTGCCGCTCGAGAAACCCCACACAGCCATTCCGACGAAAATGAGCGCCGCGGTAGCGACGCTGCATCGATTGCCCCGTAAACCAGCCCACATCAATGGCAATAAAACCAGAAAGCCAAGAAGGCTCCGATGGGGTAGCACCACGTTGAGATCGTCGCTGATGAGGGTGCTGCCGATCAACGGACTGTAGGCAACGATCCCGATGACGCTCACGAGAATAGAAACTACGACCGACTCCAGGAGAGTCCATTTAGAAGAGCTACTTAAAGGTGTCATTGCCCAGAGCACGAGGACCGGAGCAATCACTACAGTCCCAGCCGCGTCTGCAAGCCACCAGGTTGACCAGGTCACGACAGCATCGGAGTAGTTCAGTTTGTCGGCGATGATGAAGCCCACCAGGACGATGGCGGAACTAACAATTGTGGTCGGCGCAAAGGAAATGACGGCAAACTTTGCGATACCAGAGGGGTCATCAAACGTCCGACGACCATTCGAGTAGCGAATGATCAGCCACGTCCCTGCAAACGCGGCGAGGAGAGTGCCGATCCCGACGGAGCCGCACTCGAAGGCCGATCGGCCGGCCATGAAGTAGGGAAAAATGGGCCCCGCTAAAATCGCCGGCCAAACCCGGTAACCGCCCAGCAGGACCAGGGCGAGCGCGAACCCGGTCGGCGGCCACAGTGGAGTCGCGGCCGGATTGATTGCGGGCAGCAAGAGGGCCGACTCGCTGAGGCCAAAGTAACTCGCGACGATTATTGATAGTCCGGCCAAGTAGGTTGCAGCGCTCCCAGCGCTGCCAACAGCGGAAGTCTTGGCTTTGTCAGCCGTTTCCATCACAGGCCTTTGCGGTGGGCACCTCAAAAATTGCGATGGATGCACCTCGCCGGTCGTCAAATATTATCCGTAATAAAGAGCCGCCGGATTTCCACCAGGCGAATGCTTCCGATCCTCAATGCAGGTTTGACCAAAGCATGGCCACACGATGGAGAGTATTTGGCAGACGGGGACATCCAACGAAGTCGCATCCTCACGCCGCCCTTGAGTTCCACCTCCAGCATCGCATTTAGTAACTCGAAATACAATTGACCGGTACTTCTGAGGTCGGCTCCCGGCCACGAGGCGTAATTAAGCTCGGAGTCCACCTGTTTCGGTAGCTCGAAAACGCAAATTTCACGAAATATTTCAAGCTGATTTGGGCTGTCCAGTCCTCACGCAAAAAATTCTTCGCTTTCGCCGTCGGGCAAATCACCTCTAGCTTTTCGCGGTCTCGCGCTCGTCAGGAGGGGCGTACGCGTCGTCACGAACGTGGAGCGCGGGATGCGATGGACGCGGCAACGTCGAAAAGACGAACGACGCTATTGCGGACGGCCAAGTCGTGTGGTCCCGGCATCCCGATGCTGATGCCAAGTAGGCGACGATGCTTGCGCATCGCGCCGACGACGGTGGCAAGAAAGCCCGGCTCACCGAGGAGAGCGCGAAGAAAACCGTAAACCATCGCGCAGGGAATGCTGGATCGTTTCGGCCTACCTGTGGTGACTTTGCTCGTGTGCTTCTTCGTTTTGCACGCGAGGCTGCGGGTGCGGCTGAGCACCCGGCATTCCCTGCGCCCTCTTTATCGAGGGTCGTTGTTGGCAAACCCTGGCGTCGGATGCGCCGCGGGATCAAAGATCTATGGCCGCGAACCAGGAAATCGAACTGTTCAAACAGAAACATCTGTCGACGTTCGTAATACCCGTGAGGGCGGGTATCAAGCACACCGCGGCAGCGACGAATGCAATGCTTCGGAGTACTGGATCAACCGCTTTCGCGGATGATGACGTCAGTGATAAAGTTATGACGTGCCTGATCATGAATCGCCCATGCAAACGCCCCACGAAATCCTGACCGGTCTCTGGACGATTGCCGGAGGTCCGCTCGAAGCACTTGACGCCGTCACGCTGACCGGCGAGGAGCCGCAACTGCCGTCGTCGTTCCGCGTCGCAGCCGCCGCGCAATCAAGCGTCGCCGCGGCAGGGGTTGCCGCCGCGCACCTCTGGAAATTGCGCACCGGACAAAGCCAGGAGGTCGCGGTCGACATGCGACACGCCGTCGTCGAATGCCGCAGCGAGCGCTATTTGCGCGTCGACGGCAAGCCGCCGCCACCGGCCTGGGATACCATCGCCGGCATTTACAGGACGCGCGACGGGCGTTTCGTCCGCCTGCACACCAATTTTCCGCATCACCGGAAAGCAGTCTGCCGCCTTCTCGACTGCAAGGCGGAACGCGACGCCGTTCAGGCCGCGCTGATGCAATGGGACGCAGAAAGCTTCGAAACCGCCGCCTATGCCGCGGGCGGCGTGGTTTCCATAATGCGCTCACATGAGGAATGGTGCGGGTTGCCGCAGGCGAAAGCACTCGCCGCATTGCCGGTGCTCGCTATCGAAAAAATCGGCGAGGCCGCGCCGAAACCCTGGCCGCAAGGAGATCGTCCGCTTTCGGGTTTACGCGTGCTCGATCTGTCGCGGGTGATCGCAGGTCCCGTGGCAGGCCGAACGCTCGCCGCGCACGGTGCCGACGTGATGTTGATTTCCGGCGCCGATCTGCCGGCGATACCGTGGCTCACCATCGACACCGGCCGCGGCAAGTTGACGAGCTTTGTCGATCTCAAAAGCGGGAAGGGGCGGGCGCAATTGCGCGACCTGCTGACGGAGGCTGATATCTTTTCGCAAGGCTATCGCCCGCGTGCGCTCGCCCATCTCGGCTTCTCGCCGCAGGACGCCGCGCGGATCAATCCTGGCATTGTCTGCGTGTCGCTCTCGGCCTACGGAGACGCCGGGCCGTGGGCACAACGCCGCGGTTTCGACTCGCTGGTGCAAACCGCAACCGGCTTCAACCATGCCGAAGGACGGGCGGCTGGCCTCGATGGCCCGAAGGAATTGCCGGCGCAGATCCTCGACCACACCACCGGCTATCTGATGGCGTTCGGCGCCATGATGGCCAAAGCGCGCCAATCATACGAAGGAGGAAGCTGGCACGTCCGGGTGTCGCTCGCGCAGACCGGACGCTGGATCTGGAATTTAGGTCGCGTGCCAGACGGTCTTGCAACCGAAGATTTGAGAGGCGAGGCGATCGCGCTCTTTGTGGAAGAGGCGTCATCGGGATTCGGCCAACTCAAATTCATCAGCCACTCGGCGAAGTTGTCGAAGACGCCCGCCTTCTGGGCGCGTCCGGCGATGCCGCTCGGCAGTCACGCTCCGCAGTGGTAGTGGATTTGAATGTTAGAACCAGACCACTAGTGCGCCCGTGTCAGGGGCGCGCTAGTGGTTTGCTTAAATCGCGCTGGTCAGGAGAATCCATAAAGCCTGGCCGGGTTGTCGACCAGAATCTTCTTTCGGATGCCGGCGTCGGGCGCCCACACCGGGAGCTGGTTGAGCAAGCGGCCGTCGCCGATCTGCAGCAGTGGCGTCACATCGGTCGGCTTCTTGTCCGGCGGCGTCACCGAATTCGGATGTGGCCAATCCGTGCCCCAGACAATGCGGTCGGCGTTCGCAGCGATCAGCGATTTTGCGAATGGAACAGCGTCAGGATAGTCCGGCGCTTGCTTCGACAGGCGATAGGCGCCGGAGATCTTCACATAGGCCTTGCCGCTCTTCACCGCTTCGACCAGTTCCGCCCAGCCCGGTTGTTCGAGACCAAGCGCTGCGTCCGCTCCGCCGAAATGGTCGAATACAACCGGGACCGGCGAGGAGGCCAGCACATCCTTGATCGACGGGAGCAACGGAAGGTTGGTGTACACCTGGACATGCCAGCCGCGCCCTTTTACGCGGGCGATCGCAGCCTCGAGACGCTTGCGTCCGACGCTTGGATCGTTGACGCCGCTGGTAGCAAGGTTGACGCGAATGCCGCGAATGCCCGCTTGTCCCATGGCATCGAGATCGCTTTCCGGCGTCTTGTCGTCGATCACCGCAACTCCACGGGCCGTGTTGCCGCGAAACTTCATGCCGAACAGGGTCGCCGAATTATCGGTCCCGTAGACGCTCGGTGTCACAATCACCACGCGCTCGATATGCAGCGCCTTGTGCAGCGCCGCCATCTCTTCGGGCGAAGCCGGCTCCGGCGTGTAGACCCGGCCCGCGAAGAACGGGAATTTTTCCGGGTCGCCGTGGATGTGGGTGTGGCAATCGCAGGCGCCGGCGGGAACGTCGAAGTTCACCGGCGTTGTGGGTTGGGACGGCTTTGCGAGCGCGTTCCGATCCTGAACGGCCACACCGGCGGCGATTGAAGCAAGCAGAAGATCACGTCTGTTGAGCATGTGGGTCGTCTCCTCTATGCGGTTCTTGTTATTCGGCTGCGGCAGCTCTTGCACTGGCTTTCGCCGTGGCCGCGGGATCGCCGGCCGCGCGAGCGGCGAACAGCGCGATGATCGCGGCCATCAGCGAGCAGGCGGCCAGGAAGTACAGCCCGGCCTGGAAACTGCCGGTAGCGTCCTTGATCCAGCCGACGATGAAGGGGCCGAAATAGCCGCCGAGATTGCCAATGGCATTGATCAAGGCGATCGCGCCCGCCGCCGCCGTTCCAGTGAGGAAGATCGACGGCATCGGCCAGAAGGCGGCGCGCGAGCCGTAAATGCCAATGGTGGCGGCGGACATTCCGAGCAGCGCCCAATAGGAGGCGCCCGACCAGGCGGCAAAGGCGAGGCCCAACGCACCAAGGGTCGAGGCCACGATCAGGTGCCAGCGGCGCTCCTGGTTACGGTCGGACGACCAGCCCCAGGCGATCAGCCCGATGGTGCCGACGATATAGGGGATCGACGACGCGACGCCCGTCATCATGTTGGAAAGACCTATCCCCTTGATAATCTGCGGCATGAAGAAGACGATGCCGTAATTCGCAGTCACGCTCATCAGGTAGATCAGCGAAAGCGCGACCACGCGGGGGTCGCCCAGCGCCCGCATCAATGTCAGCCTGCCGTGGCTTTCGACCTGGCGGCATTCCTGTTCGATGCGCGCTTGCAGCCATGCTCTCTCGTCGTCGGCGAGCCAGTCGGCGTACGCGGGCTTGTCCGTCATCACCTTGAGGATGACCAGACCGAGCAGCACGGCCGGCAAGGCCTCGAGGATGAAGATCCACTGCCAACCCTTGAAGCCGAGAATGCCGTCCATTCCGAGAATGGCGGCGGAAACGATCGAGGCAACCGCATTGGCGACGGGCTGTGCGACGAACAATGTCGAGATCACCCGGCCGCGATATTCGGACGGAAACCAGTAGGTGAAGTAAAGGATCATGCCGGGGAAGAACCCGGCTTCGGCCGCGCCAAGCAGGAAACGAATGATCAGGAAGCTGGTGGGTCCGGTAACGAAGGCGGTGAGAGCAGAGATGATGCCCCAGGTGATCATGATCCGCGCGATCCAGATACGCGCTCCGATCTTTTCGAGAATCAGGTTGCTCGGAATTTCGAACAGGAAATAGCCGAAGAAGAAGATTCCCGCGCCCCAGCCGTAAATATAGGCGCTGAACCCGAGGTCCTTGTTCATGGTCAGCGCGGCGAAGGAGATGTTGCTGCGATCGATATAGGCGATGCAGTAGGCGAGCGCGACCAGAGGCAGCAGTCGCCAGGAAACTTTTGCGATCGTTCGGCGCTCGATCGTCTGCGCACCTTCCGCAATCGCCATGAAAAACCTCCCGTTGCGCGTTCCGCGTCTGTCAAATGCCGGCGGCTTGAAAATCTCCTAGCCCGTCACAGCAGCGATGTGAAGGGGCAGCGACCGAATCCGGGCTCGCTTTGCAGTTTTCGGATTGAGAAGGGGACCTGGAAATCCATCGCTCCAATGATTTGGGTTGAGAAAGGTTCCCCCGATTTCAATCGCGGGCGAATGCGATCGCTATCCAGCCTCCGCCGCGAGCGCCGTGCGAACGGCAGGCCTTTCGGACATGCGGTCCCGGTGGCCCTTGACCTTGGGAAATCGCGTGGGATCGACGCCGTCGACCTCCAGCCACTGCGTGATCGTGAACAGATAGGCGTCGCAGATCGTATAGCTTTCGCCCATCACCCATGGGCCCTTCAGCATTTTGCTCTCGACCAGGTCGAAGCAGGCAGCCACGGAGTCCGGCACCTTGCGCTTCATCGCTTCGATCGCGGCGGGATCGTCGGCCCAGCGCGTTCCGCGCATGCGGTGGGCATGAGCCACGTGCACCGTCGAGCACAGATAGCTGTTGAAGGCCTGCACCTCGGCGAAGCCGAAGAGGTCATCAAGTGGCGCGAGGCGGGCCCTTGGAAAGCTCTGGGCGATGAAGGCGAGCATGGCAGGCGTCTCCGTCAATATCCCCCTGTCGGTGACCAGAGAGGGGACGCGTGCCTTGGGATTGATGGCGAGATAATCCGCAGATCGCTGCTCCTGGACGGCGAAGTTGACCCGGACGGTGGAATATTCTGCGCCGGCCTCTTCCAGCGCGATATGGGATGCCAGCGCGCAGGTGCCTTTCTCGTAGTACAACTTCATCATCTCGATTCCTCCCGTCAGACGGTCTTTTGCCGTGACAACGCTGTTATCGCAGCCTCGCCAACAAGACCAGCCGGATATTGCATGCCGTCCGATCAGCGGCGAAGATCAGCCTTGAATTCTTCGTGCACGGTCGGCTATCCCCGGACCATCCTCGGCAAGCAACATATGACAAAACTGTTCTCCGATCCCGAAGCCGTCGCGGAAGAAATCATCCGCGACGTCGGCACCAGGCTCGTCGTCGGCTTGCCGCTCGGGCTGGGGAAGGCCAACCACGTCGCCAACGCCTTGTATGCGCGCGCGGTCGCGGACCGCAGCATCGATCTCACTTTCTTCTCCGCGCTCACGCTTGAAAAACCGCGGCCTTCGAACCTGCTTGAGCGGCGCTTCATCGCACCTGTAATCGATCGCCTGTTCGGACGCTATCCCGAGCTTGCCTACGCGCAGGCCGTGCGCGCCAACGCACTGCCGCCCAACGTCAAGGTGATCGAATTTTTCTTTCTGGCCGGCAGATGGCTGCATGTGCCCTTCGCGCAGCAGCATTATATCTCCGCCAACTACACCCATGCTTCGTCATACCTGCTGGCACAGGGCCTCAACGTTGTTGCGCAGCTCGTAGCCAAGCGCGTCGTCGACGGCATCACCCGTTATAGCCTGAGCTGCAACACCGATACCACGCTGGACGTCCTGCGCGCGCGGGCCGAGGGCCGGGCGTCATTCAAGCTGATAGGCCAGGTCAATTCCGAACTGCCGTTCATGCCGGGCGCGGGAGATCTGGCAGGTGGAGAATTCAGCGCCGTGCTCGATAGCCCCGAGACCGACTTTCCGCTTTTCGCACCGCCCTCCGAGCCCATCAGCGACACGAAATATGCGATCGGACTCCACGCTGCCGGCCTCGTTCGCGACGGCGGCACGCTGCAGATCGGCATCGGGCAGGAGGGCGACGCGCTGGCGCAGGGACTGATTCTTCGCCACCGCAACGATGGGCAATTTCAGAGGATCATGGAGCGGTTGATAACTCTGCCGGAGCGGATCCCCACGCTCGAAACCGGGCCGTTCGATAAGGGTCTTTATGGCGTCAGTGAAATGCTATTCGAGGCATTCCTCGGCCTGATCGAGGCCGGCATACTCAAGCGCGAAGTGGACGGCACCGTTCTGCACGGGGCGTTCTTTCTCGGGCCGAAATCGTTTTACCGCGCATTGCGCGAAATGCCGCCAGACCAGATCGCGCGGATAAAAATGATGCCGGTATCCTTCACTAACGAGCTCTATGGCGAGGAGGACGCCAAGCGCAGAGCCCGCGTCGAAGCGCGCTTTGTCAACAACGCGATGATGGCGACGTTGATGGGCGCGGTAATTTCAGACGGGCTCGAAAACGGACAGGTGGTGAGCGGCGTTGGCGGGCAATACAACTTCGTGGCGCAGGCCTTTGCGCTATCGGGAGCACGGTCCATTCTCACGCTCGAAGCGACGCGGCGATCCGGCGCCAGGCCGCAATCGAACATTCGCTGGAGCTACGGCCACGAGACCATACCGCGCCATCTGCGCGACATCGTCGTCACGGAATATGGCGTCGCCGATCTCAGGGGAAAATCCGACGCCGACGTAATCGCGGCGATGTTGCAGATCGCGGATTCCCGGTTTCAGGACGAACTCGAGCGGCGGGCCAAGGACGCCGGAAAGCTTCCTCGAAATTTCGAGATTCCGTCCGTCTGCCGCGAGAATTATCCGGACCGGATCGCCATGGCACTTCGCCCGGCCCGCGAGGCGGGCCAGTTGCCTCCGTTTCCATTCGGCAGCGATTTCACCGATGTCGAGCAGCGGCTGATCCCAGCCCTGCAATTGCTGCAGGAGGCACAGCGCTCGCCGCAGCTTTTGCCCGGGTTATTGTGGCATGGAATCACCGGCCATGCGGATGAAGCGGACCTTGAATGCCTGGCGCGGCTCGAACTCGACAAGCCGGCAACCTGGTCGGAACGCGTCTACAGTGCGCTTGTCAGCGCGGCGCTGGCGAGAAGCCGGCTGTCCAATTGAGAGATGGATCGACGTCGTGGTGCGAAACCGAGAGCCTGCAATGACAGGCGATTACCGCTGGAATGATTACTTGTTCTTGTTCAGAGGCTTCCGCTTTTCGATGAACGCCGCCATGCCTTCGGAGCGATCCTCCAGCGCGAAGGTCGAATGAAACAGGTCGCGTTCCACGTTGAGTCCTTCAGAGAGCGGCGTTTCGAACGCGCGGTTGATCGCGCTTTTTGCCATCTCGGCGGCAGGGCGCGACATCGCGGCGATCTTCTCGGCGATAGCGAGTGCTTCCGGCATCAGCTTGTCCGCAGGCACGACGCGGCTGACCAGACCCGATCGCTCCGCTTCGGCCGCATCCATCATCCGTCCGGTGAGACACAAATCCATCGCCTTGGACTTTCCGACCGCGCGGGTCAGCCGCTGCGTTCCGCCGATGCCCGGAATCGTGCCAAGGGTAATTTCCGGCTGGCCGAATTTCGCCGTCTCCGCCGCGATGATGATATCGCACATCATCGCCAGTTCGCAGCCGCCGCCAAGTGCATATCCGCCGACTGCAGCGATGGTGGGCTTGCGGCAGTTGGCGACGCGGTCGCCGCGGATCGCGATGAAATCGCTTTCAAACATTTCGATGAAGTTCTTCGGCTGCATCTCCTTGATGTCGGCACCTGCGGCAAACGCTTTTTCGCTACCGGTCAAGACGATGCACCCGATCTTGTCGTCTGCCTCGAGATCGTCGACCGCGGCCGCGATTTCGCGAAACACGCCGAAAGAGAGCGCGTTAAGCATCTTCGGCCGGTTCAGCGCGATAATGCCGACCGCGCCTTTGCTTTCGACGATGATGTGTTCGAATGCGCTCATGTTTTCACCCCGCGTCCTGCTCGGCATGCCGCAATGTGCCTGCTGGCGGAGTGCGCTTCAAGTGATCCTTTTGTGCGACGCGCTGTGGCATCCGATCAATCAGCTGCTCGCGAGCCGACAGATTCAAAAATCGAGTCTTTAGAACATCACTCCGTCAGGCCATGAACATGCGGGCGGCCGAAGCCATGGTCAGCAGGGCTCCGAAACCGATAAAGATCTTGCCGATCAGGGAAGTCTGCTCCCAGAGGGAACTTTTCCGCGGTGCTGCGTTGACCGGCTCCGGCGGCGGATTGGCCGAGGCCATCGCGGACAGTGCCGCCGGCGCGTTGCCGCCCTCCTGCAAGGCGCGGTCGACATCGTTAAGCTGGTCGGCGGCGACGATCGCATCGTCGGACTTCGCGTTGGCTGGATCTTGCGCAATACCTTCGGGGCGCGGCGGGGCCGGCTTAACCTCCTCGCCCGGCACGCCCGGCGCTTGCAGTTGGGCATTGGCATTGGCGACGGAGGGCGGAATGTTCGAAAGGGCCTCGTTGCCGTCGGCGACGTCTGCCGTGGTGGCTTTCGTTTCGGTATCAAGCTTCAAGGCAAGTCTATGGGATCGGCGATACGCGT
>Ga0306920_100004994_pt1 | contig 17060 bp, 16 predicted proteins | sample flu12Cox44000170_FD_204666 | JGI IMG/M metagenome (GOLD analysis project Ga0306920, IMG submission 204666) | Lab enrichment of tropical soil microbial communities from Luquillo Experimental Forest, Puerto Rico - flux4day.12C.oxic.44.000.170 (v2)... | ecosystem: Environmental > Terrestrial >... | reverse complement strand
GGAGATAATCATGGTGGACACGATGAAGAAGAGGTCTTGGGTACGGCTCATCCCCACGGTGAACATGTGGTGCGCCCAGACACTCAGACTGATAAACCCGATGGCCAGGGTTGCAGCCACCATAATGGAGTAGCCGAAGATCGGCTTGCGTGAGAAAACCGGAATCACTTCCGACAAGATCCCGAAGGCCGGCAAAACCAGAATGTAGACTTCGGGATGACCGAAGATCCAGAAAAAGTGCATCCATAGCACCGCCGAGCCGCCAGCTTGAGTGTCGAAGAAGTGTCCTCCCAGATAGCGGTCGATCATCAGCATGACTTGTGCTGCAGTCAGCGGACTGACTGCCAGAAGGACCTGGCTCGCCATTACCGCACTCAACCAGGCAAACAGCGGTATCCGGTTCAATGTCATGCCGGGGCAGCGGAGGCACAAAATGGTAGTGATAATGTTCACTGCGGTTGCGATACTTCCGAACCCGCTCACGAAGATGCCGATTATCCAGTAATCCGTGCTGTGCCCGACGGAAAATGCCGGCGACGTAAGCGGCGCATAGGCAAACCATCCGACGTCGGGGGCCCCGCCCGCTCCGTAGAGTCCGCCGCCACCAACAAAGCTGAAGTAAAGAATGATGCCGCCCAGCGCGCTCATCCAGAAGCCCCAGGCGTTGAGGCGAGGAAACGCCATGTCGCGCGCGCCGATCATCAGCGGCACTAGATAGACGGCAAATCCAAACACGATTGGCATGGCGGCGAAGAAGATCATCGTTGTGCCATGCATGGTGAAGAGTTGATTGAACGTTTGCGGCGAAACGAAGTGATTGTGCGGAATCGCCAACTGAATACGCATCAGTGTCGCTTCAATACCGCCAACGACCAGAAACAGGATTCCGTACGTGATGTACATCAGCCCGAGCTTCTTATGATCGACGGTGACGATCCACTCGTGCACTCGGTCAAGCCACGGCCGCGCCTGCACTCCCTCGGGAGGCACAAACATCGGCTTCGAAATGGAATCAGCGTCCAGCATGTCTCTGGCTCTCAGTGCAGCGTCATCAGATATTCGGCCACGGCGTCAATGTCTTGGTCACTCATTTGCATCGCGGGCATCAGGCAGCCGGGCTTGATGGTGTCCGGGTTTTTAATCCACTGGCGCAGGTTATCTTTCGTGTTTTCAGCCGCGCCCGAAGCGATGGTCACGCGGCTCATCAGGTGCGTAAGGTCGGGGCCGAACTTGCCGTGCGCGTTTGTACCCGCAACGGTGTGGCAATTGACGCAGGCCGTGGATTCGAACACGCGACGTCCGTCAGCCGCTGACGCAACATCGGCCGCCGGCTGTTTCTCATTGGCCAGCCATTTGTCGAAATTCTCGCGAGATTCAACTACCACACGCAACAACATTTTTGCGTGCTGGGTCCCGCAATACTGTGCGCACTGGCCGACATACACACCGGTTTCGTGCGGATCGATCCACATGTTGTTCACGCGATTGGGAATGAGGTCGGTTTTACCCGCGAGTTTCGGCACCCAGAAACTGTGGTCGGTATCGGCGGACATCAGAGTGATGTGCGTGGGCGTCGGATGATCGCGGTCGCTGACCGGCACATGCAATTCGTTGGCGGTGATGAATCCCTGGCCGGGGTATTGAAATTCCCACCAGAATTGATGGCCGATCGCCGTTACCTCTATTGTGCCTGGCGGAAACTTTGCATCTTCTATGGCATGGATTACCCGCGCCGCGGCGAGAAAGAGCACAACCACGATAAGGACAGGAATGACGGTCCACGCCAACTCCACCTGATTGCTGCCATAAATTTGGGGAGGCTCGCGGCCGTCGTCGTTGGCACGGCGCCGAAACTTGATCGCGGCATACGCCAGCAGCGAGAAGACAACCACAAAGATCGCGCCAGTAATGGCGAGGACGAATAGCGCGAGATGGTAAATGGAGTCGGCAGGCGTCGAACTGGGAGAGAAGATGCTGGGAATAGCCGGATCGGCAAGGGAAGCCTTCGAGGCAGCCAAAACGAACGCAGCCTGCACGCTCACGAACCCGAACCACGCCGTACGATCCAGCTTCAAGACCAAGCTCCCAGACTCGGTTAGTTGCTTCGCCTAGTTCCTAATAGCGGTCACAGTGTACCGGCAATCCGAACATGCATCTCGCGTCAGGTGAATTCTCGGCGTCGAAGACGATTAACGTCTCATAGCAGAGATATTTAGAGCGCCACATTCGGATGACGGAATGATTGTTTCCCGCGCCCGCATTGTCAAGCGCTTTCCGAGGAATGTCACAATCGGGATTTTGGCGACTCTTGAATAATGATGAGATCGCAGCCCGCAAATTCGAGGAGAACGTGCATTGAGCTGTGGTCCTGCCAGAGCAAAAACTGCACTACATTGGGGCGTTGCTGTTGTAGACTCATGCGGCAGACATGTCCTTCAAACCGTAATGGATGGGCATACTAGCAACGGGAGCGCTGGATGAATGTACTTGCTATCGACGTTGGCGGAACGAACATCAAGTTACTTGCGACCGGCCACGAAACGCGGCGCAAGTTTCCCTCTGGGCCCAAAATGACGGCCAAACAAATGGTCGATGAAGCAGGCAAGGTCGCTGGCGACTGGAAGTACGACGTGGTTTCGATCGGTTATCCAGGGGTCGTTTTCGACAACCACATCCTCACTGAGCCGTACAACCTCGGTAAGGGATGGGCAGGCTTCGATTTTGAACGGGCGTTTGGCCGTCCGGTCAAGATCATTAATGACGCGGCTATGCAGGCGCTGGGCAGTTACAAGGGCGGACGCATGCTGTTCCTTGGACTGGGCACCGGTTTGGGTTCGGCAATGATTATCGATGGGCAGCTCCAACCGATGGAGCTGGCGCACTTGCCCTATCGCAAGGGAACCTATGAAGATTACGTCGGGCTACGCGGACTAGAACACTACGGCAAGAAAAAGTGGCAGAAATATGTGGCCGATGTCGTGGAGACGTTAGCGGCGGCGCTTGAACCCGACGACATCGTCCTGGGCGGCGGCAACACTAAGCTCCTTAAATCACTCCCGCCAAGGTGCCGTGCCGGCAGCAATGCGAATGCCTTCATCGGAGGATACCGATTGTGGGAGGGCCTCTCCGAGCCGCCGCCGCATCCAGCGCCGCCGCATCCAGTTTCGATCGGCACGAGTCGTCCGGCTTCAAGGAAGCGCGTCAATGGCAAGGACGCGCGAGGGTAGCAAACCTCTCGATTTTTTCCCATTGCAGCGACAATGACCGACGGCAAATCTGTGGACAGTCTGAAGGAAGAAGCAGGAAAGGGAACTACGGTCCGCACGTTGCTTGATGAGATTGAAGCCGCCTGTGGTCGGATCTACGGCTTAGTTCGTCAAACGGCGGTTGTTCAATTGCCGCACGACTCTCGAAGACCAGCTTCTACCCACGCCTATGCGAAGCTCGAGCAACTACAGGTTACGGGGTCGTTCAAGCTTCGCGGCGCGACCAATAAAATCTTGAGCCTATCGCCAGAAGCCGCGGCGGCAGGGGTTGTAACGTCGTCCACGGGAAATCACGGTGTGGGTGTCGCGGCCGCGGCCAAATTCCGCGGCATCGATGCTGAGGTGTTTCTTTCTTCCCAGGTCCCCGAAGCCAAGTGGAAGAAGATTGCGTCTTACGGAGCCCGCATTCGCAAGGTCGGTAATGATCCGCTCAGTGCGGAACTCGCCGCGCGAGCGGCGGCCCGCGAATCCGCCCGTACTTATATTTCGCCGTATAACGACTGCCAAGTGGTCGCCGGGCAGGGAACAATCGGCGTTGAATTGCTCCGTCAAACCGACAGCCTGGACGCGGTGTTCATCGCCACCGGCGGCGGAGGTCTGATCAGCGGAATCGGAACCTATCTTCGGAAGCATTCTCCGGGAACGGAAGTCGTCGGCTGTTGGCCTGAGAACTCTCGCGTGCTGTACGAATCACTGCTCGCAGGCAGGATCATTGAGTATCCCGAAACCTACACATTGTCGGAGAGCACGGCAGGAGGAGTTGAATCGGGGTCCGTCACGTTTGACTTGGCGCGGATAACCATACATCGTGGCGTACTTGTGGCGGAAGGCGCAATTCTCGCTGCGATGAAATGGGCCTGGCAACACGGCTGGACGATTGAAGGATCTGCCGGCGTCGCGCTGGCAGCATTCTTCCAGGAGGCCGCAAGCTATGAGGGTAAATCAGTCGCGATCGTGTTCTGCGGCGGCAACCTGTCACCCGAGGTGCAGATTCGCCTGGACAGCACGGCGGATTAGGAGAGATTCACGACCTTGTTTCGCCGTGCCATCGTTCGACCTCCCGGAGCCAACTTTGCCGACGGCCTGACCACGTCTCGACTGGGTGCTCCTGACGTAGATCTGGCTCAACGGCAGCACGAATCTTATTGCAGGGTGCTTGAAGAATGCGGGTTGGAGCTTATCCGGCTACCTGTCGATTCGGGCCATCCCGACTCAACGTTTGTAGAAGACACAGCAATCTTGACTACACAATCAGCCATTCTTGCCCGTCCCGGCGCGCCATCGCGGCTCGAAGAAGTCGCGGAAATCGAAGACACCGTGCAGAAGGTTTACAAGGTCGTTCATAAGATCGAACCACCGGGGACCGTGGATGGTGGCGACATCTGCGAAGCAGGTTCCCACTTTTTCATCGGCCTATCGCAGCGCACGAACGAAGCCGGTGCGCGCCAACTGGCGCGATTGCTGGCTGCCGACGGTTTTACTTCATCGACGGTGGACATCCGAAGCAACCATTCGCTTTTGCATCTGAAGAGCGGCATCGCGTACCTTGATCGCAAAAACCTCGTTGTGATGGAAGAGCTCGCGGGGAGGGAAGAGTTCTCGGGCTACAACCTGATTGCCGTGCCGGTCGCCGAAAGCTATGCCTGCAATTGTGTGTTGGTAAACGGTCGCGTGTTGGTTCCGGCGGGATTTCCGCAGCTCCAATCTAAGCTCGTGGAGTCCGGTTACAAGCCGATACCACTCGATATGTCCGAGTTTCGCAAGATGGATGGTGGGCTGAGCTGCTTGTCGCTCCGCTTCTAGCGCTAAAGCATCAACATTTATCGCCACTCGTACTGCGCAGATATTTCTCGCTGCCATTAAGCCGCAAGTGACAGCTCAGCTTTCCACCTTCAAGCAGTTGGAAAAAGAAGAGATCCTGCAGCAAGACATAGACGCCAAGAAGAGTGCAGAGGTCATCGCACAAGACCAACACGAACGTGACGCCATGATCAAGCGCGCCAAAGATCTCACCTCGACGCTGCCCCCAAGTCGGCGGAAGCCGCCGCCATAGTCGCCAACGCTCACATCATCAGCCCAGTTAGAACAGCGGTTTCGATCAGTTCGGCGTACCCTGGCGAAACGAAGGCTACAGGCTATAGCGGAAGCAGCTCGTCAGGCGCCAAATGCGATCCGGCTTAAGGAAGCCCGTGCAGCGTTACTGAGAACCCAAATGACATGTTCAGCGGCTCCGGTGGACCGTATTGTCGCGCCACCGTTTTCGCCGACGGCCAACAAGTCGGGACCCGAATTGGATTGAAGGGAAGACCAGTAAAGATGTGATCCTCAAGCGCGTGGCACTCTTTCCCCGCACCACGCAATCCGCCTGCGGCGCTCCTCTCGCGATTTCAAGTTATACATGAAGAAGCAGGGTAAATGGTCTCAATTCACAGAATATAATCCGGCGCTGATGTACGGTGGGAACACTGGATCGAAAACCGCACTTTCCACCTCCTGCCAAGCAATACGAGCCCGGATCCGTTCTCGCCGCCTGCGTCAAAGTCGAACCAACGACCGGCCAGCAGTTGCGCGCCGTCTTCGTCGAAGCCGCTAGCTCCGTCGAGACGTTTTCCGGGCCACGGGTATTGCAACTGGACGATGAGCCGACTCTAACTGCGTGAAATAGAGCGGCGGCGATTCCGCTCCATTCTATGCTAGAGATGTAGCAGACGTGCTTGTCAATCCGCCGGTCTCCCGTTCCACAGCATCAGACCGTATAATCGAAGTCTCCTTTCATGAGTTACCAGGTTCTCGCCCGCAAATACCGACCACAAAGGTTCTCCGACGTCATCGGGCAGGGACACGTCACCCGTACCCTGAAGAACGCTATCGAGCAGCAGCGGATCGCCCACGGATACATCTTCAGCGGGCATCGCGGCATCGGCAAAACCACCATCGCACGCATTCTGGCGATGGCGCTCAACTGCCAATCATCCGATCGTCCAGTGCCCGAGCCGTGCGGCGTTTGCGACTCCTGCGTGGAGATTCGTGCTGGCAATTCGGTTGACGTTATCGAGATCGATGCCGCCACGAATCGTGGTATCGATGAGATTCGCGAGCTGCGCGAGGCCGCGCGCTACCGTCCCGCGCGCGATCGCTACAAGATCTGGATCCTTGATGAGGCGCACCAGATCACCGACGCCGCCTTCAACGCGCTGCTCAAGACCCTCGAGGAGCCACCGTCTCACGTCGTCTTCATGATGGCGACCACGCAGCCGGAAGATATTCCGCAGACCATCCGTTCGCGCTGCCAGCACTTCAGCTTTCATGCTGTCAGCTTCGATGACATCGTCGGCCAGCTCCGGGATATTGCCAGCAAAGAGGGCATCAAGGCCGACGACAATTCGCTGGCCATGCTCGCCGAAGCCGGCGATGGTTCCATGCGTGACGCCTTGAGCATCATGGACCAGGCAATCGCCAGCTCGGGTGATACGCTGAGCGCCGACTCCGTTCGTGGCCTGGTCGGCACAGTTGGCTCCGAGATTTTCGAAAACGTGATGGATGCTGTGGCGCGTAACTCAAGCGAGGACGTGTTGCGCACCATCGATCGCCTTCTGGTCGAAGGCCACAGCGCGCAACACTTCGCCCGCCAGATGGTCCGCTTTCTGCGCAACGCATTGGTGGCCAAAGTCGCAGGCGGCGATTCGCCTCTGCTGCAGGTTTCCTCCGACGAACGCGCCCGAGTGGCACGCGTTGCCGACCGCTTCAGGGAGGAGGACCTGACGCGATTCCTTCAGATCATGCTGCGCACCCATTCCGATCTGGGTTATAAGCAGGAGCAGCGTTTCCATCTCGAACTGGGACTACTGAAACTGGTTCACGCGCAACGGCTGCTTCCACTGGAGCAGTTGCTGAGCGGGGAAGCGGCTAAGGCCTCACCGGCCGGTGCACCTTCGTCTGCTGGAGCACAAGGCGCGGCCGGCACTCGTGTTTCCTCAATGCCTGCAAGATCGGTTGCACCTGAATCGCCTTCTTCGCGGACAACGGCTTCTCCATCCAAAGGACCGACTCCGTTTGAGGCGGACCGGAACCGCAAGAGCGAGCCCAAGGCTGAAGTGCCACAAGCAAGTCCCGACAATCGACTTAGCGGCGGCGGCGGCACCATCAACACATCGACTGAAGTAGCAGCCGTAGTTGCAGCCGCTGTGGCACTCGAAGAGGAGCACCCTGAGCCTGCTCTCACTGATCCAAGCATTGAGCAGGTTCGTAATGCCGTTCTCGGTGCGCTTGAAGATCGAGGACAGCAAGTGTTGGCGCACAATCTCGAATCGGGCGAGTGGTGCGCGAACGGCAACGAAGTTTCGGTCAAGGTCGCGATGTCCGAGGTGATGGTCGATTTCGCTCTCGGTGACGGGCCCAAACGCATCATTCATGACGCTTTGGCCAAAGCGACAGGTCGGCCAATGAGGTTCAAGATGGTCAGCGGAGGCGCGCAATTCGCGCCGAAAGCTGCGCAGCCGTCGACTCGCCCGGCGAATGGCCGAGGAGCGCGCAGCCGCGCGATGGCTGATCCGGTCGTGCAGCGCATGCAGGAGAAGTTCGGAGCCGAGATTCGTTCCGTCATCGATCATAAGGAGCGCGGTTAACGATATTAGTTGCTGTTGCAAGGCTTTGTGTCAGGGCACGACTCGAGGCGTGCCGAACGCGGCCTTTTTTATCGCGTGCGGGCTTTAACCCGCGCCAAGAACTTGGAATCAACATGAGCGGATTTAATTTGCAGGAGATGCTGGCGCAGGCGCGACAGCAGGCCGAGAAGCTGCAGGAGAAAATGCAGCAGGTGGTGGTCGAAGCGTCCGCCGGCGGCGGCAGCGTCACGGTGAAAATGAACGGACAAAAGCAGGTCCTCAGCGTGGTTATCGAGCCTGACGTAGTGAAGTCAGGTGACGTTGAGATGCTTCAGGACCTCGTCACCGCTGCGTTCAATGCCGCTACCCAGAAGGTCGACGACGCCATGAAGTCGAGTCTCGGAGGCATGCTCGGCGGCCTCGGTCTACCCGGGATGTAACCTGGACCCAACGCGATTTCAAGATCACCAGTCGAGGTCAGATTTGTCACGTTTTGCCGAGCCGATGGCTCGCCTGATTGAAGAACTGAAAAAGCTCCCCGGCGTGGGCGGCAAGACCGCGCAGCGTTACGCCTTCCACATTCTTCGTTCAACCGACGAGGACGCCGAGCAGCTTGCCGACTCTATCCGCCAGCTTAAGGCGAGCCTTCATCTCTGCTCGGTCTGCAACAACATCACCGACGTCGACCCTTGCGTCTACTGCTCGAACTCGACGCGAAACCAGCGTCTGGTTTGCGTGGTGGAAGAGCCTACCAACATCGCCGCCATCGAAAAGACCGGACACTACAACGGCGTGTATCACGTGCTGCACGGTGCTCTGTCACCTCTGCACGGCGTCGGCCCCGATCAGTTGCGCATCGCCAGCCTGGAGCGCCGTGTCGTCTCGGGCAGCATTGACGAGCTGATTCTGGCCACCAACCCCACCGTGGAAGGCGAAGCCACCGCGACCTATATTTCGCGATTGCTGAAGCCGTCGGGCATCCGAATCACCCGTATCGCCACGGGGGTTCCAGCTGGGAGCGACATCGAATATGCCGACGAAGTCACCATGCAGAAGGCAATCGAAGGACGGCGCGAACTCTAGCCCTTACTTGCGCGATCGTGCGAAATAACCGTTGATCATCTGCTCCCAGTGGGGGCCGCTGTTGGCATCGGCATGCGCCAGGCGTATGACTTGATCGCTGGCCTCCGGACGGAGTGCGGTGCGTTCGTACACGACATGCACCTGCGTAGTGGAGGCCCCTGAATTCGCAACGTGAATGTCGATCAATGCCGTCATTACGTCAGCGATGCAGTAAACGTATTGCACATGGCCGCTTGCCGGATCAAATGCTGTGTTCACCCAGAGTCTCGACAAATCGTCCTGTACCGTCGTGAACACCATGCCCGCCTCGTCATGAGGGGGGACGGGGTAGAGAAATTGCGGATTGAAACCATGCGCCCAGACTCTCTCTTTGTCGGCTCCAAAGAGTGGGAAGACGTCTCTATAAGGAGCCGAAACAACAAATGTGAATTCCTGGTGCGTGTGCACCGCGGCATCGGAAGACTTGGGTGGGGCCTGAGCGGTGGTTGCGCCAATCACGACCATGCATAAAGTCAGCAGGGAAAAGGCGTGCAGGTAGTTCATCTCCGCTTCTCCTTCAACTGATGGCTGTCAGTCGATTTGAGTGTCAGTCCATAGATGCCTTTGAGCTTCTCGATTTCCTTGACCGTCTCGGGCGAGAATGGCGCCTTGCCTTCGAAGGCATGCAAAACAATGCCTTCCAGCAGGTCGCCGAGAGTCATGTCTTTCAGCTCGGCCAGGCCCTTCAGGACTTTGAGCAGGCGTTTTTCCATGCGCACGCCCGTCTGCACACGCTCGACAATCACGGGATGTTCGATTTGCTCCTTCATGGTATAAAGATACCAATGTACCAAGATAATGTCAAATCGAACGTCCTGATTTCTGTGGCAACCCTGTGCGGTCGCTCACAACCGGGAAGTGACTAGCGTCACCGACCCTCGGTTCGCCAAATTTGTACAGTGATCTTGGCGGACGGACCGCCATTCTGCTGACGGTGAGGTTGGTAGTCAACAAGATCGAGGAGAACAGCAATCATGGCGTACACCATCACTGATACCTGTACCAAAGACGAACTCTGCGTAGAAGCTTGCCCAACCGATTGCATCCATCCCAAGAAGGATGAGGAAGCGTTTGCGGCGGCGACCCAGCTGTATGTCGACCCTAACGGCTGCATCGACTGCGGCGCTTGCGTGCCAGTCTGCCCGACCAATTCCATCTTCCCCAACGAGGAAGTTCCGGCCGACAAGGTCGAGCTCATCGAGAGGAACGCCGCGTATTACGCGTAAGTCGTTCGCCGTGCGTTCACACCCCGGGTGACGGACCGCCGCGCCCACTTTTGTTGCCCCCGCGAGTTCGATCAGGCACAGCTCTCCCACTGTGCCTTTTTGTCGCCTGGCTTTTACTCCCACCGTTTCCGCCTTAGACTTGCGAAACCTCTCCAGCAGGGATAAATTCACTCGATTGGAGGCCGCCATGAAATCTCGCGCAACGTATACTGCTGCCATAATCGCAGTCCTTCTGACCATGGCGCTTGCGTCACAGGCACAATGGGTGGCCGTGGCCCGCGCCGTCTCGGGCCGCATTCAGCAAATGCAGCAAAAAAATGCCAATGGGCCGGGCGGGTACGATGTCGCCACCGTGGTCATCGAAGCACCCGCGCAAAAGGTGTACGAAACGGCAATCCAGCGCTTGCAGTCGCATTCTGCTCAGGTCAAGGTCATCGAGCAAAACGACAAAAAGCGCGAAGTCGCCTTTACCAACGGTACGCAAACGGCGAGCCTGCAGGCGAATTCCTTGGGTGACAAGCTCACGCAGCTGGTTGTGGCCTCAACGCTCGATCCTGCCGAGCCGAGTGCGACGTCTTTCGTTGTAAAGAGCATTCAGAATGTATGCACCGAGCTCAAAGTCGAGTGCACCCTGGAAAACGACTGAACGATCGCCGCTTTACCACCACGTTTCGCCCTGCACGCCGAAATTCCAGCCCGAGGTCTTGTTCAAATAAGCGGGGCCCCCGACGAACCCTTTCAGTCCTTCTGACCAATTGGCATAGGTCACGAAGGCGCGCAGCACCGGCCGGCTGAAAAACTTTCGGCCCGCGCCGATCTGCGGGGCGATGGTGAACTTCTCGAGCCAGCCCTTGTAGAGTCCGGTGCCGCTGGATGTGTGATCGAACCCCGCCTCGAATGCCAGCGAAACATGATCTGTGAAGTAGAAGACCGGACGGCCGCCGAAGGACAGCCACTTGTTGGTGCCGTTCGCCGGATTGCCGTCAGTTTGCAACTGATAGATCACCACCGGCTGAATGGCAAATTTGTCGTTCGGTTGAATGACGGCGCTATCTGTGAATCTGAACGTATGCGCATTCGGCAGATAGACCGTTGGCTCGTCGATTCCAGTGGAGAAGTTCGCTGCGTTGCCCACGCCATACTGCAACGACAAGCGGTTGTATCCGCCTAACCATTCCTGGCGCGTGTGTCCGAGTCCGATTGCCCAGCCTGCGGATGACGGAACATTTTGGCCATTCGCTAGCGTGCCACCCTTCGAAAAGGCGTAATCAAACCAGAACCCAAGGTCACCTGCCAGCGCTTTCACGCCGTACAGACGGGCGTCAATATTGCTTTTGGCATATGTACCGTTGTTGGTGATGAGGTCTTCCTTCGCGCCCCCGAGGTACGAGACCGCCACCTGTCCAATTCCGACGTTCAGATTTTCAACACCGCCTCCGTATCCGCTCATGTCGAGATAGTAGAAGTCGTCGATGTCGATGTTAAGACGGCGATAGTAACGCTCTCCCGCCCAGAAATCGGCGGATGGATTCGATGCAAGAACGTTGCCGACTTCGATGAATGCTTCTCGAAAGCGAAATTGGTCGGTACTGGCGAAGTTTGACGACTGCGTAGTGTTGGCCTGGACCAGTACTTCGGTCTTCATCCATGCCTTATCGGACTCGTGATTCGGGTTAATCCAGTTGTTAACGAAGATCATTTCGCCGTAGGTATCGTTCTCGTTGCCAAGGCGGTATTTCGCGTCCGCTCCCGGAGCTTGAAACGCCACCATCTGCCCGCCATCGCCGTTCAGGCCCTGCCCGGAGCGCATGTAGCCGTGAAACTCGAACTGCTTGACCTGCTGCTGTAGCGCCTTGACCACTTGCAAGGAATCCTGCACCTCGTCGTAGGTCGGCGTGTTTGCGAGGTCGGTCTGCTCGATTTCCGTTTGCTCACCGCGGCTGAGTTTCGGTTTTTCCTGCGTCGCGACTTCCTTCGCCACCTCTGCCTGCAGATCGGTTACGGACACAGCGTTCTCCTGTGCCGTATGCGCTGCTGCTCGATTGGCCTGCTCGAGCGAGGCGATGCGTCCCTCGAGCGCCGAAATCTGCTGCTCGTAAAGCTGCTTCATCTGCTGGATCTGATGCTCGAGCTCTTCGGTCGTTTGCGCCGAGGCGTCTTGCGAAGTAAGCACAAGTGCAGCGACCAGCAAGCATCCGGTTGCGGCCAAGGCTAGACCCGCGCCTAACAACTGGCGATTCTGGAAAATGGGGTTGGCGACGATCGAAGAGAGACCAAGGCGACTCATAGGCACGCGCTCCTGGATAAACTGAGGATTTCGCGGGGATTATTGCACCAGGAAACGCGAAGAGCTACTGCATTCGTCCGCGTTGGTTGCTAGAGCGAGTTCCTGGGTGCCGGATTCTCATTGCCGGAAACACCAGCTATAATCCCGCGTCATGCATTCCTTGAAGCGCGGTTTCTTCTCTCCCTACATTTCGGCTCGAATCGCCTGGCTGCTGCTGTTCTTAACGATCGCCCAGGCGTGCGGGTTTTCGCAGGCGACCGCTCCGGCAAATGGCCCTCAAGCGGTTGCAGCGCCGCAGGAAAACATCCTGCCCTTCATCAAGACCGCCTGGAACACACTCGGCCGCTCGATGAATGAGTGCTCATCGATCTCTGATCCGAAGTTCGGACCGGGAGCGACCTCGGTGCTCTACCTGCCGTATGGGGTGACGCCTCCGCCTACAGTTGCGGCGCTGAGCAAATGCGGAGTGAAGGTCGAGAACCTGCCGAAGAAGATTACCGGCCTAGGGTCCATTCCGGTCGAGCAGTTGAACGCGCACGGTCTGCTCTACCTGCCGAACAAATACGTTGTCCCGGGCGGCCGCTTCAACGAAATGTATGGCTGGGACAGCTACTTCATCATCATCGGACTGCTGGAAGACGGCGAGCGCGACTACTCTCGCGGCGTCATCGAGAACTTCTTCTATGAAATTGAAAACTACGGCGCGATTCTCAATGCCAATCGTGCTTACTATCTCACGCGTTCGCAGCCACCGTTTCTGACCTCGATGATCATGGCCCAATACGCCGCCGACAAGAAGGCTGGCAAGGACGACAAGAAGTGGCTGGCGAAGGCCTACCAGTACGCGGTTCGCGATCACGACCTGTGGACCAAGCCTCCCAAGCTCGCAGGCGACACAGGACTGGCGCGGTACTTCGATGTGGGTGAAGGCCCGGTGCCCGATATTGCCGATCATCCTGAGTACTACGCTGCCATCGCCGACTGGCTGCTGAAGCATCCAGACGTGAAATACGATCCACCCGATTACATTGCACCTACGCTGGACGAGGGAATTGGACCCGAGCTGATGGTGCCACTGTGCGACAACAAGGCCTGCCCCAACGCTCATCCGGTGAAGCTCACTGCTGACTTTTACCAGGGCGACCGTGCGATGCGCGAATCGGGATTCGATCCCTCTTTCCGCTGGGGGCCCTTTGATGGATCCACGCATCACTACGCGCCGGTGTGCCTCAACAGTCTGCTGTACAAAGCTGAGATGGACCTCGCCGAAATGGCGACGATGCTCAGCAAACCGGACGACGCGAAGAAGTGGCTCGCCGCAGCCGAGCAGCGCAAGCAGCTCATCAACAAGTACATGTGGAACGCCGACAAGGGCCGGTTCTTCGACTGGGACTTCATGACCGGTAAGCAGTCGACCTACAACTACGTGACCACCTTTTACCCGCTGTGGGTGGGGCTGGCGAGCCCCGAGCAGGCCAAGGCGGTGATGAAGAACATCGGCCTCTTCGAGCACGAAGGCGGGCTGGCGATGAGCGACTATCAATCTGGCGTGCAGTGGGACCTGCCTTACGGATGGGCGCCTACCAACCTGATCGCGATTCAAGGCATGCGCCGCGCAGGCTTCAACTCGGATGCTGATCGGGTGTCGATGAAGTTCCTCGACACCATTCAGTCAAACTTCAAGCGGAGCGGCACAATTCGCGAGAAGTACAACGTGGTCACCGGCAGCGATGAAGCGCCCGTGCTCGCTGGCTACCACGAGAACCTGATCGGTTTTGGCTGGACGAATGGGACCTTCCTGGCTCTGTATCACGCGCTGCCGCCGGCAAAGCAAAAGCAGGTAATGGCGGAAAAGGCGGCCCCGGCTATCAACTGATGCTGGACGATAACACGACTAACCTCGCCATGTTGGTTTGTAACCGATGGGCCGGCCGGGCATCTCATAAGACAACAATGCAGAAACCTGTGATAGCTACTCGATTCCTCAGCTTGACGTTGGCCTTTGCGCTGGTCATTCCGTTTTTCGCTTGTACCGCAAGCGGTCAGCCTCGCGCACCGATTCCTGCGGCCAAAGTGGACGCGACTCTTGCTTCCAAACCCGGAAAACAAACCGCGGTCTTCGCCGGCGGCTGCTTCTGGGGTACGCAGTCGGTTTTTGAGCGCGTGAAAGGAGTGCTCAAGACAACCGCCGGGTATGCCGGCGGCTCGGCGGCGACCGCGACCTATGATCAGGTGATCACGGAAACGACCGGCCATGCGGAGTCGGTCGAGGTGGTCTACGATCCCTCGCAAATCACCTACGGGCAGATGCTGCGGATCTTCTTTGCGGTAGTCCACGATCCGACTCAACTCAATCGACAAGGCCCGGATGTGGGAACGTCGTATCGCTCTGCGATCTTTTATGCGAATGATGAGCAGAAGCAGATTGCCGAAGCGTACATTAAGCAGCTGGACGTCGCGAAAGTTTTCTCGGGGCCGATCGTGACGCAGGTCACCCCTTTGAAGGGATTCTATCGGGCAGAAGACTACCATCAGGATTATGCCCTCCATAACCCCGACAACCCCTACATCAAGGTGTGTGACCTACCGAAGATCAAGGCCTTGAAAGAAGAATTTCCGCAGCTCTTTGTCGATTACAAGGGCAAATAGTCGCAAGCGAAAGAGTGGCTCGGCCGAATCCGCGACCCAACGGCTAACTGGTCAGCGGGTAAATATCGCCTCCAGGCGGTATTGAGTTTGTCGTATAAGCTTTTGTGAAGCGTACTCGGAGGAGCCAGAAGATCAGCAAAATCAGAGGGAGTATGGTGAGGACTAAATACAAGCCCGCGCTGAAGAAAGCGGCGGGCAGGTGTTGCCCGATCCCCACCGAGGACAGCAATCTCAAGGGGCGGTTCGAGGGTCCAAAGAAAAACGACCGTGCGGCGATAAACAGCCCAAAGCACATCCGCCAGAGATGCCGTGCGATTCGCTTTGATCCAAGAACACCCCCGCGCACCAGCATGCGAACGTCTCCCGTGGCAGCAAGCAGGCAGACCGTACCCAGGAAAAGGTGCATCCCGGCCGGAACGCCATATTTTTCCCCTGTAGGGCTACGCAGTGCATCTAAACCGTTCTTCCAGGCGAGAATGCCGATCAGCAAGGGAATCAGTAGCGCTATCCAATCGAAGCGGCTCGTTTCTCCGTCTCTGCGCCTGGCGGTCAGCCAAGCCGTTCCGATCAGATATACCGTCAGAATTCCGCCCCCGATGTTGTTTGGCTGATGCCTCACGATTGCCAGGTACACTGCGGCGACGCCCATCGTTAGCATTGAGACAACAAAGATTCTTTCAGCGAGCACATGGCGGGGGGAGCCTTTGCGGAACGCCAGCGCAGCGGTCCCGGACAACAGCCCCAAGGTCCCACCGCAAATGTCAACAATCAGCATAGGAGAGTAGGACATTCGCCCTCCTTAGTCCCGCAGCTACACTATATACGCCGTTGAAGTCTGAAAGGTCTCAATAGTCGATGTGAGCAGCCCTCATCCTGAATGACCCTTCACCGGATCAATTGCTATAAGAGTTTCGGGGTTACAGTGGATGGATTTCGTGTTATCCCACATTTACCAAGGCGCATAAACCTGGGCGCCCTGCGTGCGTACTATGGTGCGACCCATATGACGAACGTGAGTTTGTCGCTTTCATAATGTCCGGTGATCTCCCAACATCCAAGGGTTGGGATGTTGATACCCGTCATGATGAATTGGTCGTCGTTTGTCCAACTTCCGTGACCCTGTCCATCGGTCTGGAGCGGTGGCGCTGGGCCGTCCATTCGCCTTCCCGACACTGTCAAGTTGGGCTGCGGTTCACGGTTCGGATCGTAACCTTGTCGCCAAAAAACGAGCTTCTGTCTGTAAGTCGGGTCGTCAGGTCTATAGTGCGGCAATCCGTCCCAGGTTCCAGTTACCGGAAGCGCTGTCCAAAGTCTATCGCTGCCGAACCAAAACAGAGCGGCGGAGGGCTTGAAGGGATAGGGAGCTGGGGGGATGAAAGGCTGGTCGGGTTTAGTCACGGGGCACGAAGTGGGCACATCAGACCCTGTCGGATGGTCCTGCGCTACGACCAGTGCCGAAAAGGAGAGCAAACAAAGGAAAGCTAGAAGGCGTTTGGACACCATCGAGCCTCGCGTGCAACACGTATTCTATCTCTCTCAACATGTTCATTGCTCAAACAATAGATGCCCTGCGGTCTCGTCAGAAGAGGCGGACAGTGATTAGTGAATAGAAGTGAACCCACATTTGCCCAAGACAGGCACTGTGGGCCGACTGTCGGGGCGTTACTCACGATATGGCGATCCATCACTCGCAATCGGTTACTTCCGGTTAAGCTGGTTAAGCTGAGGTGCCCCCGTTTTATGTACCACTCGCAGTGAGAGTCTGCCCAGGTTTCGTAGTTAAGCGGGGATGGGGGTGTGGGGCAAGGGGACGGCGTTTGAGTCCTCTTGCCCCACATCGCTCTTTTCGAAAACTCAATCATCGTTCACACCCGCATCTCCACTTGCTTGCGTGCAAACTCTTCCG
>Ga0306920_100004993_pt1 | contig 17060 bp, 12 predicted proteins | sample flu12Cox44000170_FD_204666 | JGI IMG/M metagenome (GOLD analysis project Ga0306920, IMG submission 204666) | Lab enrichment of tropical soil microbial communities from Luquillo Experimental Forest, Puerto Rico - flux4day.12C.oxic.44.000.170 (v2)... | ecosystem: Environmental > Terrestrial >... | reverse complement strand
GGCGCCAAGGGCTGGCGCGCGCGCTCCTCGCCCAGCATCTCGACCGGCTGCGCGAGCGCGGCGTGCGTGAGCTCTTCCTCGAGGTCGACGAAGCCAATGAGCCGGCCCTTGCATTCTATGCGAGTTTCGGCCTCAAGACGGTCGGGCGCAGGCGCGGCTATTATGCGCGCGCCTCGGGAGGGCACGGCGGCGCCTTGGTGCTACGCTGCGACCTCGACAGATGAGCGCGATCATGCGGGGATTGCATCGATGAGGGACGAAGGGCGATCGCTCGAGGTGCGCCGGCGTGAGCGCCTGGGGCCGGACATCAAGGAGCTCAAGTTCAAGCAGATGCATCTCTCCCAGGAGGTGCCGCGCAAGCCGCTCGCCTGGCCGAGCGAGAATTCCGGGGGCGGCGAGAGCCTGCTGCGCCTCGTCACGCGCTCCGTGTTGTGCATCGTCGGCATCCTTCCCGTCATGCTGATCGGCATAGCGGCGCAATCCGTCATCCTGCGCTTCTGGCGCAGCGGCGGCACGACCCTGCCGCGCCTCTTCCTGTGGTGGGTTGGCAAGGTGCTCGGTGTGCGTGTCATCATGAAAGGCGAGGTCGCGCGCTCGGCCCCGGTGCTCGTCGTCTCGAATCACGTCTCCTGGATCGACATCGTGGTGCTGGGCGGGCTCATGCCCTTGTCCTTCGTCGCGAAATCCGAAGTCGCCGGCTGGCCGATCATCGGGACGCTGGCGCGCCTGCAGCGTGCGATCTTCGTCGACCGGGCCCGTCGCTCCGCGACGGCCGATATCGCCCGCTCCATCGGCCATCGCCTCGTCGTCGGCGACACCATCGTGCTCTTCGGCGAGGGCACGACCGGGGACGGCAACCGGGTGCTGCCTTTCCGCCCGGCGCTTCTCGCCTCGGTGCGCGAGGCGATGAGCGCGAGCGAGGTCGGCTCGACGCCGATCCTGGTGCAACCCTTGTCGATCGTCTATTCGGGGCTCGACGGGCTTCCCCTGGGGCGCGCCGACCGTCCTTGCGTCGCCTGGTACGGCGACATGTCGCTCCTCTCGCATCTGCGCCGGCTCCTGTCGATCGGCCCGGTCGACGTGACCTTGCGCTTCGGCGAGGCCTTCGAGGTCGCCCATGGCGACCGCAAGGCGCTCGCCAAGCGCCTCGGCGACGAAGTGCGCGAGATGGCGTCCGAGATCACGACCGGGCGCGCCCATTCGCAACCGGCGAGCGCCGCCGCATCTTGAAGGGCGGGGAGTCGAATCCGCAGGACGAAGGGCACATTTCTCCCCACAGGCCAGCCGCGAGACATCTCGCCAGTTTCATCCGCGGCGCAAAGCGATTAGAAGATGCGCGAGCGGCCGCCCGAAATGGCGGCTCGACCCACCGGAAGGCCCTTGCTTTCCGACCGTCGTCATTTGGAGGTGGTGATTGCCGAAGCGTTTCTTCGTGAAGTCATATGGCTGTCAGATGAACGTCTATGACTCCGCACGCATGGGCGATCTCCTGCGATCCGGTGGCCATGTCGAGACGAGCGATGCGGCGAATGCCGATATCGTCATCTTGAACACCTGCCACATCAGGGAAAAGGCGACCGAGAAGATCTTCTCGGAGCTCGGCAGGCTGCGCGAGAACAAGGTCGCGCGTGCGGCTGAGGGGCATGCGACGCAGATCGTGGTCGCAGGCTGCGTCGCGCAGGCCGAGGGCGCCGAGATCGTGGCGCGCCAGCCCGCGGTCGACATCGTCGTCGGCCCGCAGGCCTATCACCGGCTGCCTGAGCTCCTCGGGGGCAGGGGAGGGAACCGGGCCGCGGTCGAGCTCGACCTTGCCGCCTCCGACAAATTCGCGACCTTGCCCCTGCCACAGCGCGCCGAGATCAAGTCGCGCGGGGTCTCGGCTTTCGTCACCGTCCAGGAAGGCTGTGACAAGTTCTGCTCCTTCTGCGTCGTGCCCTACACACGCGGCGCCGAGATGTCGCGCGAGGTCGAGGCCGTGATCGGCGAGGTCGAGAACCTCGCCCGCTCGGGCGTGCGCGAAGTCACGCTGATCGGGCAGAACGTCAATGCCTATCACGGCGAAGGTCGGGACGGCCGCACCTGGTCGCTCGGTCGCCTGCTGCGGCGCGCTGCCGAGGTCGAGGGCATCGGGCGGCTGCGCTACACGACGAGCCACCCGCTCGACATGGATGACGAGCTCGTCGACGCCCATCGCGACCTGCCTCATCTCATGCCGTATCTGCATCTGCCGGTGCAATCCGGCTCCGATCGTGTCCTCACCAGGATGAACCGCCGGCACACAGGCGCCGATTATCTGCGCCTCATCGAGACGATTCGTCGGACCCGCCCCGATATTGCGCTGTCCTCCGATTTCATAGTCGGCTTCCCCGGCGAGAGCGATGCGGATTTCGAGGCGACGCTCGGGCTCGTGCGCGAGGTCGGCTTTGCGAGCTCCTTTTCCTTCAAATACAGTCCCCGCCATGGGACGCCGAGCGCCGACTGGGACGATCAGGTGCCGGGCGCCCTCAAGATCGAGCGCCTGGCTCGGCTGCAGGCGCTCCTCGAGGAGCAGCGCCAGGCCTTCAACCGCTCCATGATCGGGCGCACCCTCGATGTGCTCTTCGACAAGCCCGGCCGCCATCACGGCCAGATTGGCGGCAAGTCACCCTATCTCCAGGCCGTGCATGTCGAGCGGCAGGATGCCGCCATCGGCGAGATACGCCCTGTCCTGATCACCTCGGTCGGGCCGAACAGCCTCACGGGTCGCCTTGTGGAAGCGAGAGCCGCATGAGCATGCAAGACAATATCCTGTCGACGCGGGCGCGCCGCCGACCGCCCGGAGAGCCGCGCTCGGGCGAGGGGGCCGAGGTCAGGGTCGTGCTCGAGGATAATCGCATCGCGAGCCTGGTCTTTGGCCAGTTCGACGAGAACCTCGCTCATATCGAGCGCCGCCTCGGCGTGCGCACCACCGCGAACGGCAATCAGGTGCAGATCAAGGGCGCGCCCGATGCCGTCGAGCAGGCGCGCCGGGCCTTGAGCCTCTTCAACACCCGAATCAAGGAGGGACGTGAATTGACGCTCGGCGATGTCGACGGGGCGATCGCCGAGGCCGTCGCGCAAGGATCCTTGTTCCCGGCTGCAGTTGACGCGGGGAAGGGGGCCTTCGACCAGATCGTGACGCGCAAGCGCGGCCCCGTGAAGGCGAGGAGCGCCAACCAGCATCTTTACCTCCAGCTCCTCAAGCGCTGCGAGCTCACCTTCGCCGAAGGGCCGGCCGGGACCGGCAAGACTTGGCTTGCCGTCGGGCACGCGGTCGCGCTGCTCGAGCAGGGCGTGGTGAGCCGCATGATCCTGTCGCGGCCGGCGGTCGAGGCGGGAGAGAATCTCGGCTTCCTGCCGGGCGACATGCGCGAGAAGGTCGATCCTTATCTGCGCCCCGTCTATGATGCGCTCTTCGATTTCATGGATGCGCGGCATGTCGAGCGCGGCCTGCAGACAGGCATGATCGAGATCGCCCCGCTCGCCTTCATGCGCGGGCGCACCTTGTCGAACGCCGTCATCCTGCTCGACGAGGCGCAGAATGCGACCTCGGTGCAGATGAAGATGTTCCTCACTCGTCTCGGCGAGGGATCGCGCATGGTGGTGACCGGCGACCCGACCCAGATCGATCTTCCCGGCGGCCAGAAATCCGGCCTGATCGAGGCGATCGATTTGCTCAAGGCTGTCGAGGGCATTGGCCATGTCGCCTTCGAGCATGGCGACGTGGTGCGCCACGACCTCGTGCGCCGCATCGTCCAGGCCTATGAGGCGGCCGGCAAATCACCGCGCGGCAAGCCCGTGCCCGAGAAAGGCTGACGGGGCCTGACATGGACGCGCCGGGCGTGGATATCCTGATCGAGAGCCCGCTCTGGGAGGCTGTTCCAGAAGCGAGCCAAACCGTCCTGCGCGCGGTCGAAGCCGTGTCGGCGCATCGTGACGCCGCCGCCCTGATGCGCCAGGGCGACGAGCTCGGCCTCACCTTCACCGATGATGCCGCGATCGCGGAGCTCAACGAGCGCTGGCGCGGCAAACCGACCGCGACCAACGTGCTCTCCTTTCCGGCGCCGCCGCCTCCTGCGGCGCAGCTGCCTCGCTTCCTCGGCGATATCGTGCTCGCCTTCGAGACGATCGAGCGGGAGGCGAAGGCCGAGGATAAGCCGATCGAGCAGCATCTCGCTCATCTCGTGGTGCACGGCCTGCTGCATCTTCTCGGCCATGATCACGAGGAGGACGAGGACGCAAACCGCATGGAAGCGCTCGAGACCGCCATATTGGCGGGGCTCGGGATCGACGATCCCTATGCGGCCCGCGTTCCCTGAAGCTTCGGATGTTGCAACGAGGATGACGACGACGAGCGATCCCGAAGCCCGCGCGAGCCCCGTTCCGCCAGAGGGCGAGGGGCCGGTGCGCCGCATGGCAGGGCGCGTCAGACGCGCCCTGCATCTCGGCGCCCAGCCCGAACCGCATGAGACCCTGAGCCAGGCCATCGCCCAGGTCGAGAGCGGCGCCGATGCCTCTGCGCAAGAGCGCGCCATGCTCAAGAACGTGCTGGCGCTGCGTCGGGCGCGCGTCGAGGACGTCATGATCCCACGCGCCGACATCGTCGCCGTGCCGTCCGATGTGACGCTCGCAGAGCTCATGAAGGTGTTCCGCGACGCCGCTCATTCGCGCCTTCCGGTCTATGGCGAGACCCTCGACGAGCCGCATGGCATGGTCCATATCCGCGACTTCGTCGATTATCTCGGCCGCAAGGCTCAGGAAGGCGGAAGCGAGGGCGCGACCGAAGGCAAGGCGTCGATCGGCGATCTCGGGGGGGTCGATCTCGCGACGCCCCTCGAGAGCCTCAAGATCCTGCGGCCGGTGCTCTATGTGCCGTCCTCGATGCAGGCGATGGCGCTCTTGCGCCGCATGCAGGCGACGCGCACCCATATGGCGCTCGTGATCGACGAATATGGCGGCACAGACGGGCTCGTCTCGATCGAGGATCTGATCGAGGTCGTGGTCGGAGAGATCGAGGACGAGCATGACGACGAGGAGGGGCCGCTCGTCTCGCGCATCGACGATCGTACCCTCGTCGCCGCCGCGAGGGCGGAGCTTTCCGAGGTGTCGGCGATGCTCGGCGTCGACTTGTCGGTCGGCCACGCGGCCGAGGAGGTGGATACGATCGGCGGCTTGATCGTCACGCTCGCCGGCCGTGTGCCGGGGCGTGGCGAGCTGATCGCAGGACCCGACGACATCGAGTTCGAGATCATGGACGCCGATCCGCGCCGCCTGAAGCGCGTGCGGATCCATCTCCTCACCAATGGTCGGCGCCAGCGTCGCCTGAAGGATCAGCAAGCCGAAGCGCCCGCGGCCATCGCGAGCCAGTCCCAAAATTCTGTCGGACACGATCCCGTCGGGCCCCACTCTCTCGGAGACGACACTGTCGGACCAGATGCCGCCGCGCATGACGCAACCGCGCAAGATGCCGCGGGCGCCGATCGGGACGGCCGGGACACCGCAGCGGGCATGCCGAACGAGACGCCTTGACGAGCATGCGCAATTCTTTCGCGACGTCGCTCGCGGATGGTGTCATGCTCGCCTTCGGCTGGCGGCGGCGCTTTATCGCCCTCCACGCAGGCGCCGTCGCGGCGCTCGCCATGGCACCGCTCGATATCTGGCCGGCGCTCGCACTCGCGTTGCCGGTCGGCGTGTGGCTGATCGATGGTGCGGGCACGCACGGGCGCCATCCGTGGCTTTCGACCATGCGTTCGGCGGCGGGTGCTGGATGGTGGTTTGGCTTCGGCTATCACCTCGCAGGCTTGTGGTGGCTCGGTGCCGCCTTCCTGGTGAATGGCGATGAATTCGCCTGGGCGCTGCCGCTCGGCGTGCTGGTGCTGCCGGCGGGGCTCGCCCTGTTCTTCGCGCTCGCCTTCGCGGTGGCGCGCCTCCTCTGGGATGACGGGCCCTGGCGCATCCTGACCTTCGCCTTCGCGCTCTCCGGCGCCGAATGGCTGCGCGGCCATGTGCTCACCGGATTTCCCTGGAATGTGCCGGGGATGGCGCTCGCCGCCAATCTGGCCCTGGCGCAAGCCGCTTCGCTGATCGGCCTTTATGGTCTGACCTTCCTTGCACTCGCGATCTTTGCTGCACCCGCCACGATCGCGACTGAGCAGAGTCTGCGCGGTCGCTTCGGTCCGCTGGCGCTCGCGCTCGCCGCGCTCATCGCCCTCGCGGCTTTCGGCCAATGGCGGCTGAGCTATGGGCCGCCGGGCATGGTCGCCGGCGTCAGGCTGCGCATTATGCAGCCCAATCTCGCGCCCGACCAGCGCTTCGTCCCGGCCAATCGCGAGGAGATCATCGCGAACTACCTTGCGCTTAGCGACAAGGCGACCTCGCCCGAGCGCAGCAGCGTCGCCGATGTGACACATCTGTTCTGGCCTGAATCGGCCTTTCCCTTCATCCTGACGCGTGACCCGGTGATGCTCGAGCGCATCGGGGCGATGCTAGGCGACGAGACCACCTTGATCACCGGGGGCATCAGGGCCCAAGAGCCTCTGCCCGGCGAGTTCGGCGCCCGCTACTTCAACTCGATTTATGTGATCGGCAAGGGTGGCGCCGTGCTCGGATATGCCGACAAGGTGCACCTCGTCCCCTTCGGCGAATATCTGCCGTTGCAGGACTGGTTCGACAGGCTGGGCCTGCGCCAATTCGTGCGCGTGCCGGGTGGCTTCACGGCGGGACGCGAGCACAAGACTCTCGCCATTCCAGGCCTGCCGGAGGCGTCCCCGCTCATCTGCTACGAGGCCGTCTTTCCGGGCGAGGTTGTGCCGCCTTCAGGCAAGCCGGTCGGCCTCCTCGTGAACCTCACCAACGACGCCTGGTTCGGGCTGACGAGCGGGCCTTACCAGCATCTCGCCCAGGCGAGGCTTCGCTCCATCGAGCAAGGCTTGCCATTGGTGCGGGCAGCGAATACGGGTATTTCGGCCGTCGTCGATCCCTTCGGACGCATCGTCGCCTCGCTGCCGCTCGGGATCGAAGCCGTCCTTGATTCGGACCTTCCCCGCGCGATCTCACCTCCCCCCTATGCCCGGTTCGGCGATGCGGCATTCTTCTTTTTCCTGTTGAGTTCGGTTGTGTTGGCAGGCGTCCGGTTGCGGAGGCGACGGCCATTGGCTACAGAACCGTTTTAGGCTTGAAGCAATCACGATCGAGTCGGGGGAGCTGAGTGTAGGGAAAAAATGGCAAAAAAGACCCCGAACCTTATCGACCGCCATGTCGGGAGCAGGTTGCGCATGCGCCGCGTCCTCATGGGGATGAGCCAGGAGAAGCTCGGCGATCATCTCGGTGTCACCTTCCAGCAGGTGCAGAAATACGAAAAGGGCATGAACCGCATCGGGGCGAGCCGCCTGCAAAACGCGTCCCGCGCGCTCGAGGTGCCGGTCGAATTCTTCTTCCGCGACGCACCCCAATTCGAAGCGGGCGATGCCATGCCCGATATCACGGGCGCTGCCGACAGCAATTTCGTCGCCGATTTCCTGTCGTCGAATGAGGGCGTCGAGCTCAACCAGGCCTTCGTGCGCATCAAGGACCGCAAGCTGCGCCGCCGCATTGTCGAGCTGGTGCGGGCTGCTGCCGGGGTCGATGAGACCGATGCCGAAGCCGAGGCCAAGGAGCCTTGAGCCGTTCGGAATATAGAACGAATTCACGTCGGGAAGCTTGACCTGCCTCAGTCGTCCCGCATAAAGAACGCCCGTCCGATGACCGCGACGTGATCGCGCGAGGTCAGCTTCAGTGACAATTTTCCATTACGGGCCGAGGAGCGAGCCATCGTCATGCGGAAGAACTACGTTTTCACCAGCGAGTCGGTTTCTGAGGGTCATCCCGACAAGGTCTGCGACCGGATTTCGGACGAGGTCGTCGACCTGTTCTTCCGAGAAGGCGCCAAGGCCGGCATCGACCCGGCGAGCGTGCGCGTCGCCTGCGAGACGCTGGCGACCACGAACCGGGTCATCGTGGCCGGCGAGGTCCGCGGCACTCTCGATCCCAAGAAGCTGAGGACCAAGGTGAAATCGGCGGCCCGCAAGGCCATCAAGTCGATCGGCTACGAGCAGGATGGCTTCCACTGGAAGAGGGCCAAGATCGAGGTGCTGCTGCATTCCCAGTCGGCCGACATCGCGCAGGGCGTCGACGGAGCCGGAAACAAGGACGAGGGCGCTGGCGACCAGGGGATCATGTTCGGCTATGCCTGCCGCGAGACGCCCGAGTTGATGCCGGCGCCGATCTATTATTCCCACAAGATCCTCGAGAATCTCACCAAGGCGCGCAAGGCCAATGAGGGCGAGTGCGGCAAGCTCGGGCCGGACGCCAAGAGCCAGGTCACGGTGCGCTATGTCGACGGCAAGCCCGTCGGCGTCACCCAGGTCGTCGTCTCGACCCAGCATCTCGACGAGAACCTGTCGTCGAGCGATGTGCGCCGCATCGTCGAGCCGGTTGTGCGGGCGACGCTCCCGGCCGATTGGATCAGCGATGAGACAGTCTGGCACGTCAACCCGACGGGCAAGTTCGTGATCGGCGGACCCGACGGCGATTGCGGGCTCACCGGTCGCAAGATCATCGTCGACACTTATGGTGGGGCGGCTCCGCATGGCGGCGGCGCCTTCTCGGGCAAGGACCCGACCAAAGTCGACCGCTCGGCCGCCTATGCGGCGCGCTACCTCGCGAAGAACGTCGTCGCGGCGAAGCTTGCCGAACGCTGCACTATTCAGCTCGCCTACGCGATCGGCGTCGCCGAGCCGCTCGCGGTCTATGTCGACCTGCACGGCACCGGCAAGGTCGACGAGGAGAAGGTCGAGAAGGCGCTGCGCGAGGTCATGCGGCTGACGCCGCGCGGCATCCGCGAGCATCTCGGCTTGAACAAGCCGATCTATGCCAAGACCTCGGCCTACGGCCATTTCGGCCGCAAACCCGGCCGCGACGGCAGCTTCTCCTGGGAGCGCACCGATCTGACCGACGCGCTCAAGCGCGCCGTCGCCGCCTGATCGGCGAGCCAAGAGAAAGCGCACAAGGGGAGCTTTCCAAAGAAAAGCGGAATCGATCTCGCGATCGCGGTCGATTTCCGCTTTGTGCCTGTTGCGTCGGGGGCGGTGATGGGTTAGCCCACCGCCTCGGACTGAGAGACGGATGATTTGCCCGTCACGCTGCGGTAGCTCAGTGGTAGAGCACTCCCTTGGTAAGGGAGAGGCCGAGAGTTCAATCCTCTCTCGCAGCACCATTTAAATTAAAAGAAAACATAGGGTTAGAAGAACGAAGCGAGAGCCGTTATCGCTACCTCTAGTTCGGGACAGCACCTGGACAGCACGGGGAGAGGCAAGCGCTAGATTGGGCGGGTTCGAACCCGCCTTGTTCACACGAGATGCGCTGGTGCGCCCGCATCCGCGGCGCCCACGCCCGCTTGCGCAGGGGTCGCGTGTTTGGCGTCAGCGCGTGGGGGCTTTGCCCCCTGGGGTGCCCACCGGAGCGCTCGCGCCCGTGCCGGACGCGTCGAGAAAATTCGCCGGTCCCAGCTTTGTGACACGGTAAGGTCCTCATTGGATCGGCGACCTTGGCCGACGTCACCCGCAGAGGGTCGAGCAAGTTCGCAAAGATGCGCCAAGTGATGATGGAAGATCACGTTGACACCGAGGGTGCGCAGCGCGCCGAACGCCACGAGGCCGGCGCAGAGATTTCAAATCCGAATGTGACAGAAAGGTCACGGTTAACAACTTTGACGTTCATGGCGCGCTAAAGGCTTTTACAAGGCATTCATTTTCCGGCTCTAATGCAACCTGAGAGGTTCGTTTGACGAAAGTTTTGGTGCGGCTCTGACGCCGCGCCAACCGCTACAACGGGCGATACGGGGCAAGTCGCCATGGGATGCAACGCTTGGTTTCCGTTTAGTGGTGCCTCTGTTCCGGCGCCTGTCGGCACCTTTTCTTGTCAGTGTTCTACCCAACAAAAGTCACGCGCGCTGATCGCGCTTAAGCGGCTGACAGGCTCACTCGCACATAGCTGCTCTTGGTCGTCCCCTCTGCGCCTCCTTCCCGGCAAGGCATTTTTTTCCTTGGGGGGTTACTTAGGTCGCAAAGCGGGAGGCGCCGCCAGCGTCGCGAGATCTCGGTGCTCGGACATGCAGCGAATAGTGACGCTCATCGCGGCCTGCATTCTGACGCCCTTATTCCTGGGCATATCGGAACCGGCGCTCGCGCAGACCTGCGGGCCACTTGATGCATCCGGCAGCGTCACCTGCACGACGGGCAGCAACCCTTATGCGGGCGGCATCAATTACGGTAACACCGGGGTCCCCACCACAGTCACGCTTCAGCAGGGCGTCCAAGTATTCATCACTCCTGGTAGCAACCTCAACAACGCCGTGGCCATTAGCACCGGCACCGCCCCGGGCACGGGCCTTCCGGCCACCCTGATTGCGAATGATGCAGCCGTTAGCGTAGGTACTACAAGCAACCCCGCACCTGGAACAACCTCCGCACTGTTTCTCCACCCCATCCTCGGCAATGCGACCATTACGGCATCGGGCGTAATTAATGCGATCGGCACTGGTAACACCAACGCGATATGGGCGTTCGTTCAATCGACCAGTGTCGGATCGGTAGCGAGCGTAACCTATAACGGCGCGGCCACGCCGGGCGTACCGGACATAAACGTTATTGGAGGGTCGAATTCCACTGCTATCCAAGCGTGCACCAACAGTGGATGTCAGCCAGGGCCCGCCGTGGACGGCAGCGCTATCATCAATGCTGCCGGATATTTCACGGTTGTCGGTGGCGACTCTTCGTTTGGTTTGAAGGCTAACGGGTCGGGCAACGGCACTGCGACCGTGAACTACACTGGTGGCACGATCAACTTGACGGGAGGAAGTTTTTCCAACGGCATCTTTGCTTCGGCGGCGTCGTCAACAATTACCACCCTGCCCGGCACCACCATCATAGTGAGCTCCACGGCCAGTGGGGCGTCGGGGGTGGAAACCTTTGCATCGACTGCCACGCAGGCGAACGTGGCGTCGACAATCCAGACTACGGGGCCCGCGATCCCTCCGGCGAATGATTTCAGGTTCCAACCCGCCGGTATTCGGCTCCAGAGCAATTTGGGGCCAGCCTCGGTTAACTACACCGGCCCCGGCATTACGGTTCAGGGTGGGGGCGGCCTCGGCATTGTTGCCGTGAGCGGAAGCAACGGCAACACAGCCACAAGCGGCCCCGTCACCGTGAATGCCTCCGGCCCGATCAACGTCACGTCAAACAGTTCCGACGCGGTCGGTATCCTCGCCGACAGCGGCACGTTACGCGATACAGTACGGGGACTTACACCTACCTTGATGACCGGGCCGGTGCAGGTCACTGCAAGCAACGTGTCCACCCCGGGGCAGTTCGGCACCGCGATCAGCGCGAACGGGGGCAGCGGTGGCGTCACAGTAAACACATCTGGATCGATAGTGGGAGGCTGGCAGGCTACTGCCTTTACTAGTCCCGCCACACCCCTTCTTCCCGGCACACCCCCTACTTCCGTCACACCCCCCGGCAACATCAGCTCGATATCGGGCCTGCCGGCCGCTGGCGTGTTCCTGAGCGCGAACGGTGGCGGCACCGCGATCCTGACAAATAACGGCAGCATCGGGGCGCTGTCTGATCTCGCAATCGTGGGCAATTCTGGCAATGCTCAGATCACCAACAACGGCACCATCACGGGCTTTGTGAAATTCACCGGGGACAATAACAACATCGTCAACAATGGCACGTTCAACCTGCGGCACTTTGCACAAACCACCGGTAACGGCATGCGCGATACATTGCGCGTTGCAGTTACGGACCTCGGTCCCGGCACGTTCACCAATAACGGGACCTTGGCATTGCTGGGCGGTCCCGGCGCGACCAGGCTTGATCCCGGCGGCCAATATCTGCCGCTGGGTCTGACCTTCAACAGCATGGCGCTCAATGGCCCGGTGCAGGGCCAGATTCTTGGCGCGACCACCTTTACGAATTCCGGCACCATCGATCTGCAGGCCAATCCCGTTCCCGGCGACGTGCTCGTGATCTCCGGCGGACACCAGATTAGCCTGGCGCCCACGCCGCTCATCGCGGGCGGTGGCGTCCCGGGAACTTTCATCTCCAATGGCGGCACGCTGAAGCTCGACACGGTGCTTAACCAAGGCGGCGCCGCATCACAATCCGACGTGCTGGTGGTCGACGGCACATCGGTCGGCGGCGGCGCGACGCAGCTCGTCATCCGCAACGCCGGCGGCACGGGTTTGGAGACCGTCGGCGACGGTATCCTGGTGGTGCAGGTTCTGGACCCGACCCGCTCCGACCCCGGCGCTTTCGTTCGCGCCCCTGGCGAATTGCGTGCCGGCGCCTTCGACTACGATCTGTTCCACGGCGGCGTCGGCGGCAGCAACCCGGCCGATTGGTTCCTGCGCAACGACTTCATCGTTCCGCCCATTCCGCCCGGGGGTGGGGGTGTACCGCCCATTCCGCCCGGGGGTGGGGGTGTACCGCCCATTCCGCCCGGGGGTGGGGGTGTACCGCCCATTCCGCCCGGAGGTGGGGGTGTACCGCCCATCCCAACGCCCGGACCGCTGCCGCCCGAGCCGATCCTGCCACCCGACCCGCCGCCCGATCCCCTGCCTCCCGGCCGCTATCCGATCATCGGGCCGGAGATTGCGACCTATGGAGTGGTGCAGCCTCTCGCCAGGCAGTTGGGGCTCGCGACGCTGGGCACCCTCAACGACAGGCTCGGAGACACCTATACCTACGGAAATGCGCCCTGCGTGACGACGAGCCCTTCGGTCGTGCGCAAGGGCGCTGAGGCGCCGCCCGCCGAACTGACCGCCGGCTGCGGGTTGGGCTGGCCTTCCTCCGCCTGGGGCCGTCTCTTCGGCCAGTCCTTCGACAACCATTATCGAGCCTTCGCCGACCCGCGCGCCAACGGCCAGCTCGGAGGCTTTCAGGCCGGCCTCGATCTGTTGCGAGGCTCATTTCTGGCGGGGCAGTATGAACGCGCCGGCCTCTATGTGGCCTATGGCAATCTCTATTCCGACGTGAAGGGCCTGGTCACCAATCCTCAAGCGACCGGCTACGACCTCGTCCATACCGGCCACGTCAATCTCGATGCCTGGTCGGGCGGGGCCTACTGGACCCATACCGGGCCGGGCGGCTGGTATCTCGATGCGGTCTTGCAGGCGACCCATTACGGCAATACGGCAAGCGCCGAGTTCGCAAGGCTCAGCAACAGCGGCACCGGCTTCATCTCCTCGCTCGAGGGCGGCTACCCCTTCGCGCTGCCGCAACTCGGTCCCGGCTTCGTGATCGAGCCGCAGGCTCAGATCCTGTGGCAGCGTGTGGCCTTCGACCACAGCAGTGATCTCTTCGGCGATGTCGGGCTTGGCAAGACCAGCGGTGCGAGCGGGCGCCTTGGCTTGAGAGCCAAATGGACGATCCTGACCACGGGCGACGTGGTCTGGCAGCCTTATCTGCGGGCCAATCTCTGGGAGGATTTTGGAGCGCAAGCAAGGACGACGTTCTCCGGCACCGACGTGGCGGAGCTGTTGTCGCGTGGCAGGCGTCTGCAACTCGGCGGCGGCCTCACGGCGAGGATCAATGCCAACCTCTCACTCTACGCCAATGCAGATTACGAATTCGAGCTGGGCCATACCGATGGCGGCAAGCGTGACAGCGTCCGCGGCGCAGTCGGCCTCCGATACAGCTGGTGAATTCGAGGCCGGGCTTGAGGAACAGGGGACGGTGACAGGCGAATTCATGAAGCTCGATATGAGGCGTGATGCCCCAGCCAACACGAGCCGGAGCGCGCCATGAGCGAAACCCAGTTCTCCAAGGCCGATTGGCGGCCTTCGAAGAAGCGGGCCACCTACGGCCGCGTGCGCGCATGGGGCGGCCAGAAACAGGCCCCGCTGGCGTTCCTCGCGGCGGCGAAGCTCGCCGGGCTGAACACGAACCGCGCCATGCGATGCTCGCGCATCGCCGTCTCGACGGGGCGTCCCTGCCGCAGGGTGGCGATGAAGGGGACGACGCTCTGCCTCTCCCACGGCGGGGCGGGGGTCGCCAGGACGTTCCGCACCTACGTTCCCACGACGTCGGCGCTGCACGCCAGGACGGAGCGCGCTCTTGGGCTTAGACGCCCCGCCCAATAAACTTTGCAGGCGGTCGCCCGCGCGCGGCGCTCGCTCGGCGAAAGGCGAAAGCATAACGGTTCCACTGCCCGCGATGCGGTCTACCTCGGATGTGCGCGCAGCAAAGAACCATTCGTCGCTCTCCGCGTCGTCCGCTCCCGCATTCAGGACTGAGAACAGCCTTTTCCATTGTCGTCATGTGCGTCGGGACATCCTTGGTTCTTTGCGGAAGAGGAAGTTTGCGGAAGTTTATGAACCCCCTCAGGCAAGAGAAGGTCGAATTTCAAATTCATATTCCTCCATGGAAACGGCCTGTAGAACTTCCTCCAACTTCCTCTTCCGCAGCCACGCCATAAGAATCGTTGACCCAGATCGAGGAGACAGCTCGCCTCGGCTCAGACCAACTCCTCAGCGATCACGGCGTAAAGGTTGCTCCGGACATCGTCTTTGCCATGCAGGGTCAAGACCTGACCTTTGACCTTCACAGGCCGATCCCTGATCGCCCCGAGTTTGTGGCCAACATCTCGGGCGTTGCAGTCCGGCCCGAGCGGCTTCCCGTCCCGCACGACGCTGTTGAGAGCGTCGCGCAGATCTTCGGCCTGCTTCTTCTTCCCGTCGTCGAAGGACGGCCGGAGCAGACCGACAACTCCCGCCGCCGTGAACTCCCGGTCGCCGAACTCTGCGTGGAGGATCGTCAGCACGGTCTCGATGTCCCGTTCTTCCCGGTCCTGCGCGCGATTGCGTCCGATCATCTCGCCGAAACGGACCCCCGCGAGCATTTCGACCGGCCGGCCCACCATGTCCCACCAATCGACAAAGCGGATGCCCGCATTCGCTTGCGGCTTGCGCGGAAGACACAGGATCGTGAGCGCCGCCCCAATGATCTTCGCCCGGTGCGCAAAGGTCCATCCGACCGGATCGCGATGTTTTACGGGCCGGTTTTCGGGATCGGGGCGCTTGGCGTCGAGCGTCACGATGATGGAGCGGGTCGCCAAGTCCTTGACCGGCCTGATCGCGTTTCCGGTGAATGTCTGCACCGTCGTGGCGTCAGCCTTCCGGGTCCGGCTCTGCCCGAGAACGCGGTCCTCGACTATGCGGGCGGTCAGGACCCGATTGATCTCCCGGCAGTCCACCTCCGCGCCGCGCTCAAGATTGTCCCATACGACAAGGCTCGCCCCTGCCAGCGCATGGGCAAAGATCGCCTTGCGGCGCTCTTCACGGCAGCTCGACCACGAGCAGGCTGCGGCTTCCGTTCCGTTGGCGGCCACGTTCACCATTGTCAACACCGTCGTCTTTCCAGTGCCGGCGATGGGTGCGGTCACGAACCATGCGGGACGCGACGGGAAGAACTGGCGCACGATAATCGTCATGAGCAACGCTACGAGCGCGGCCTTCCCCTCGGCGTTCGTGGGAACGTCCCCGAGCCACTCGCCAGTCAGGAACTTGTAGGCCCTTTGCGCTTTGGCGAGCGTCACCCTTGCCGGATCGGGAACCGCCGCGCGCAGCGCAGGGTCGATCTGGAAGAGCAGCCCAAGTTCGCTATCGAGCCCGTTCTTGGCCCGGATGGACGACGACCCGTCGGATGCGCGCACAACGAGCGGGATGGTCTGGATTGCTCTCGCCGTGGGCAGCCGGGACGTTGGGCTTTCGTTGAGCCCGAACAGAGCAGCGGATCGGGCCGCACGAACACGGAGCCGCCGCCCTGCTCCGGCTTCAAGAACCTCGCGAAACGTTCGACGATGTGCGGGACTTGCACCGTATCGGCCTCAAGCAATCGCGCCTCAAGCGGCGCTGCGGCAGGCGATGCGCCCTTTGCGAGCGGAATGGCGTTGCTCCCCTGCGTGGTCAGCCTGTGCGCTCCGGGCGTCGCCGAATGCGCAACGTAGGCGAGCCGCCCGTTCATGCCGCGCAGGGGGGTATCTTTCACCTCCGAGCGCAGCATCGCTTCCTCGACCAACATGCAGGTCGCGCCGATCTCCGCGTCTTTCCTCGGCGCTGGAAGGACGATCCGTCCGTCCGCTTCTTCGTCGATCCTGCGTCTTGAGGCCGCCTCGTGCTTCTCTCTTTCGTGCTGCGCGCGGTGCTCCTTGAGAGCGGCCCTCACGATGCGCACGCCCACGCCCGCCAGCGGTGCGCAGACGCTCACAAGCCGATCCTCTCTGCCCGGAAAGAGCAATGCGTCGTCCATGCACCGCACGAACACCGCCAGCACCTCGTCGGCAGCCGCCGTCTTGACAGCGTGCTCGACCATCGCTTCGTCCATCATGAGCCGGTAGATCATGCCGCCGTGCGCGAACGAATGGATGAAGATGCCTCCGGCGCCGCTGCGCATGACCATCGCCTTGCACGAGCCGTAGGCGGGGCCCTCAAGCGGGTCCGCCAGCGTTTCCTCGACGTAGCGGTTTATGTACGCCATCACCTCCGCGACCGTCTTCATGCCGATGACCGGATCGTCAAACTCCAGCTCGAAATCGGGCGGAAGGCGGCCCTCGAAAGCGCCCATGAAATGCGTGTGGAGCGTCGCCGCCGATGCGTTGGGCTTCCTGGTGAGGACCTTCGCCGTGCGCTTCGCTGCGATCTGCTTTCGCCTCGGTTCGGCCTCGGACTTCACGGCCTCGCGCGCACTTTGCGAGTTTCCTCCGCGGTCAGGTCCCGGAGCGCCGCCCGCGTGTCCACGGCCTCGCCCTCGAATATCTGGGGCTTGCGCGCGGCAGCGTCCTGATCAAGCGGACTTTGACACACCGCCGCACCTTCGAAGAATAGACGCTCGGGAGATGCTACGCAGGCATCCACAGGCGAACGGTCTACAACGGCCGCGCCCTCCGTGACCCACGCCCATCCGTATCCATAGAGCGTCAGGCGGTCATGCAGCACGTCGAGC
>Ga0306920_100004992_pt1 | contig 17064 bp, 14 predicted proteins | sample flu12Cox44000170_FD_204666 | JGI IMG/M metagenome (GOLD analysis project Ga0306920, IMG submission 204666) | Lab enrichment of tropical soil microbial communities from Luquillo Experimental Forest, Puerto Rico - flux4day.12C.oxic.44.000.170 (v2)... | ecosystem: Environmental > Terrestrial >... | reverse complement strand
CGATTACTCGCTGATTGTTCCCGCCACCGGCTACGGCCTCCATCACTTCGCCCGGCTGTCCGAGTCCGATCCGCTGCGCGAGCTGGCCGTGCTGCCGCCCGCCGAGGCCTTGCACACCGCGCTCGACAAGGCCCGGACGCTCGAGACGGCGACACGCCTGCAGATCAGCGGGCCGGCGTCGTCGCTGCGCACGCGGCGCGGCGCCGCCGGCGGCGGGGCGTTCCCGCGCGTGCTCAAGCCCGTCTCGCGCGTGCTGGAGCGAGGTCCGGACCTGACCGAAGCGTTTCCGATCCTGGTCCGCGACGAGGAGCAGAGACGGGAAGCGCTCGAGCGGCTCCTCCAGCTCTGCCCGGTGCTCGAGCAGGAGATGGTGCCCGGTATCGGCATCGGCGTGGAGTGCCTGTACGCGCGTGGCCAGCTGGTCTGGCATTTCGCGCACGAGCGCCTTCACGAGGGCACCGGTGGCGGGCTCGGCAGCGGCAGCTTCTATCGCAAGTCCGTCATCGCCCCGCCGGCACTGCTGGCCGCGGCGAAGGCGCTGCTCGACGAGCTCTCCTGGCACGGCGTCGCGATGGTGGAGTTCAAGTACGAGCCCGCGAGCGGCCGATACTGGCTGATGGAGATCAATCCCCGGCTCTGGGAATCGGTGGCGCTCGCCATCGACGCCGGCGTGGACTTCCCGTACGGCCTGTTCTGTGTCGCGACCGACGCCGATCCCGGGCCGCAGCCCGCGTACCGGCGGCCCTACTACACGCGGCACATGCCGCCCGATCTCGACTGGATCGCGCGGCGCATCCGCGGGGAGGGCGCGCCGGGCGCGCGCGAGCTGCTGTCGTTCCTCAGAGTGCTGATCGGGCAAGAGAGCTGGGACTACTTCGCCTGGACCGACCCGGGCCCGCTGTGGACGAGCGGCGCCGAGTTCCTGCGGGAAAAGCGGCGCGCGCTCGAGAGCCGCCGGCAGGCCCGTGCCGACGCGGAGGCCGCGCTGCGGCAGCACGCCTGGAAGCTGGCCCGGCTGAGGGCGCACGGGATGGACAGCCACGTCCTCTTCGTCTGCGCCGGCAACATCTGCCGGAGCCCCCTGGCGGCCGCGTTGTGGAAGAAGCGCCACCCGCGCCTGACCGCCGACTCGGCCGGCTTCATCCCGCGGGCCGGACGCCCCTCGCCCGACAACGTGCAGGCTGCCGCGTGCGCACGGGGCGCCAGCCTCGTGGACCACCGCTCGCGGACGCTCGACGAGACGATGCTGCGCGAGAGCGACGTCATCGTGCTGTTCGAGCCGCGAAACTTCGTCGAGCTCCGGCGCGCGTTCCCAGAGTACGTCGACAAGATCGTGATGCTCGGCGCGCTACTCCATCCGCCGCGGGCGGCCATCAACGATCCGTATCATCTCTCGACCGCGGAGACCGAGCACATCGCCGCCCAGGTCGACGCGGCACTCGACGAGCTCGCGCGGCTGCTCGGCGTGGCGCCCGGCCCCGCGATCGCCGAGCCCGCGCCGGTCCCGTCGGCCAGCTGGTCTCCCGGCCCCTGACGGGACGATACCGCCGCGCGCTCGAAGCCGCTATCATCCCGCCGAGCACGACTTCCTCTCGAACGACGGAGACCGCCATGGGCAAACCGATCGAGGAGCTGGCGCACTTCGTGGCCCGCACGCCGTGGGAGGCGATCCCCGGCGCGGTTCAAGCGCACGCCAGGCTCGTCTTCCTGGACACGCTCGGTGTGATCCTCGCCGGCTCGGCGCAGCCTGAGGTGGCCGAGGCTCGAGCGCGATTGACCGCCACCGGAGGCCGCGGCGCGACGGTCTATGCGCCGAGCTTTCCGGCGACCGACCCGCGCACGGCGGCGCTGCTCAACGGGCTCGCGGGACGCTCGATCGAGCTCTGCGAAGGGCATCGCTATATCTCCTGCCAGGGCGCCGTGCAGGTCCTGCCGACGGCGCTGGCCAGCGGCGAGTGGCTCGATCGATCGGGACGCGACACGCTCGCCGCGCTCGTGTTCGGCTACGAGGTGGCCGCGCGGCTCGGGGCCGGGCTGACGGCGCGGCGGCTTGCCCACCAGAATGGCCAGGCGCCCCTGCTGGGCGCGGTGGCCGCCGGGGCGCGGCTTCGCGGCGTGACCGGCGATCAGATGAGCCTCGCGCTGCGCGTCGGCTCGATCCTCGTGCTCACCCCCGGCTACACGAACGCCGTCGCCGGCGCCACCGCGCTGAACGTCGCCGGCGGCATGAGCGGCTTCGCCGGAGTCCTGGCGCCGGAGCTGGCGCTGGCGGGCGTCGCCGCCCAGCCGAACGCCATCGAGGAGTCGTTCGCCCGGCTCGTCGGTGACGGGTTCCAGCCCGAGGCGGTCACGGAAGAGCTCGGGCAGCGCTGGGAGATCGCGCGCAACTATTTCCGGCTCCGCGCGTGCTGCAATCCGATCTACGCGGCGCTGGACGCGCTCGAAGACATCCTCGCCGAGCTCCGGCCAGAGCCCGGAGCCATCGAGCGCATCGACGTCGCAACCTACGCCTTCGCCGCGAACATGCGCGAGCCCGAGCCGGCCAACTATTTCGCGGCCAAGTATTCGCTGCCGCACGCGGCCGCCGCGCTGGTCTTGCGAGGTCACGCGGGCTATCACGCCTTCACCGACGACGTCGTGCGCGATCCCGCGATCGCCGCGCTGCGCCGGCGGGTCACGGTCCGCGAGGATCCGGTGCTCAGCGCGGCGGTGCCGCGGCTCAAGCCGGCGCGCGTGACCGTCACGCTCACCGACGGCCGCCAGCTGACGCGGCTCTCCGAGAGCGCACGGGGCGATTATCAGGATCCGTACCGTGAAGAGGAGATCCGGGCGAAGTTTCGCGAGCTCGCGGGTGTGGTGCTCGGCGCGTCCGGCGTGGCTCGGGTCGAGGGGCTCGTCGACCGGCTCGACGGCCTCCCGCGTCTGGGCGATCTGGTCGCGGCGCTCCGCGAGGATCGCGGGGTCGGCGGCTAGAGCGCCTCTCGCCGCGCGGCTGGGCCGTCGTGCGAGCCGCAGGACGTCGCGGGGCTGGGGCCCCGTCGTCCGACGCGAGCCTATGAAGGGAGCGGGCCGAACGCCGGCGGCGGCACGCGGCGGCGGGACGCGGCTTCGTACGCGGAGGCGATCTTCAGGACAACGTCCTCCCGGCCCGGCTCGGCGCGGAACACGAGCGAGAAGGGCAGGCCGGGCTCCGGGATCGTGGTCGGCGTGTCCGACGGGACCGGAACGTAGCACGTGCCCTCCGGGCTGAGCGCCCAGACCGGATCGTAGACCGTCGTCACGTAGCCTGCCCGGTGGAAACGGCGTGTGCAGACGCACCAGCGCGTCGAGGCGATTCTCGATCAGGACCATCATGTCCACTCGGCGCAGGAGCTCGCGGAGCATGATGCGCTCGTCGACGCCCTGCCGACCGCCCAGCGGGTTGCGCGGGTCGGTCACCTCCTCCCAGTTCTTGAAGGCGGCGCGGCCGTCGTCGCCCCAGAACTTCGACCGCGCGTTGAGCGCGGCGAAGTCCGTGAGCGTCTCGGTGAATCCGCGGGCCTGCCAGTCGGCGGCGCGCCGGCTCAGGTACTGCGGGACGTGAAACCGGAACGCCATCGCGAGCTCCTGCTCCTGGATGGTCGCGATGTCGAGATTGGCCGGCGGCGGGACGCGGCCTTCACCGAGCGCAACGCAGTAGTCGATCGGCTTCAGCGCGCCCGTGCCGAAGACCTTCCCCCGCGCGAACTCGGTCGGCACGATCGCCGCCGCGAATTCCTTGAACAGGGGCCGCCCGTCGCGGCCGACCCTGAACAAGAGATCGGGCATGACGATCGGCACCAGCCGCGCGAGCGCGCGGCGGAAGTCCGTCGTCATGGCCTCGACGGCGGCATCGCGCCGCCACAGGGGATCGGACGACTCGACCAGGGTCGCGCCAAGGCGCCGCGCGAGGATCGCCTTGATCTCCTTCGCGGCGGCGGTGACGATCGGCTCCTCCGTCTTCGAGCCCGGCGCGTACACCATCGACTCCCGGACGACGCCGATGCGCATGCCCTCGAGCGCGCCCGGCGTTCCGGGCGTCCTGGCGTGTCCGGCGTAGGGCGTGCTGAGCACCGACGAGCGCGGCACTGTCGTGTAGGGGTCGCGCGCATCGTAGTATCCCTCGACGTCGTCCTTGAGCGCGTCGAGGACCTTGGCGCAGTCGGCGAGCGTACGGCAGAGGATCCCGCTGCGGTCGCAGTAGATGTCGGCGCCGATCGCGCCGCCGTTGAAGCCGAGCATCGCCTTGTGGGGCAGGATCAGCGCGACCGCGTTGTGGTTGGCCGGGCCGCGGCAGGACGCGCGCGTCTCCTCGCCGAGACTCGCCATCACCAGATTGGCGCTGACCGACACGCCCGAGCCGGAGCTGGAACCGAGCGAGGCCGCCCGCGTCGTGTCGTAGGGATTCGCGGGGTTGCCGCCCCAGGTGCTCCGTTGATAGCCCAGGGTAGACGGGAGCACGCGGTCGGGCGTGTGACGGCCGCCGGGATTGCCGGCCCGCCCGTTGTACTCGGTGTTGACCGCCTTGGCGAAGATGATCGCGCCCTTCTTGCGGAGCTGGTCCACCAGCACGTGGTCGCGCGCCGGGAAGTCGATGTCATAGCGCGCATCGCCCCCGGCGGTGGTGCGTAGGTCCTTCGTGTCGAACGGATCCTTGAACGAGAACACGACGCCGTACATCGGCATCGTGTCGAGATCGGGATTACGTCCGTACATCGCGTCGAGCTCGGCGGCGTGCTCGAGCGCGTCGGGAAGTCGGCGGAACATCTCGCAGACCGGCGGCGCGCCGGGCGGCAGCGGGCCGGCGGACGGATGACGGTCGAAATCGCCCCGGCAGGTCACCGACCGCTCGCCTCGAATGTTGAGCGTTGCGAGCGCGTTGAGCTGGCCCGCGTCCGGCTTGCCCGCGATCATTCCGTACTGCTGGGACGCGCTGGGATCCGACGCGGTCGGCTCCATCCGCCCGTATTCGAGGGGCGGCCCCTGGTACTTGTGCAGATCGGGCAAGATGGCGCCGGCCTTGACGGTCTCGGCCGGAAAGCGCAGCGGCCCTAGCGCGCGCACGGCGCCCCGCGTTTCGGGCACCGGCAGGCCGTCTTCCGTCACCAGCAGGCTGGCGACGCCGTTGTAGGCGCGCGCGCGGTCGATGTAGTGCTGGACGACCTCGACCACGGTCGTCCGGCCCGCCTTGATGGCCGCGTGCAGGCCGTCGATCGTCGCCTCGTCGAGACGAAACGGCCTGTCCTGCGCGCCGGGCTCTGGTGTCACGACGTCGCCTCCCTTGTTGCGGGCGTCGGAGACAGCGCGACGCGCCGCGGATCCCCACCGAGAAAGACGGAACCCGCCCGAAGAATACTGAAGAGGCGCCCGTGAAGCCAGCGGCCGGCGCGGCGGTGACGACCGGGCGTCGAATAGCGTCGGCTGATTTCGAGCGGTACGCTGATCGAGGGGAGGAGGCGCCAGTGTCGTGTCCTGACCACGACGCAGCGGAGGACCCACGAGCTGTCGTCGACCAGTAAGCCCTCGACGTGGCCCGCGTCACCGTCGATGGCTTTCACCTGATAGTCCCGGATCAGGCGCGCGCTCCTGAGGTACGGGTCGCGGGCCACGCCCCGGGGCGTCGCGTCGCGGACGGCCGGGCGGCCTCCCGGATGCGTCCCGGGTCCACATCCCCGGCCCCCAAAGGAATCCGCCGAGCGCCCAGTAGTAGGGCAACGTATAGCACTCGCGGGACAGGGCGATCCATCGCTGCCCGATCGGTTGGTGGCTCTCCACGCTGGGACTTTCCCTGATCTGCTCGCGGCTCTGCCCGACGACGAGCTCGCCACGGGCCCAGTCGGCCTTGCGGATGGACGCGGGCGACAGCAGGACGCGCCGGCCCGGCAGCCAGTGCCCGGTATCCCCGACGAGGTAGCGCACGGTCCAGTGGTGGTCGTTGAAGTAGAGATCGCGCACGCGCCCGATATCGCCGTCGGTGGCGTGGATCGTGAAGCCGAGGAGTTCGTCGACGCGGTGCAACATCAGGTCCCACGTTAGCGCGGCCCCATGAAGGATCCGTGAGACGGCGCTGAGAAATGCGCGCGGCGCGTTCTCAGCCAGTCTTCATCTTCCTCTCATACTCGGCTGCGACGCTTCTCCTGAGGGAGGAGGCGATGAAGAACTTCGTTCCAACGCTCGTGACAGGTCTCGCGATGATCATGCTCGCCCTCTCCGGGGAAGCGGCCGCGCAGAGCTCGACGCCCGACCGGGCGACGAGAGCCACCGCGAATCCCGTACGGCACATGATGGCCGAGGTGCTCACCGTGAATCAGGGCGCTCAGGCCCTGACCGTGAGATCGACGATCAACGGAAAGGAGACGGACGCGGTGTTCTCGGTGGACGAGGTGGCGGCGCCTGCGCTGGCCTCTCTCGAGCCGGGCGAGCGGGTACGGATCACGTACGTCCGCGTCTACGATCAGCTTCGCGCTCATCGGATCGAGAAGCTGCCCGCGCCGTCGCAAACGCAGTAGGAGGTTGTGATGCAAAGAAGAATCGCCACCGGTCTCGTGGCCGGGCTGACCGCGGGGATCGCGTTCACCCTGGTCGCGCTGTTCCTCAAGACGACCCTGCCCGACGGCGGACGCACGTCCATGCTGCTCGTCGCCGCCGAGGCGTTTCACTCGCACGGCCCGCTGGCCGGGTGGATTGCCAGCCTGATCTACACTGTGATCATCGGTGGCATCTTCGGCTGGCTGGCCAGCGCTCAGGCACTGGATGAGATCCGGATGACCTTGTGGGGCGGGCTGTACGGGTTGGCGTGGTGGATCGTGAGCGGATTGATCATCGTGCCGGCGCTCTTCGGCAAGGTGCCCCTGTCGTCCGCGGCGATCGACGCAACGAGACCCGTGGCCCTGGCGTCCTTGATCGAGCACGTGCTGTACGGCGTGATTCTCGGCTACGTCTTCGCACTCCTGGCGGTGTACGTCGATCGCCGGCACGAGGCGCACGCCGCGACTCACCGCGTGGCATGAGGCCGAGATCGAAGAGAAGAGTCGCGTCATGGCGGTGGCCCGAGCGAATTCTTCAGGCGCGGTGGCGGCGCGGGACGCCGCCCCGATTGCCGCCGGCGCGTGGCGACGCGCCGCCGGTGCGGCGCCGCGGGTGCTGGTGGTAGCGGAAGATCCCGCCGTCAGCGCCCGGGCCACCGCCGTGCTGCGCGAGGCGGGATTCGAGGTCGGGACCGCGAGCGCCGCGACGCCGGTCCGCGACGCGATGCTCGACAGCAAGGCGTACGAGCTCATCGTGATGGACACGGACCTGCCGGGCGCTCAGGGGTTCGCGGTGCTCGAGGGCGCTCCGCAAATGGGGCGTCGAGACGCCCGTGCTGCTCATGACACCCGGCCACGACGTCGCCGACACCATTCGCGGGCTGGACCTGGGCGCCGACGACGTCGCGTCGAGGACGTGCGCCGCCACCGAGCTCCGCGCGCGGGTCAGCGCACTCCTGCGCCGGCTCGCGGCGCCGCGCGCGCCCGAATTCCGGGTCGGCGATCTGCGCTTCGATCCCGAGAGCCGGCAGGCCACCCGCGGCGGCCACGCGATCACCCTCACCGGCCGCGAAGCCCGGCTGCTCGAGTACCTCATGCGCAACCACGGCCGCGTCGTGACCAAGACCATGGTCCTCGATCACGTGTGGGGACTCGGCTTCGAGGGCGAGAGCAACCTGGTCGAGGTGTACATGAGCTATCTGCGCCGCAAGATCGACGGCCCTCGACAGCCCCGCCTGCTCCACACGATCCGGAGCATCGGTTACATGCTCTCGGCCGACGACTGACACGACCGGGCGGTCGACCAGCGCGTCGTCACTTCGGCGTCCAGATCGAGAGAGGCCGCCGACGGCGCCCATGACCAGCGCCCAGTCGCCCGCGGCGAGCTCGGCCAGATGGCACTCGCCGAACGCGAGGGGAAAATGTCGCGCGATCACCGTGGCGTGAGCGAAGGCAAGCCCGTCGGGCAGCGGAACGCAGTTGCCGGCCGGAAGCTTCACGTACTCCGCGTATCCACCCCAGCACTGGACGCCGAGCATCCGTCGGCTCGTGCAGCCCGCCTGGCGGCCGCTCGTGCAGTGCGGGCAGCGGCCACACCCGACTCCTCCGAAGATCGCGACGCGGTCGCCGATCTTCACGCCCTCGGTCTCGGGACCGACGGCGGCGACCACTCCCGACGGGTCGTTGCTCAGGACGAGCGGCAGGGTGACGCCGTAGTTACCGCCGTCCTGTCGCACCTGAAGGTCGAGCGTCCGGTTGACCGAGACGGCGTGAACTGCGACCAGGACCTCACCGGGCCCGGCGCTCGGAGTCTTGACGTCCTCCCACCTCAGGACGTCGGGGCCGCCGAACTTCCGGAGGACGATGGCCTTCAAACCACCTCGAGGACGCGCCGGGCGGCCACCAGCTCGGACGCGGTCGGCGCGAGCCCCGCCTGCTCGGCTCTCAAGACGAGCTGTCGGCAGGCCTGGCGGTGCAGGACGGTGTTGCCGTTGCGCTCATAGGCCCAGGCGAGCGCGGCGAGCGACTGCGCGTGATGCGGATTGGCGAGCAGACGCTCCTGCGCCAGCTCGATCACCCGGTCGACGCGACCGAGGCGGCGATGGAGCTCCATGAAGATGTCGCGGAAGATGTCCTTCTGCTCGCGGCTGCCTCCGCCCATCGTGTGGAGCTCCTCGATCGCCGGCGCCATCAGACGTATCGCCCGATCGAGATCGCCCTTGATGATCGCGATCTCGCCCTCGAGGAGGGCGACTCCCAGGGTCGACCAGTGTCCGCTCGGGCGGCCGGCCGGCATCTGGCGAAGCCGCTCGACCTGCTGCTCCGCCCTCGCCCACTCGCCGGCGCGCGCGAACGCCACGCCGAGCCAGTGGTGCATCCACGTCGTCTGCCAGTCAGCGTACTCGGCGAGCATCCGCTCGCCCTGCCTGGCGAGATCGCGCCAGGTCGCGGCATCGGCTGGTGTCCCGCGCAATATTTCCAGGCGCCACAGGAGCTCGATGCGCTCGTACAGCGGCAGCGGCGGCGCGGTCGACGCCCAGTAGTCACGCGTCATGCGCTCGTGGCCGAGCAGCGCCTGCGCCTCGGCCAGGTGCCAGAGCACGTGCGCGTAGCGCTCCAGCGAGGCCGCGCGCTCGAACGTCTCGAGCGCCATCGGATAGTCGCCCCGCGCCTGATAGGCATGCCCGACCGCGTGGTACGTGTAGAGGCTGGTCGGGTCCTGGGCGAGCGAGCGCAGGCTCACCGCGAGCCCTTCGTCGTTGTAGCCCGACTGCTCGAGGAAGAATCCGAGCATCGTCAGGTATTGCGGCTCGTCCGGGCTCGCGTCGAGGCTCCGGCGGGCGATGTCGATCCCGCCGCGATAGTCTCCCTGCGTGATGCAGTTGAGGCCGATGATGCGCACGGCGATCCGATCGGTGGGATAGCGGGCCGCGATCTGGCCCAGCACGTCGTACGTGGCGACGTGGTCGCCGCGCTGCAAGGCGTCGGCGGCCCGCACGTGCAGGCGCTCGCGATCGTGATGCGCGTCGTCGGCCACCGCCGTGGCCTGACGGGCCGCCGCGACGGCCAGATCGGCGCGGCCCATGCGCCAGCTGACGTACGCCTTCGTGCAGTGCGTCAGCGCGAATCGCGGGTCATGCGTCGCGGCGGCGTCCAGCGCCTCAACGGCCCCGGCACGCCAGCGAAGGAACAGATCGAGACCGCGCTCGTACGCGGCCAGCGCGTCCGACGATCTGGTCGATACGCCGAGCCCCGTGGTGTCGGTGGTCGTCATGGTCCCCTCCGGTCAATCCGTCTCGATCGGCAACGACGGGTCCTTCGCCCACTCTCCCATGGAGCCGTCGTAGAGCGTGAGCGCGTCGTGGCCGAGCTGGTGCAGCAGGAACAGGTCGATGGTGGCCGAGATCCCGCCGCCGCAGTAGCAGATCACGCGCTTGTCCCTGGTGACGTCTTGCGCCGCAAACCTGGCCTCGGCGTCCGCCAGGGTCGTGAAGTCCTTGGTGGTCGCGTTCACAAGCGTTGCCGCCGGTACGTTGACGCTGCCCGGAACGCGGCCCGGGCGACCGTAGCGGCTCGGCTCCAGCCCCTTGTGGAACTGCGGGCCGAGGGCGTTGACGATGACGGTCCCGCGCTCCTTCGTCGCGGCCAGCACCGCGCGCCTGTCGACGAAGAAGCCCGGGCGCGGCGAGGCCTTGAAGGTGGCCGCCGGATAGCCGCGCGCCGGGCCGTTCTCGGTCGGCCGGCCTTCGGCTTTCCACTTGTCGAAGCCGCCGTCGAGGACGGCCGCACCGTCGAAGCCGAGCGAGCGGAGCATCCACCAGAAGCGCGTGGCCCACATCATCGTGCCGATGCTGTAGAGCACGACGCGGCTGTCCACGCCGAGACCGTGACGGCCGAAGCCCGCCTCGAGCTGCGCGGGCGCCGGCATCATGAAGCGCAGCCGGGTGGTCGCATCGGAGAACTCGCCCTGCAGGTCGAGAAAGTCGGCGCCGGGGATGTGCGCTTCCTCGAAGGTGCGGCGACCGGGCACGGCGACGTACGGATCGTCGCTTTCCGGCGGCGGCGCCTCGAGATACGTCGTGCAGTCGTAGATGCGAAGGCTCGGCCGGCCGAGGAGCGACGAGAGCTCCGCGGTGCTCATGAGGGCCTGGGGATCTCGCATGCAGCCTCCCTGGGTGTGAGCTCAGTCGCGCGGGCGCCAGCTGACGACGCCGACGACCGGGACGGGGCTCCACGAGAGCGCCCAGCGCCCCTCGCGGCTCGTGACGGCGTCGCGGGCCAGCTTGGCGAGGCGCCGTCCCTTCTCGGTATCGGGCGTGATGAAGAGCTGCTGGCAGAGCCACCGCAGCGGTCCGTCGCGATCGGCGTGCAGCAGCGGCTCGCGCGCGAACAGGCGAAGCTCGAAGAGCCGCCCGCGCGCCAGCAAGAGCGCCAGGAACTCGGTCAGCGAGGGCAGCGGCACGCGCGCCTCACCGTGGATGAGCGGCCAGAATCGCTCGGCCGGCTGGGGCGGCGAGGGCGTCACGAGCACCGCCACGCAGAGGCGCCGCGCTGCGGTCTCGGCCGCGTCGAGAAACGGTCCGATCTCCTCGACGTCGTAGCCCAGGTGCGCGATGAGCGCCACGTCGGCGGTCGGGGCGCCGTCCATCGGCCAGCGGGCCGGCACGATCTCGACGTTGGAGATACCGTGCTCGGCCATGCCGGCCTGCAGCACGTTGCGCATCCCCTCGGACGGCTCGACCGCAATGACGCTCTTGGCCAGGAGGGCCAGCGGCAAGGCGTAGCGGCCGCCGCCCGCGCCGATGTCGAGCCACGTCTCGCCCGGCTGCACGAGCGAGCGCAGGTGCTCGAGCGCCGGCTCGTCGGTCCGGCGCGGGTTGGCGCGAAAGTCCGAGGCGACCGCGGCGTAGAAGTCGCGTGGCGGCGTGCCCTCGCGCAGGCGCTCGGCCTGCTCGCGGTTGGCGCTCACGCGCTGCCGCCAGGCCTCGAGCGCGGTCGCGGTGTCCGGACGAAGCACGTCCGCCATTGGTCGAAGAATCGCTAGCGGGTCCGCCGGGTGAAAGCCGGCATGACCTCGGCGGCGAACCACTCGAGCTGTTCGAGCATCACCGACTCCGGCGCACCGATCGGATGGCTGACCGACACGCGCTCGAGCCCCGGATAGTCCTTCTCCAGCCGCAGCAGCGTATCGATGATCTGCGCGGGCGGACCGCAGAGATAGGCGCCGCTGGCGGCCGCCTCCTCGATGGTGGGCAGGCCGGCGTACGGCGCCCGCTTCGGATCGGCCATCGCGTCGATCTGCTCCTGCGAGAGCGAGCGCACCAGACGCAGCGGGCCGAACATCTTGAGGTTCTCTTCGAAGTAACCGGCGGCCGCCTTGATCGCCTCGTCTCTCGTCGAGGCGAGCTGGAGGTGGAATCCGATGCAGAGGCCCTCGCCCAGCTCCGTCTCGCGGCCCGCCCGGCGCCAGGCGTCGCGGTAGGCCTCGACGACCGCGCGCATGGCGCCGCCCTCGGCGACGCCCCCGCCGATGAGCCCCTTGATGCCGTGCTTGACCATGAAGTCGAGGCCGCGCGGCGTCGCGCTCTGGATGGGCTGCCAGCACTCGACGGGATGAACGGGCCGCGGCACCAGGGTGAGGTCCCTCAGATCGTAGCCGCGATATGGCACGCGCGCGGGGATCGTGTAGCGCTTGCCTTCGTGCGAGAACACCGGGTTGTGGAACGCCTTGAAGATGATCTCGACCTGCTCCTCGAACAGCTCGCGGTTGGCGGCCTGGTCCAGGAGCGGCGCGCCGAACGTGTCGACCTCGCGCGTGTGGTAGCCGCGCCCCACGCCGAAGCGCACGCGGCCACCGGTGAGCACGTCGGCCATCGCGAAGTCCTCCGCGAGCCGCAGGGGATGCCACATCGGCGTGATGTTGAAGCCGCACCCGATCTTCAGACGCCCGGTCTGGTGCGCGAGGTCGAGCGCCATCATCAGCACGTTCGGGATGCACTCGTAGCCCTCGCGCTGGAAGTGATGCTCGGCCAGCCAGAAGGTGTCGTAGCCACACCGGTCGAGCAGTCGAGCCAGGTTGCGCGCCTTGGTCAGGGTGGTGACGAGGTGCTCGTTCCCGAACACGCGGCTGTTCACGGCGGTGCCGCCGTAGCCGATGTCGTCCATGTCGACGTGCCCGGCGTAGAGGCTATCGAACGTGGTGATCATGTCGGTCCCCTTCTGCCGCCGGCGCGGGTGATCGAGGGGCGCACCGGCTACGTCGGGGCGTCCCCGAGCGCGGGGGGCTTGGGGGGCCCTTCGGTGACGCGACCGGGATGCTCCCTCCTAACGGCCACGCCATTTTCCGGCATCGTGCTGAGTAACACAAGGCTGGGGCGGGGCTCTAGAACTACGTAGTACTCCGCAAACTTCTGCTGCTGCCGGTGCGCGTTGATGTCGGACGCACGTGCGAGCTGTTCGCGGACCTACTCGCCGCCAGCGCGCGCAGCCTCCACGGCTCACGCGGCGGGAAATGCATCCGTGCTCCAACCTTACGAGCTACGGAAGGGGGGGTCTGGACGCTAGCCACGCTCCTGCGGGCATCGCCCTGGTGGCAGGCGAGGCCCAGTGCGGGCCTCCTTGATGCATGGGCATCCAGTCCGGGTGTCTCGTATGGGCTGGCGAGGACGGGCGGGCCCATTCGGTCGAACCTCTAACCCGTCCGCGATGCCGCCGCCAGCATTCCTGTTCCCCTGATGTACGCCTTAGAGTTCTCAAGCCGCCCGGCGCCTCCGGTTTCGGCCACCTGTTCCCCAACCGGCTTGGTGGTCGAGTTGTGGTCACCCGGAAGCCTTGGACGTGATCAATTGCTGGCCGCAGTTCGAGCGAACGACGAACACCGTTCGGAAACTTCCAGGCGAATGTCCGAAATTCCCGGTGGATAACTCGCCGACGGGTTTGGCAATCCTCTTGCGTCGTAGGAGCGAAATCGACGATTGCGGCCGCCCGCAACGGGGAGAGCGCTCGCTTGAACACATGCAGTTACTGTGCTTCGTCGTGCCCGAGGAAGATTGGGCAACCGTGCGCCCATGTCATCGGCTCTGGCATCGAGCCCGAGGAATCGGACAACACCACCGCTGGGCACAATACGCACTTGGCCGATGTCGCGAGGCGATACCCGCACATCGAGGATCGGGGCGCCACGCCGATGCATCAAAGGGCCTACCGCTCTACGGCATCCGTGGCGACGACTGCGACTGTGGAGTCCTCCCCGTGCAGTCTGTCGACATCTTGAGCTGGGTCCGCCGCCACGCACGCGATCTAGTCTGGGACGACACTGACCGTAAGGGTGGCGGTCCGAAGCACCGTCGCTCGAAGACTGACCTGACGCTCCTTCCCGACGTGGGCGACGATGAGGCGCCCATCGTTCCCGTGCGTTGCCGCCCGCGCCATCGTTCGGCCTTGCCGCGCTTCAACCCTCATGTACACCTGCTCACGCCCGAGGCGTACGCGAGGGGGGCGTACGACGTCGAGACCGAGCGCATCGTCGCGCGTCAGATGAACGAGGCGCGCCTGTACTCGCGTGGGGACGTGCGGCGCGACCACGAGGGGCGCGATGGCGGCTGGGCGAGGCCCGTGGGCACCAGGACGGCTGATGTACTTCTCACTCGGCGGCGTGCACACCAGCGCTCCGAGGATGAGTTGGACGCGTTCGTCGAGGTGCGGAGCGCGTACAAGAAAGTGCACGGGCGGGAAAGCGACGCGAATATCCCAGGGCCCTTCGCGCTTCGCCTGCTGCGTGACCTGGAACGGCTGCGGCTCATCTCTAAGATTAACGACGCGATCTATCTCGCGTACCCGCTCGACAAGACGATCGTTGCGTCGTGGTCGATCCGCTCCAGCATCCGCTACCTGCGCTTCTTCCTCGAGCGCCCGTCGGAGCACCCGGAGACGGCACTGAAGAGGATCGCCGACGGGGCGGGCACGACTGTGGAGTTCACCCGCGCGGCAGTCGCCATGACCCTCGACGACCTGCGCCCCTTCCTGGTCGACGTGGCCGGCAAGCGCACCGGACACGGCATCGGGTCTGCAAAGCCGCTGCCCATAAACTTCACCGCTTGGCCCGCCCTCAAGAACGGCGGCAAGGGCCGGCCCCGCGCACACGACCCTAAACTAGTGAGGGTCGCGCTCTTTTGGGCCGACCTGGTTCACGCGCGCCTGTACCTGCTGACCGGCGGGATGCGCGAGGAGCTGAGGCCGACCTTGGCGGGCGTCGCATTCCATATAGCCACGGCGCTGCTAAAGATGCCGCCGGTCTCGATCTACAACGGCGTCGTCCTGGCGTCGAGGCTGTTCGACAACGGACGCAGGCCGCAACCCAAGCGCGTCGCCCGCGAGGTTGCCGCCCACCAGCTCGGCCTGCCCGTGGAGGCGCTGGACGCATACGCGAAGGCGGTCGCCTCCGCGTAGGACCTTTTCCAAACTGCGGGACTGAGCCGTTCCCGCTGCATATCAGATAGAGGAGCCGTCGGGATCATCCCCGGCGGCTTCGGCTTTCCAGGGACTTTTTCCAAACAACGGGACTGAGCGTTTCTCGCAGCCTATTAAGTAGGAAGGGCCGTCGGGACTGTCCCGGCGGCCTTCCTCTTTTCCGGACCGATTACGAGGCGCTCGGCGCCGAACGGGGTGATGCCTCTTGCTGTCGTTGCCACTCGCGGACGCGGCTGTGCTGGCATCTGCCCGAAATGATGATCGCCGGAAAAGTTCGTGTGAGCGGCTGATGTGATCGAGTTGCTGAAGAAGCGCTCGATCGAGTGCAGTTCACCTCGCAGTACGGGCACGCGACCCGATATCAACGCGAGGAGGGCTCAACATGTTCTCTTCAGTGCAGCGCAACAAGCGCATCGCGAGGCGGGTCAAGGAGGAGAAGCGTACCGGGACGCTGCAGCCGATCCTGCTGTACTTCAGCGACCCGGACAAGCCCGCAGGTCAGCGCCACACCCAAGGAACTGATGAAGCGGGCGCGCGCCAACGGGCAGCACCCGCGGACGCTGATCGTGGCGACTGCGAACGCGGCAATCGCCGCCGCCATCATGCAGGTCGAGGAGAAGTACGACCTGACGCACTACGAGCTCACGAAGTGCCTCGCCGACTACCTGGGCCTGTCGATGAAGTACGCGCTCAGGGTCGAGCGGCACGGCGACTCCGAGTTCCCCGCTGACGCGCCGCCGGCGTCGAAGCGGAAGAAGGCGGTGCGCTCATGAGCACGATCCCGAACACGAACGAGATCAAGATGTACTTCCACTGCCGCGCGTGCGGGGAGGATCGGCCGGAGGATCAGTCGCCCCAGGAGTGGGCGCGGCTCGACGTCGGATTCACCAAGCTCGGGATTCAGATCTGGTGCTGGCGCTGCGAGAAGAACGTCATGCACATCGACTTCCAGGGCGTGAAGCACCCCGCGAACACGCACGTCGCGGAGGTGAAGTCGTGAAGCGCCGCAACTGGACGCCCACGGTGAAGCCTGTCGTCGGCAAAGGCGTGAAGAACCAGCCGAGTGTGTTCATGCGCAAGCAGGCCGCCGGCTTCAACGCTCACGTTCTGCGGGAGATGGATGACGAGGTCGGCGCGTTCGCTCACGTCGGCTGCGTCAAGGCTGCCTTCCACAACGGCGGTCACCAGGACGTCACGCCGGCGACATGCGAGTGCTGCGGCGAGGAGTGCGTGCCGCCGTGCCTGACCTGCGAGAACGCCTTCAACTTCGCAGTGCGCGAGCTGGTCGAGTCCGGCGCGGTGGCCCTCCGTGAAATCGATGGCGAGATGTCGCTCGTGGTCGTGGACCGGGTGAAGCTTGGTGAAGTGCCGGCGCCGAAGTGGAAGGTGCAATCGTGAGGGCGATCTGGGCGGAAGCGACGTCGTGACCTACCGCAAGCTCAAGCAGTCGAAGCGTTGCACGCGCTGTCGCCGGCGGCGTGCTCGCCCTGGACGTACGAAGTGCGGCCCGTGCGCGAAGGCGCTGACGGTCACCGACTCCCATGCAGCAAGACGGCGCAAATACGGCGCGACCCCTGCGATGGTCGATGCGCTGATCGAGGCCCAAGGCGGCAAGTGTTTCTGTGGTAAGTGCGTAGACCGGCACTCGGCTTTGGACCACGAGTGGCTCACCAAGGATCTCCGCGGCGTGCTCTGCCGCGTGCCGTGCAACAGCGTCCGGCAAGTGGTACGTCTTCGACGGCAAGCGCTGGGCGATGTCGACGGTGAACGCGGTGATTCCGCTCGTCACTGACATAGCGAAGTCGCTCTACGGCCAGGCCTCAGCTGAGCCAGATGCGGACAAGCGTGCTCGGCTGGCCAGCGCCGGCGCCCGCCTCGAGAGCTGGCGGGTCGTGTCCGGCATCGTCCGGCTCGCCCAGGCGCTGCCCCAGCTCCAGGTGCGGGCTGATGAGTTCGACCCCGACGAGCACTTCCTAAATGTCGAGAACGGCGTGATCGATCTCCGTATCGGGGAGCTCCTACCGCACGATCCGAAGCTCATGATGTCTCG
>Ga0306920_100004991_pt1 | contig 17065 bp, 16 predicted proteins | sample flu12Cox44000170_FD_204666 | JGI IMG/M metagenome (GOLD analysis project Ga0306920, IMG submission 204666) | Lab enrichment of tropical soil microbial communities from Luquillo Experimental Forest, Puerto Rico - flux4day.12C.oxic.44.000.170 (v2)... | ecosystem: Environmental > Terrestrial >... | reverse complement strand
GTTGGGCTACGGGCAGATCAGAGTGTTTTGACGGGCTTTGTCACGAGGAGGCTTCGGCATGGCGCTTGCCCACTCGTCGCGCGACGTCAACACGTGGGAGGCGCCGCGACGAGACAGAGCGCATCGGTCGACGGATGTCCGTTCGCGCAGCCAGGTCCGCCGGTGTCAGAGACGGGTGACGGATTCTACTGCCGTGTTCCGAGAGGCGGGTGCGCATCCCGGCGCTCGACGACATCCAGCCTTTTGCGCCGGCGGCCGCTTCACCGCGCCAAGCGGCAACGAGCTGACGGTACCACTGCCCGCGGGTGGATCGGTACCACCAGTGCAATCGAGGGCTCGGACATGTGTGGCGCGGCACCACCGGGCGCTACACGCTGCCGATCAGGGGTCCAAGAAGGGAATCCTGCCGGCAGATCCTCTAGATGGGGCGCCCGCTACTTGAAGTGATAGGAGACCGACAGGCCCATCATGTGGGCCGTGTAGTCTCTCAGATTGTTGCCGAGCCAGATCGAGGACACGCCTGGGACGAACGGATTCAGCGTGTTGGTCCGCCAGTCGTTGTTGTCGAACATCTCGAACATGTAGCCGGCCTTTGCCGACCAGTTCTTGAGGAAGTGATAGATCAGCGCCGCCTCGAGGTGGACGAGCGAGTCCTCGAAGGCCGGGAAGCGCTGGGCCTTCGCGCTATTGTTCTGGGCCGCGGTCCCGCTGACCGGCGCCGTCGGGTTCCGCGTCTCGACCCGGCCGAGCGAGGTCGAGTAGTTCATGTCGATCCTCAGATCGAGCACTTTGGGAATGAGGGCCGCCTTGAGGCCTGCGTAGACCGTATGCACGGTGTCCTGGATGTCCGAGATCCAGTCGAAGTCGGGGGCGTCGAGCGGCACCGTTCCGTTGACCGGCCGGCTGCGTGAGCCCATCTTCTGAAACAACTGCTCGTAGGTGTAGCCGCTGGAGACAGAGACGCGCTCGTGAGGTCTCCAGGTCAGGTCGATTCCGGCGGTGTAGCCCGTTGCCTCCTGCAATCCGAGCGCCGAGTTGTAGTAGTCATCCCAGTAATAGGCGGCGGTCGGAGTCAGTGTGAAGAAGTCTCCGAGGCCGATCTGCAGCTGCCCTTCCACTTTCTGTCGATTGCGATCCGATTCGTCGAACTTCCTCAGGAGCACGCTTTGACCGGCTAGCGCAGCGCCCGGATCCTCCAGGACCGAGTGCTCGGCGTGCGCAAAGGTATTGTATTCGTTGATCCGCCGGAATGAGGGCGTGTAGGCGACACGCGCCAGCAGCCACTCGGTCGGTGTTGCATCCAGCGCGACTTTGGCGAAGTACTCGTTGCTGACCGGAACCTCGCGGTGATCGCTGCGGTCCCATCGCTCCCAGCCGACCCCTGTGGTGAGGGCCAGGGAGTCGAGCAACCGTGTCCGAGCGTCGAGATCGGCGTTCTGTTTCTGATAGCTGAAGCGCAGGGCCCTGCGCGCGGGGTCGATCGATCTGTCGTTGACTGCTTCGCCGGGGAACGTCATCGTGTCGCTGTTGTCGGAGAAATCGTAAAATCGGTACCGAAGCCCGAACGTCACAGGATCGAAAGGCCGGCTCGTGGCGCTCAGGTATATGAGCCAGGTCTGCACATTGCCATTGAGACTGTTGCGCGGCAGGGCGAGGTCTGGGGTGCTGGCGGCCAAGACCGGATTGATCGTCTGCGGCAAGAACGCGTCGTTCTGGAGCTGCAGGCCCCAGGCGAAGTTCCCGTTGATCCGCGTGCGCATCGGCAGGTTCACGCCTCCTGCCGCACTCAACGAGTGCGCCATGTTGCTCGGCGGCAGCGAGCTTTGTCCCGTCGCGGGGCCGGTGGCGTCGCTGCCGCTGCACGGCGCCACGTTCCCGAAACAGGGATTGTCTGCCCGGATGCGGGTCAGATCGTTCTCGAAAACGGAGAGGCCGTACTGGAACTGGAGCTGGTAGAGCGGGTCCGAGAACGCCAGGCGCACCCGGAAGTCGTGAATCGTCTGCTCGATGGGCTGTAGCACTTCGTAGAAGTTGTTGCCGGGACTCCCGAAGGCCATGCCCATCGGCTTGTCGCCTTCCTTGCGAGTCCGAGTGTATTCGGCGCTCAAGTCGAGATTCGGCGTCACGCTGTAGTTGAAGCGCATCGCCGCCTTGTCCCAACGCACGCCGATCTCGTCGATGAACGGGGCGCTGTTGTGCGCGGGCAGCGGAGGCCGAGGCGTGGGCAGCACGAACACACCGCGCTCGGGCTGAGTCGCGAGGAGCCGGGCGTCCGTCGAGATGACGTGGGGCGTCTGATCCCACAAGAAGTCGAACTGCCACGTACCGAGACGGCCGACCGACAGGTAATAGTCCTGGTCAGAGTAGCCCCACTTCGAGCCGCCGAACTCCGCGTAGAGGCTCTCGTCTGGGCGCAAAAGGCGCAGATTGAGCCCAAAGAGCACGGGCCCGGGGGTGAGATCCCGATACTCCTCGAGCTTGGCCCGGTCCTTAGGCGGCGGTCGATCGATGTAGAACCGGCCACCCGCCTCCACGTCGCCCTCCACGTTGAATCCGCCCAGTTGAGTCTGAGCCGATGCAGTATGCGCCGCGTCGACGACGCAGAGGGCTAGGACGATCAGCCAGGCAGCGCGATACTCGCGCATGGGTCCCCCCTATCGCGTGAACGCGAACCCGCCAGGGTGATTCGATCCGTGGATGTTGGCGTGACAGCTCACACACGACCTGCCCAACACGAATTTGAGTGATCCGGTGTCACGACCGTAGGGATTCGTCGGGTGGCGGGTCTCGATGTGGCACTGTTGGCACAGCCGCGGCTTGGCCACTTTCAGCATGTTCTCGTGGTTGGAACCGTGCGGATCGTGACAGTTCGCACAGTTCTCGCTGACCGGCGGGTGCGTCCAGAGGAACGGGCCGCGCTTCTCGGCGTGGCAAGTATAGCAGGTGTTGTTCAGCGAGACTTCTTTCAGCAGAGACGGCGTGACCGTACCGTGCGGGTTGTGGCACGAGGTGCACGTCATCTTGCCTTCGCGCAGCGGCATGTGGGACGAGCGCATCTGCTGGGCGCGCTTCTGGAGGTGGCAGGTTCCACAGGTTTCGATCTCGGTCGCCCGCGCCAGCTGCGCACGCGGCGACACCTCCTCCATCACCTTGTGGCAGCCGGTGCATCCCACATCGCGCGACTCGTGGGCGCTTCCCTTCCAGAAGAGGTGGGGCCCCTTCGAGTGGCAGGTGGTGCACATCGCGTTGCGCTGCTCGACCGGTGTCTTGTCGTTCTTCGCAAATGTGATCAGGCCACCGACGCCCTTGCCGCCGCCCGCCTCGACGTGCTTCTGACCCGGGCCGTGACACGTCTCGCAGCCGAGGCTCTCGGTAGTGTTGCGAGGCCGATGCAAGAATAGACGGCCCATCCGGGTTGCCTCGAATTTTCTGAACGACTCTTCGTGGCACCCCTTACAGGTCTCCGCGCCGACGTAGCCTGCCGGCAGTTGTGTCTCCGACGACGGAGGTTGTGCGGGGAGCGGCTGCTGGGCCGGCGGCGGTTGCTGGGCCGGAGCTGGCCACGGTCGACCGAGCGTGGCGACGAGAAGCATCACGATGCCTACTACCGCGGTCAGACCGACGATCGCTGTCCGAGTCAACGCGCAACGCACCTCTTGGCGCCTGGAGGGGCGCGGTTCGATGGACGCTGCGAATTCGGCCCGCAACATACTATCGAACGCGGCTCGAAGGCAACAAAGATTTGCGCGATCGCCCCTTCTCGGCCCGGCGTCATGGCGAAGCCGCATTCGCACGCGCTTGCAGTGCTTTCTCTCGGGCCGCGGCCAGCAGCGCATCGGCGGCCAGCGGATTGTGAGCGGCGCCCGAGGTGCGGACCAACGTCAGCGTCTCGCGGGCGTCGCGCAGAGCCGCATCGGCCTCCGGTGTCTTCTTGCCCGCGCGACGGGCAGCCGCAATCGCGGCCTCCGCGGTCTTGACCACGTCACTCGTCTTCTTGACGTCCGCGGCGAACCCGGTCGTCCACTCGGTGACGAGCCCGGCGTAGGGCTGCTCGTGGCAGCCGAGACACTTCTGGCCGATCGCCGTGCGCGGGTGCGCCTCGGCGAAATCGTGACAGCCGGTGCACGCGACCGCGTCGGCCATGACGTTCGGCTCGATCGTCGCGTGCGGGCTCTTGGTCTGCCCGCGGTAGAACGCGCTCTGCGCGCGGTGACACGACTCGCATCGGTCGTTCTGCGGACTGTGGTGGCACGCAGAGCACGTCGCGGCCGTGGCGGTGACCGCCTTGTGCGTCTCGGCCGAGTGGCACGACGTGCAGGTCGCCCCGAACTCCGCGACGTGCCGCGCGTGAGGCACCTTGACCTTTCCAAAGGTCACCGTCTCCCGCGGCCGTACGCGGGCGGCCTCGTGACAAAGGCGAGCGCAATAGCCCCCTCGGACCAGCCGGTCGTCGATCTTCACCGGCGGCTTGCCCGGCATCGCTTCGTCGAGCCACCCGTTCGCGAGCTTCAGGAGATCGGCCGCGTAGAAAACATTGTGGACGCCCTTGGCGAAGGCGACGTAGCGGGTATTGAAATCGGCGTCGTCAACGAGCTTCTCCGCTCGCCGTCGCTTCGGGTCGCTCCGGTCGCCGTCGGCGAGCGAGGCCCGCGTGGCCTTCAGCTTCGTCGTCACGATGCCGGTCATCTCCGCGAGCGTGGTCGTCCACTGGCCGAGCATGCCGCGGTACTTGTCACCGTGACAGCCCAGGCACGCTTGCTCGCTCGGCTTGAACGTCTGTGCTCCGAGCCCCCCCGATCCCTCGGCGACTCTTGGCGTCGTGTGGCATGCAATGCACTCCACGCGCACCTGGAACATGTGGCTTGGAATCGTCGGCGCGCCTCGCCCCCCGATGCCGATGTACATCTGCACGATGCCCTGATGCTGGCCGAGATGACAGTTGCGGCACTCCAACTCGCCCGTGCGATGGGGGGCTTGCGGCCGCCTGCCATCGGCCGGCCCCGTCTCGGGGGACTTCGATGGCTGCGCGACCGTCGGCGCGTGATTCGGCGTCTGGGCTCGCAGCGTCGCACCACCGAGCACGACGAACGCCAGGCCGAGCGCGAGGCCCGCGAACGGGATTTGCCTCAATCCGAGACGCTCCGGCCGGGCCCCGGCGTGACCACGGGCCCCCGCGCATGCGCCGCCGGCGGAGCGCCGATCGGCGGCAGGAGCCTGTGCTTGATCTGGTTGTGGCAGCGGACGCAGTCGATCGTCTTCTCCGTGACATGGACGGCGTGGATCCGCGCGAGGTCTCCGAGACGCTCGAGCTTCTCGGGCTGATTGTGGCATGTGATGCATCGCTCGCGCGGCGCTTCACCCTGTCCCTCGACGACGCTCAGGTGGCAGCTCTGGCATGCGACGCCCCGGCGCACGAGCTCACCGTGGTTGAACCGGACCGAGCCCACCATGATGTCGCTCGTCGGGACCACATGGCAGCCGGTACAGCCGGCGATGGGCAATAGCTCGCGATCCCCTTTCATGCCCTTGAAGTGGCATGTGAAGCAGGTGCTTCGCTCGACCTCGAAGTGCTTGTCCACGACGACCTGCGCGTGACAGCTCGTGCAGCGGAGCTGCCAGCCGGTCTTCGCCGCGTGCAGGTGCGTGCGGTGATCGAACCGGATCCCTCGCGCTGATGTACGGGAGCCCTCGCGTTCGAGCGCGCTTGTGGCATGACATCCCGATCTCAGGCAGCTCGCATCCTCGACTTCGGCGAAGGGCTTGGAGCTATACGTCCCGGTCGCCCACTTCGCGACCTGCGTGACCGCCTGGAACTTGACGCGGAGCGTGTCGCGCAGACCTGGTGGGTAATGGCACTGGACACAGGGCACATCAGCGTGTTTCGAGATCCGCCAGGCGTCCACGTACGGCCTCATGATGTGGCACGAATTGCAGAACTTCGGACTTGCGCTGACGTGCCAGAGGCCGGCTCCGGCGGCCCCGGCGATCAGCAGGAGGGCGGCGAGCCCCACGAGGCCGATGCTCCACCATCTTCGGCGCCCGATCACTTGTGGCACCGGTCGCACTCATCGATGGCGAAGACCGGTACGCCGCCGATCTTCCTCTGGCCGTCGTGACAGGCGCCGCAGTACTTACCTTCCTGCTTTGCGGCCAGCGTAACGGGGCCCGACGCGCCGCGCTTCATCTTGAAATCCTTCATGTGGCAGGTGCTGCACTTGTCCACCTTCGCGCTGTGCTTTTCGTGGCTGAACGTGACCGTACCCGGGCTGCTGTCCGCCTTCGCAAACGGGAAATCCGGCGGCCCCTTCAGCTCGGCGAGTCCCGAGACGTCGTCGACCACGGCGCTGCCGAGAATCACGATGATCGCCAAGCCGCCGATCGCGACGACTCTCGTGCGTACCGGCCCCGGCCGCTCGCTCACTGCGCTCCCTGGCCTGCCCTCAAGAATCCGAGCAGGTTGACCATCTCGTCCCCTGTGAAGCGCGGATAGGACATCCCTTGTCCCATCGCGACGGCGGCCATCCGGGGAGCGTGGCGCCACATCACGGCGGCCCACACGTTGGCGGGTGCATAGTCGGCGCGGCGCTCCTCGAGATCGGGCCCCAGACGTCCCCCTTCGCGGCGGAAGCGGTGACACTTGAGACAGCCCTTGGCGACCAGCGTCATCGCGCCTTTCGACAGGTCGGGAGCCGGATCCTTCTTGGGGTCCGCCTGCAGATAGGCCATCAGGTTGGCCATCTCGTCGGCGCTGATCATCGGCCACTCGATGTCGGCCTGCTTGAGCACGGTGAACATGGCCGGCGCGTGATTCCAGAGCCGCCCGGCGAGCTCGTATGCGCCCTGGGGCATTCGCAGCGTCTCGAGCGCCGGTCCGACGCGCTGGCGTCCGCCCGGGTCGTGACATCGTATGCAGTGCTTCGCGGCAAAGACCGCGCGGCCGGCCTCCGCATCGGCCGGTGCCTGAGCGAGCGTGGCCTGCGCCGGCACGATCACCCAGAGCGCGACGCTCAGAGATGCGGCGACCAGTGAACGCCGGGCTGCCATCATCAACTTCCGAGTCGTGCGGCTACTTCTTCTTATGGCACCGCTCGCAGTTGGCCTTGTCGTCGACCGTAAACACGGCCTTGCCGCCGATCTCCGTCTTGCCGTTGTGGCAGGTGCCGCACTGGGCGCCCGCCTTCATCTTCTCCATCGTGAGCGGCCCGCTCGTTCCTTTCTTCATCTTGAAGACCTGGACATGACACGATTGACACTTCTCGACTTTGGCCTTGTGCTGCTCGTGGCTGAAAGTGACCGGTCCGGGACTGTCCTTTCCCTGGTCGAACGCGAAGTCGGCCGGCACCTTGATCTGTGACACGGCCGGCGGAGCGCTCAGGAACCATACAGCAATGCCGCTGACGAGCACCAACGCGCAGAGGGCTAGACGTCGCATAGAGATCCTCCTCGAGAGTGGCACCGTGTAATGCCGTTTTCGACCGTCCCGGCGTGTCGTCATCTGGTCGGGCTCGCGGCGTAGCCGAGATACGTGAGAACGACGATGTAGACGATGACAAAAATTCCGATCCATGTGAACAGCGGGCTGGGCTGCCCCCTTGCGGCGCGCCGGTCCAGGAATGGGATCAGGAGCAGGAACAGTCCACCGAGGCCGAAGCCCACCATGCCCACGATTTCACCCTCGAGACCCAGGATGTGGCTCGGCAGGTACTTGAGCGTCTGGAACATGAACATGAAGTACCACTCGGGCTTGATACCGACCGGCGCCGGCGCGAACGGGTCGGCCTTCCGGCCAAGCTCGGCGGGGATGAATGCGGCCAGGGCGGCCAGGATGGCGAGCGCGGACAGCCATCCCACGATGTCGCGCAGGAGAAAGTTCGGCACGAACGGCATCGTGCGGCGATCTCCCTGCCGCTCGACCGGGAGCGGCACGCTCATACCGTGCTTCTGAACGAGATACAGGTGAAGCCCGAGGACCAGCATGACGAGTCCGGGCAGCACCGCGACGTGGATGCCGTAGAACCGGGTCAGGGTCGCGCCGGTCACTTCATCACCGCCGCGGAGCAACCTCAGGAGGAAGCGGCCCACGAGCGGAACCGCCCCGGTGATCTCCGTGCCCACCTTCGTGGCGAAGTACGCCAGCTCGTTCCACGGCAAGAGATAGCCGGTGAAGCCGAAGCCGAGGGCGATCGCGAGGAGCCCGACCCCCGAGAACCACGTCACCTCGCGCGGCGGCCGGTAGGCCTTGAGGAGCAGGACGCTGAAGAGATGAATGAACAGCGCGAAGATCATCAGGTTCGCCGACCACGCATGGATCGAGCGGATCAGCCAGCCGAACTCGACCTCGGCCATCAGGAACTGAACCGACTCGTACGCCTCCTCAGCGCTCGGCCGATAGTAGAAGAGGAGCAAGGTCCCCGTGACCACCTGCACGATGAAGAGGAACAGCGTCATCCCGCCGAGGTAGTACCAGACGCCGTGCCCGTGGACCGGCACCTGCTTCTTCCGGGCGAGCTTCTCGAGGTCGGCCAGGCCGATACGCTGGTCGAGCCAGGACCACAGCTTTCCGTGAACCGAGTCGGGCGTCGTCGTGCTCACGTGCTCTTGCTCACCACGATCTGATTGCCGCGGACATTGACGACGAAGGCGTCGAGCGGGCGCGGCGGAGGCCCTGAGATATTCTGGCCGTTGAGATCGAAGTGCCCGTTGTGACACGCGCACCAGATGTGGCTCAGGTCGGGCCGGTACTGGACCGTGCAGTTCAGGTGCGTGCACACCGCGGACAGGGCTTTCAGGTCGCCCGCAGAGGTGCGGACGAGAATCGCCGGGCGACTTCCGAACTTGAAGATCTGTCCCGTGTTCGGCTTCACGTCGCCCGGCTTGATCGGAAGCGTGACGCTCGCCGCGGTCGACTCGCCGACCATCGGCGGCACGAGGTATCGGGCGACCGGATAGAGCACCGAGATCAGAAACGCTCCCACGCTCGTGCCGAGCATCCAGTTGACGAATCCTCTTCGGGTTGCATCGCCGCCGAGCGCACGATCCTCCATGCTGGGCCTCCGCCGTCTCAGACGGCGTTTCGCGAGTCGCCGCGGCGCTCGAGCTGCCGAATCTTCAGGACGAGCCCGGCGATCAGCACGACGATGATCACGAGTGACACCGCAAGTCCCTTGCGCCGGAACTGCAGCTCCTCCAGCGCGCGTGTGCCCCGGGCATACGCTTTCGCGCTGATCGCGAGGCCCGCCTGCGCTTCCTTCTCGATCGCCGCGGCGCTCGCGGTGTGGACAGCCGCCCGCGCCTTGATCAACGCGTCCGCGGCGCCCTTCAGTTCGAACTGCGCCTGGCTGACCTCCATGCCGGCGTTCTCGGCCCGGAGCAGAATGTCTCGAGCGCGTCCGTGATCACGGGCGAGCGAGTCGAGGATCGCGCGGATGTCGCCGGCCGCCTTACCCCCTTTGTCCGTCGGCGCGTGGCACGCCGCGCATACCGACCGCTCGCCGAGCCCCACCATCTCATCGCTCGTCTCCTTGACCTCGTGGTTCTCGTGGCAGGTCGCACAGCCCGGCGCGCCGATCTGGGCGAAGACCCGCGCGTGGACGCTTTCCTTGAAGTAATCCGCCATCACCACGTGACACTGACCGCACACGTTGCCGACCCACGACACTCCTGGCGGGGCGGCTCCGTGGTTGCCGTGGCAGTCGTTGCAGCTCGGCGCCGATAGATCGCCCTTCGCCGACATGGTCTTCCAGTGCACGCTATGGGTGTATTTCTGAAGCTGGTCCGTTGGAATCTTGTATTCAGCCATGTACGCCGGATCGGCGTGGCAACGGCCACACGTCTCGGCCACCTTGAGCCTGTGCACGCTGGACGCCGGATCCGACCGCGGCTTGATCTGGTGCGCGGGGTGGCAGCTCACGCACGTCGCGACCTTCGGGTCGTTCTGCTCCCCGAGGCGTCGGCCGTGGACCGACGTCGCGTACTCTGCGACCTGATCGACGCGCATCGACGGATTGTACTGCTTCATGAAGCGCGCGTCGGCGTGGCAGCGACCGCACACCGCCGGGATTTGCTGGTGCTTCGGCTTACCGATGTAGCCCTTGGCCGGCGTCATCGCCTCCATCCCGGATTCCTTCGCGTCTCCGCCGTGACACGCGACGCAGCCGAAGCCTTTGGCGGCATGGATGTCGCCCGGGTAGCTCTGCGCCGGCTTCACCAGCCGGTCATCTCCGATCTCGAGATGACACACCACGCAGCCTTCGGCGGGTGGCTTCGCCTGTGCCGCCACCTTCGCGGTCAAGGCGACGCCCGCGGCGAACAGCACGACCGCGATGATGCCGGCCCTCGCGCTCATCTTGTTCGCAGAGATTGCAGATAAGCCACCAGGCCGGCCATCTCGTCGGAGCTGAGCTCCGGCCACGCCGCCCGATCGCGCGCAGAGGTCTGTTCGCCGATGAACGCGTGATTCCACAAGGCCGCGAGCACCGCTGCCGGGGACTCCAGGCCCTTGGCGCGAGCAAGGTCGCTCGCGGTCTTGCCTCGCTCGCCGTAGAGCGCGTGGCATCCGAAACAGCCCTTCTGGGTCGCGACGTGCACGCCGATCTTGGGATCCCCGGCCTGGGCAAAGTACCGGACCGAATACAGGTACGCGACGATATCCGCCATTTCGTCCGGCCGGAGGCGCGGGACCTCCACTCCTTTGGTCCGCATCGCCTCCAGCATCGCGGGCGCCTTGTTCCACATGGCGGCAACGAACTGGCTGAGGCTCCGATGGAGTCCCCGTTCGGCGAGATCGGGTCCGATCTTGCCTCCGTGGCCTCGGATACCGTGACATTCGACACAGTGTCGCTGCGCGAACAGCAGACGCCCTTCGGTGGCGCGACCGGGCAGGACGTAGAGCGGCCCTTGCGGCAATACCGTTGAAGCCGCATTGATGTACGCGATCAGGTCACGCAGTTCCGTGTCTTTGAGCACCGGCCGCGGGATGCCACGGGCCTTCATCGCCTCGGACATCTGCGGGCCGTGGTTCCACATTGAGGTCGCCAGAAAGATCGGCGAACCGTACTGCTTCAGAAAATCGAGGTTCGGCCCCACCACCCCGCCGGTACCGCCAATCTGGTGGCACACGACACAACGGCGCTCACTGAAAAGCCGCCGGCCCGTGTCGGCATTGCCGGGTGGGTCGAAGTAGTCGAGCGTGAACAGGAATGCGACCAGATCGCCGGCTTCCCGGGCATCGAGCTGAGGCCGTAGGATACCGAGCTGCGCCATCCTCTGCGCCATGCGCCGAGCGTGATTCCACATGGCCGACGCGAGATCATAGAACGACCGAGGGCGGGGAATCCTGCCGAGATCGGGGCCGACATTTCCGCCGACCCCGTTGATCGAATGACATTTGACGCAGCCTTTCGAGCCGAACACTTTCGAGCCACTGAGTGGGTCCTGGGTCGGACCGAAAAGCGGCTGCGCGTGCGCCACGCCGCCGGCCAGGGCGATGCACCCCGCGATGACGACCAGCGTCCACGACCGCGCACGTGTCATCCGGATGGCCGGTCCCTACTTCACCCGCTTGAACGACCCAAGGTCGGCGATCGACCGAGCAAGCCGCGCGACACTCACGGCGTGTCATGCTACTCGGTCATCTCACGATTTTGCAATCGCCAGCAGTCGCAGCGTGGGCCTCCTCGAGCAAGAGCCCGGCTCAGCCGCCCCGCTTGAGCGATCGGAGGTAGGCGACGAGGTTCGCCATCTCCTCGCCGCGGAACGTGGGCCGCGGCGTGCGAATGTGCTCCGCCTGTGGGTTGCCGATGAATCTGGGGTTCCACAGGGCCGAGAGCACGCGGGCGGGGCTATCGATCGACCTTGCGGTGGTCAGACCGCTCGGGGCCTAGCCTCGCTCTCCGTAGATCCCGTGGCAGTTCAGGCAGCCCTTGCGCACCGCCCCGGCGACACATCAGCGCTTGACGTGACGGCGCGATCCGATCGATTCTTGGGTCGCGTTGAAGCCGAACGACGAGGAGCGGCCACGGGATGCATGCGATCACGAGACGCACGTTGATGAAAGCCCGCCGGCTCATGGTTGCGGCGTCGGCGCCCGTCGGAGAACTCACATGATGCGATTCGCCGGCGCGGCCGCGCTCGCGGCCACTTGGGTGATACCGGCCCTGGTCGTCGCCGCGGAGCCCGGAGTGCCACTACCCCACGGCTGGATCGGGACCACCAGTCAGTGGATGCGCGGCTTCGGGATCGCGTTCGTGCTGCTCAATCTCGCGCTGATCGCGCTCGCCTGGCGCAGCTTGCTCGGTCGTGAGGCAGTGACGCCGGTCGTCCGCGGCTGGCTCCTCGTGGCGGTCGGCCTCGTGCCCACGATGGTCGCCTTCCTGTCGTTCGCGCACGGGCTCGAGAGCTCGACCACCGTCGCGGCCTGCGGTTCGTGCCACGTCATGAGCCCGTACGTCAGCGATCTGCAGAACGTGAAGAGCGACACGCTCGCCGCCACGCATTTCAAGAATCGCTACATCCAGGAACACCAGTGCTACACGTGCCACTCCGATTACGGGCTTTCAGGCACGCTCAAGGCCAAGATCGACGGCCTCGGCCACGTCTGGCGCTACTCGACCGGAACTTATATCCTTCCGCTCAAAATCGCTCGGCCCTATTCGAATCTGAGATGTCTTGGATGCCATGGCGAGTCGCAGAAGTTCCTGAACGCGGGCGGTCACCCCAAGGAAGAGATACCGAATCTGATGTCCGGCTCGACCTCGTGTCTGGATTGCCACGCGCCGGCCCATCCCGGAACTGAAAAGGCGGCGATGCGATGACGGCCCGACCGAAGCGCGTGCGGGTTCTGCAACTCGCGCTAGTCCTGACCGCCCTGTTCAACCTGCTGGCGCTCCTCGTACTCGTGCGTACGACTCCCATGATCTTTACGCTCTTCATGTTCATCGGGCAGCCGCTCTTCGTGCTGGCGCTCATTGCGCTCGGCGGCGCCGTCGTGGCCGATCTCAGGGCGAAGGAGCTGATCTAGCGCTTGAGCGATCGGAGATAGGCGACGAGGTCTGCCATCTCCTCACCGCGGAAGGTCGGCCACGGCGTCCGATCGCGCTCGGCCCGTGGATCGCCGATGAAGCTGTGGTTCCACAGGGCCGACAGCACGCCGGCCGGGCTATCGATCGAGGCGGCCGCGTTGAGATCGCTCGCGACCTTGCCTCGCTCACCGTAGAGACCGTGGCAGCTCAGGCAGCCCTTGTTGACGGCGAGAATCACGCCGTTACGCGGGTCGCCGCTCTGCTTGAAGTACCGCGCGGCATAGAGGAACGCGACGATATCGGCCATGTCCTGGGGGCGTAGCTCCGGCACCGCGCCTACCAGCCGGCTCTGCATCGCCTGCTGCATGGCCGGCGCCTTGTTCCACATCGCGGCCGCGAAATCGGTCAGGCTCAGCGCGAGCGCGCGCTCGGCGAGGCTCGGTTTCGCGGGATCGCCCACTCCGCCGACGCTGTGGCAGTTCACGCACTGCTTCTGCACGAATAGCCGGCCGCCCTCGTCGGCCCGCCCGGGCAGCGCATAGACCTGGCTTCGCGTGGCGCGGGGGGAGGTCGAGTTGATATACGCGATCAGATCGCCGAGCTCCGAGGGCTTGAACGTGGGGCGCACGATTTTTTCGCGCTCCATCAGCTCGGCCATCCGCGGCCCGTGATTCCACATCGCCGCCGCCACCGAGATCGGCGAGGCGATCGGGGTGAGACCGTCGAGGGCCGGACCCACGGTCCCGCCGGCGCCGCCGAGGCGGTGACACGCGACGCATCGCTTCTCGGTGAAGAAACGGCGGCCGGCGGCCACGTCGGGCTTGCGATCGAAGTAGCTCAACGTGAACAGGTACCCGGCGAGGTCCCCCGCCTCGATCGGATCCAGGTTCGGCCGCGCGATGCCGAGCGCGCGCATGCGGGCGGCCATCTTCGGCGCGTGGTTCCAGAGCGCGGCCGCCAGATCGTAGAACGTGCGCGGCCGAGGCGTGCGGGCGAGGTCGGGACCGACCTTGCCTCCGGTACCGCGGATCGAGTGACACCTGATGCAGCCCTTCGCGTCGAACACGCGCGCCCCCGCGAGCGGGTCCTGCGACGGGCTGAAGAGAGGCTGGGCGAGCGCGGACGGTGCAACCAACAGGAGCCAGGCGAGGACGATCAAGCTCCGCATGGCGTTCGCTATCGTACTCCATCCGTGCCGGAGATCCCGAGCTGGCCGAGAGGCGGAGAGGTTTACCGCCTCTCGGCATCGTCGGACGCAACACGCCCGCGCTGGCGTGGACCCGGGGGTCTACTCGAACGCCAGCTTCAACACGCCCGGGGTATAAGCGTGGCGGACCTGCGCGTTGTCGAACACCGCTACCCCGAACGCGTACTGCTTCTTCATGTCGTTGAACTGGACATCGAAATCGCTGCCGGTGACGAGCTTGCGCAAGAACACGAGCGTCCAGGTCCCGTCCTTCCACGTCGACTTCACCGCGATATCGCCGCGGTCTCCCGTGAACGGGGCCACGATGATCCCCGGCACCTCGTCCCCGGCCTTGTATTTCGAGTCGTCGAACGGCTCCTTCTCCGCGTCGACGATCCAGTACGGCGGCGCCGGCACGTTGCCTTTCAGCGCGAACTTCGGCCCTTTCTTGTCGTCGCTGATGTTGTCGACGTATCCGCCGCCGGTCTTCGGATCGCTCTTGCGGCCGGCTTCAGGCGCCTTGTCCTTGTCGTAGCGGGTGGCGTCGAGATATTGGTCGTCAAACTGGCCGACCGAGCCGGTGCGGACGCTCTTCCAGTGCCAGATGTCGGCTCGCTCGCCCTCGTTCGGAAGATACTTGTTGCCGTACGGCTTGCCCTCACCGGTATGGCACGCGGCCATGCATCCCCGGGTCTCGAAGGCGGGCGAGTTGATGTTCCAGATCATCGCGAGCTTGTCCTCGTAGTACTTGTTGTTGTCGCCTCCTCTGTCGTCGGGGTCCTTGAGCTGCTTCCACGAGCCGTCGGCCTGCTTGACCCACGGGCTCCGCCGGAAGCTCTGGGTCGGGTCCTTGTATTGCACCAGGAAGTACACGGTGTCGGCTGAATGGACGGAGCGGAGCGTCACTTCCGTCGAGCCGCCAGGAAGATTTCTGCCTCCGACGACCTTGACCGTGAGCGGCTGAGCCGCCTTCCACGCGTCGCCGAGCGCTGGCTCCATCAGCGGCGGTGCGGCGACCTTCTTCGAGACCAGGACGTTTTGCTGAGCGTGCAGTGGTCCGGGGACGAGCCCGATCAGTATCCCCGCGCCCACCACGACCCCCGCGTTGAGACACGTTGCCAGACGCTTCATTCCCTGCCTCCTTGGTCTCGAGTGGTTGCCGATGTCCTCCACGTCTGAAAGTGCAGCCGCAACCTCTGTGCCACGGGCAAGGACATCCAATGCGTTGAAAAACTGGAATTCTCGGGCAGATTGTCAGATCGCGGTGAGGCGAAGGAGCCCCGGTCAGGGGCGCCCGCGCCTCATTCGCCCGCGGCTACTTCGCGGATCGCGTCGACGCGCCCTTCGTCAGGGTTCGAAGATAGGCCGAGATGTCCGCGAGCTCCTGGCCCTTGAGGGTGGGCAGCTTGATCCCCGCCTTCTGCGCCTGGTCTTCCATCTCGCGGCTGTGGTTCCACATCGCGGCGATCAGCGGCGCCGGAGCGGCGACCACGGTCGACTTCGCGAAGTCGCCCGCCGCCTTGCCGCCCTTGCCGCCGACGGAGTGACAGGCCACGCAACCTTTGGTCTGCACGAGCTGCTGGCCGCGTCCGCTGTTCCCCGCGGCCGGGTCGAAGTAGTGGGTGGTGTACAGGTAGGCGACGATATCCGCCATCTCCTGCCCGCTGAGCTGCGGCGGCTCGATACCTCGCTCCTTCATCTTGGCCCACATCGCCGGGCCGTGATTCCACATGAGACCGGCGAACTGCGTGAGGCTCACGTGATGCGCCCGGCCGAGCTCGGGACCGACCTTGCCGCCCTTGCCGGCGATCGTGTGGCAGGACGCGCACTGCCTGTCGCGGAACAGCGCTTCGCCGCGCTCTGGCGTACCCGGGACGATCTGGACGGTGTCGCCGCTCGAGTCCTTGGCGGCCGTCGTGATGTACGCGACGATGTCCACGAGCTCGTTGCCCTTGAAGGTCGGACGCTCGATCCCCTGCGCCTTCATCGTCTCGGCCATGCGGGGGCCGTGGCTCCACATCCTGGCCGCCACCAGGACCGGCGAGTTCATTCGCTTGAGGGAGTCGAGGGCCGGGCCGACGCTGCCCCCCTTACCACCGACCGAGTGGCACTGGACGCAACGCTTCGACGTGAACAAGCGCTCACCCGTCGTGGCGTTGCCCGTCTCGTCGCGGTACTGCGCGGTGAAGATGAACGCGAGCACGTTCGAGAGCTCGAGCGGTGTAAGGGCCGGTCGCTCGATGCCTTTCTCACGCATCTTCGCGCCCATGAGCGGCAGGTGATTCCACATCGCGGCGCCCAGCTCGAAGAAGCCCGTCCCGCTCGCAATGCGCGCCAGATCCGGCGCGGCGCGCCCTTCGCTGCCGCTGCGGATCCCGTGACACTGGCCGCACCCCTTCTTGGCGTAGACGTCCCAGCCGGCGAGCAGCGCCCAGTCTGGCGCGAACGGCAGCGGGGGTTGCGACGTCGGCGATTGCTGTGCGGCGGCCGACGCGGCCGAGAGGAGGACGAGACCACAGATCGCTGCCGCGTGGCGGGCGCGCCGCTTCAGTCGAGCCATTCGGAGAGTCTCCTCAGGATATTTCCATCCCATGTGCTCCGACCGGATACTCTAGCAGCGGCACCGCTCGTTTGCCGAGCGCGTTTTCCGGCGGTCTCAAGTCGTCGCGGGCACCTCGTAGGCGCACAACGGGTCTTCCGCCAGAAAATCGCCCGTCGCCGCGTAGGCGCGGGCGCGCGAACCCCCGCACACCGCGCGGAAGCCGCAGACTCCGCAGCGACCGTGGAGTGTCTCGGGGGCTCGAAGCGCCCGGAAGACCGAGGCATGACGGTAGATGTTGGTCGCGGTCATGCTGCGGAC
>Ga0306920_100004990_pt1 | contig 17068 bp, 10 predicted proteins | sample flu12Cox44000170_FD_204666 | JGI IMG/M metagenome (GOLD analysis project Ga0306920, IMG submission 204666) | Lab enrichment of tropical soil microbial communities from Luquillo Experimental Forest, Puerto Rico - flux4day.12C.oxic.44.000.170 (v2)... | ecosystem: Environmental > Terrestrial >... | reverse complement strand
CCGACCAGAACACCCTGAACGACTGCCGCCAGCACCAGTCCGTAGACGACCGCCTTCACGGTCTGCTCGATGGCGCGGCGATAGCTGTGCACGCGCGGCCCGAGCACCAGCCCGAGCGCATCCGCGAGCTGACCGGCCACGCGCTGACCGTCCTTGTAGACGAAGAACAGGCTCACTGCCGTCAGGGCCATTTTTGCGGCTTCGCGGCTGACGCCACCGATGAGCCGCACGATCTGATCGAACGAGTGATCGGCGACCTTACGCAGCTCGAGCCCGAGGACGTGGGGATCCTGCGACGCGCGCGCGGCGAGCTCGCGCAGTTGGTCGCCGATCCACGGGATCTTCAGGATCGCAGGCGGCAGCTGCAGACCGCCGGCGAGCAGGTCCTGTGTGTCATGCCAGGCACGCACCAGCTCGATGCGCAGCACCAGAGCGAGCCAGGCGATCGGTGCGATCACGGCCAGGGAAACCGCGGCGGTCATGAGAAGCGAGGCGAGGACACTGCGTCCATGGCAGGCGCGCAGCAGCCGCTCGTAGGCGGGCCAGCTGACAAAAGCGAGGATCGCCGCCCACACGACCGGAATGATGAACGGCTCCATCACGCGAAAGCCGAGCAACACCAGGATCGCGAGCATCGTCACGGTGATGAGCCGGCGCAGCCAGGGTGAGGAGACCAGGTCTTCCATGTTGCGGCTCTCGTTCAGCTGAGACCGGCGGTGTCGGAAACGAACATGGTGAGGGCCAGCAGTACGCAGATCGCAAGCGTCATCGGTCGGCGCAGGGCGAGGTACGCCGCGGGCAGACGCTCCCCGAGAGAGTGCTTCTCGTAGAACCAGAACGCGCCGTGTCCTACGACCAGCAGCGCGAGCCCGCGCTGGCCGCCGACCACTACTCCGGCGGCGCCGGCGAGCGACGCAGCAAGGACGCTGGCGAGGCGCGCGCGTGGGGCGGGCAGGCTACCGGCAAGCGCGAGGCCCCAGTGCACAGCGGCCGCTGAGGCGAGCAGCACGGCGCCCCAGGCGAGTGCCCCGCGCTGCGCGAGCTCCTGCCATGCATAACCCGGCAGGAGTCCGACTCCTGCCAGGCACAACACGAGTGGCGCCACGGCCAGGTAGCTCGCCCGCTCGGAGAGCATGTTGAGTGGTGTCGTTCCGGTGTCGTTTTCGGTGAGTCCCACGGCGAGGATCATGCCACGCGCGCGAACCCCGTGCGGTCTCCGCAGGCGATGAGCAGCGCCGGTGCGCAGGCGCAGTGGTACCCTTGGCCCGTCTTATGGACGGCCCAAATTCGCCCGCCACCTCGGGGTCGACGCCGACGGAGAACGAGCGTACCTGGGGAATGCTCGCCCATCTGTCCGCGCTCGCCGGGCTGGTCCTGCCGCTCATAGGCATCGTTCTCGGGCCGCTCGCGGTGTGGCTCACGCGGCGCGACGAGTCGGAGTTCGTCGCCGGTCACGCGAAAGAGGCTCTGAACTTCAACATCTCGGTGCTGCTCGGCGCGATCGCCTGTATGGTTCTCATGCTGGTGTTCGTCGGTTTCCTGCTCGGCACCGCGCTCTTCGTCTACTGGCTCGTCGTGACGCTCGTCGCCGCCATCAAGGCGAGCGAGGGGCAGACCTACCGCTATCCGTTCTCGCTGCGGCTGGTGAAGTAGCCAGAGGCCACACGCTCATCTTTGGCGCCGCGGCCTCACCGCCATGGATGAATTGTAACGCATTGTTTTTGCTATCACTTTACGCCACAACTGTATAGGCGTACAGTTATCGAATGCGCCGCAGCATCGTTGGCCGGCAGTCCTTTACCGGAAGAGGTGCCCTGTCGAACCCGCCCGGTCGCTTCGATAAGCAGCAACTGGCCGAGGTCGATGACGGGTGGTACCGGGACGAGGTGCCCGAGAGTATCAACACGACGCTCGAGCCGGATCGGGCACGCGAGGTGATCAGCACAAACGATTCACCGGATATCCCGTTTGAGCAGTCAATCAATCCTTACAGGGGATGCGAGACAGCCTGCATTTATTGCTACGCCCGCCCGAGTCACGCCTACATGGGACTCTCGCCCGGCCTCGACTTCGAGACGCGCCTCTTCTACAAGGCCGACGCAGGCAGGGTGTTGGAAGCGCAGCTCGCGCGTCGCGGCTATGTGTGCAAATCCATCACGCTCGGCGCCAACACCGACCCCTACCAGCCGGTCGAGCGCCGCATGAAGGTCACCCGCTCGATCCTCGAAGTACTGGCGCGGACGCGCCACCCCGTTTCGATCATCACCAAGCACGCGTTGATCCTGCGCGATCTCGACCTGTTGACCGACATGGCACGCGATGGACTGGTGAGCGTTGCGGTGAGCATCACGACGCTCGACGCTGAGCTCAAGCGGGTCATGGAGCCGCGAGCTGCCTCCCCGCAGGCGCGGTTGCGAACGCTTGCGGCGCTGAGCGCTGCGGGAATTCCCACCAGCGTGATGGCGGCGCCGATGATCCCGGCGCTCAACGACCACGAGCTCGAAGCGATCCTCGATTCGGCCGCCGCTGCCGGCGCGCGCTGGGCCGGCTACGTGCTCGTGCGCTTACCTTACGAGATCAAGGATCTGTTCCGGGAATGGCTCGCCGGGCACTATCCGGACCGCGCTGCGCATGTCATGTCGCTGATTCGCGATATGCGGGGGGGTCGCGACTACGATCCGCGTTTCGGCACGCGCATGCGCGGCACCGGCCCCTACGCACAATTGCTCAGTAATCGCTTCCGCCTGGCCAGCCTGCGGCTCAAACTCAACTTTGAGCCGCGCCCGCAGCTCGACACCACTTTGTTTCGCCCGCCGGTCGCGCCGGGTGCCCAGCTGCAACTCGGCCTCTAGCTTCGGGGTTCCGTCAGCACCCGTTCAGCGCCCCGTCCATTACAATCGTCAGACGCGGGGTGTTACCTGGAGGCAGGTGCTGAACAGTCGAGCGCTGGAAAGCAGGTTGCCGCTGAACGCCGCGGCGGCACGGGGACGGGGGTCATGAACGAGGCGGCAACAGTCAGTCCCGCCCCCCTTATCAGGGCGCGCTACGTTCTTCAGGAGCGATTGGGCGCCGGCGGTCAAGGGGAGGTGTGGCGCGCGCACGATCCGCAGCGTGGTGAGGACATCGCGCTGAAGATCCTGCGACTCGCTCCGGGACGCTCGGCTGCGGCGTGGGACGCGCTGCGCCACGAATACGAGAGCGCGAGCCGTCTCGATCATCCCTTCATCCTCAAGGTGTATGAGCCCGAGCGCGAGGATGGGACATTTCTGCTGCCGATGGAGCTGGCGACGGGTGGTGACCTGCGGCGCCTCCGCGGGGCCAACTATCTGGCGATCGTGCCCGTTCTGCTCGAGGTGGCGCAGGCACTCGACCACGCGCACGAGCGCGGCGTCATCCATCGCGACCTCAAGCCCGGTAACGTGCTGTTCGATGCACGCGGGCGGGCCAAGCTGGCCGACTTTGGCGTTTCGGGGCTGGCGCCCGATCCCGGAACCGACTCCCTGATCCGCGGGCTCTCGCCTTTCACGGCGAGCCCGGAGCAGCTGCGCGGCGAGCCGCCATCTCCCTCGGATGACATCTATGGCCTCGGCGCGCTCGCCTACGAGCTGCTGTCTCGCCGTCCGCCGCACTACCCGAATTTCGATGCGCGGCGCGTGCAGGAGGAGCCAGTGCCGGCGCTGGTTCCAGCAGAGCAGATTCCCCCGCAGCTCCACGGGCTGATCGCACGCATGCTCGCCAAGGACGCCAGGGAGCGGCCGGGTTCGATGCGCGAGGTGATCGACGATCTCGAGGCTGCGCTGAATGACACATTGACCTTCGACTTCGAGGACGAAGAGCCGCTGGAAGAGGCGAATCTGACCCGGCAGCTGGAGGAGTTGCCGCGACTCCGGCCTCAGCCGGAGCGACCACCCCCGCCACCTGCCGCTTCGGCATCACCGCCACGCGAGATCGCGCTGCCTCCCCCGGCTCCGCGCGCGGCTCCCGCTTCGGCCAGCGCTTCGCTGCTGCCGGAGATGGCGGCAGTGCGCGCTGACATTTCAGCCCTGGCGGCATCGCTTGCCGAGACTCCACGACCGGCCGCAGCGCTTGCCGACACTTCAGCGCCGGCTGAATCGCTCGCTGACATTCCACCGCCGCCGTTGCCACCGGATGCGGGTACGCTCGACAAGTCCGTGGCGGACGTCGGTGTGCGGATCGAGTCGTGGGAGGACCTGCGGGGTGCACCGGTGGAGGTGTCCCGTTTCGAGCCCATGCGCCGCGGGCCGCGTGTGGTGACCTGGGTGTTCCTTGCCCTGGCCGTCGCGGCGGCTGCAGCGTTCGTGGCGCCGCGCTACCTGCCGCAGCTCGACGCGCTGTTCGCGGGTCGCGGCGGGACCGGCACGGAGGCCGCAGAAGCGAAGTTCGCGGCCGAGCGGACCGAGTTCAACAAGCGATTCGCGCTGCTCGAGGCCCGCGGTGCGGCCAACTGGGCTGCGCCGGATCTCGCCAAGGCACGCACGCTCGCCGCCGAGTCCGTGGGGGCGCGTGACGCCGGCAGCCTGCCGCTGGCGCAGCAGCGTCTCGATGAAGCGTCGCGCGTTCTGGATTCGATCGAGCAGGCCACACCTGCCGGGCCGGCCGCGAGCGCCAACACGCCGGCCCCGGCATCGGCTGCGCCGCCCGCAGGAGTCGTTCCGAGTACCGCCGCCGCCGGCCCAGAAGTGGCCCCCACCGGAACGGCCGCCACCGGCGCAGCAGCCGCGGCGCCCGGCACCGGCTCGACCGCATCGAATACGGCCTTCGGCGACGACGCCTACGCTAAGGCGGCGGGCGAGGGGTTCGCCGCGCTCGGCGCGGGGCAACTCGAGAAGGCACGACGTGCTTTCGAGCGGGCCCTCGCGTTGCGTCCCGACGGGCCCGAGGCGCGGGAGGGTCTGCGCCGGGTCGGGGGCGCGCACAATGGGCGCACGTTCGGGTTACGCCGCGCGGAGGCCGAAGACCTCGAGGACGAGGAGCACTGGCAGGATGCGCTCGACGTCTATGACGGCATACTCGCGCAGGACTCCTCCGTGGCCTGGGCACAGGAAGGCCGGGCGCGTGCCGGTGCGCGTCTGCAGCTCGGCGAGTCGCTGCAGGCACTCATCGATCACCCCGAGCGGCTCTCCAACCCACGACTGCGGAATGACGCCGCCACGCTGCTGCAGACCGCCGAGCAGCAGCCAACCGTTGGACCTGTGCTGCGCACCCAGATCACGCGGCTGACCAACCTGCTGCCGGCGCTCGACAAGCCGGTACGGCTGTCGCTGGTGTCCGATAACCTCACCCAGGTGACCATCCCGAGCGTCGGAAGCTTTGGCAGTTTCGCGCGACGCGACATCGAGCTCAAACCGGGGCGCTACACCGTCATCGGCACGCGAGACGGATACCGCGAGGTGCGACGCGACATCACGGTCAGTCCCGGGGAGGAATACGTGACGGTCAACGTGAGCTGCTCTGAGCAGATCTGAGTCGCCGCCAGCGGTAGCCGCAGTGACATCCACCGAGGTGCTGGTTGCCGGCGCGGGACCCACGGGGCTCGTGCTGGCGCTGTGGCTCACGCGGCAGGGTGTGCGCGTGCGCATCATCGACCGCACCGATGCCCCGGGCACCACCTCGCGGGCGCTCGCGGTGCAGGCGCGGACGCTCGAGCTCTATCGTCAGCTCGATCTTGCCGACGCGGTGGTGGAGCGCGGTCACAAGGTGCCCGCCGTCAACCTGTGGGCGCGCGGGGAGCGGGCCGCGCGGGTGGTTTTCGCCAGCATCGGCGAGCAGCTGACGCCGTTTCCTTTTCTCGAGATGTACCCGCAGGACGAGCACGAGCGGCTGCTGATCGAGCGGCTCACTGAGCTCGGCGTGTCGGTCGAACGGCGCACTGAGCTCACGGACTTCATCGACTCAGGCGGCAGCGTCCGCGTGGAGCTGCGCAGCGCCGACGGAAAAAACGAGAGCGGCGAGGTACGTTATCTCGCCGGTTGCGATGGTGCGCGCTCCATCGTCCGCGACCGGCTCGGCCTGGACTTTCCCGGCGGCACGTACCACCAGGTGTTCTACGTGGCCGATATCGAGGGCGCCGGAGCGCCCATCAACGGAGAGCTGCACGTCGACCTCGACGAGTCCGACTTTCTCGGCATCTTTCCTCTCGCCGGTGCCGGTCGGGCACGTCTGATCGGTACCGTGCGCGATGAGCGCGCCGAGCATCCCGAGAACCTCAGGTTCGAGGATGTCAGCCAACGTGCGATTCAGCATCTCGGGCTCGTGGTGAGCAAGGTCAACTGGTTCTCCACCTACCGCGTGCACCATCGCGTCGCCGGGCACTTCAGCCGCGGACGCGTGTTCCTGCTCGGCGATGCCGCGCACATCCACAGCCCCGTCGGCGGCCAGGGAATGAACACCGGTATCGGCGATGCCATCAATCTCGCCTGGAAGCTCGCGGCGGTGCTCGGTGGAGGTGCCGATGAGTCTCTGCTCGCGACCTACGAGGCGGAGCGCATCGGGTTCGCCCAGCGGCTCGTGGCGACGACCGATCGGGTTTTCAGCTTTGTCACCGCGCAGGGGAAGGTCGCCGACATGCTGCGCACGCGCCTCGCGCCGTCGCTGCTCGCTGCAGGACTCGCGCTCGAGCCGGTGCGCGAATACCTCTTTCGTACGGCGTCTCAGATCATGGTGAACTACCGTGGCACGGCGCTCAGCGCGGGCACTGCCGGCGAGGTGCACGGCGGCGACCGCTTGCCATGGGTGGCCGATGGCGCGAGTGACAACTACGCACCGCTGCAGACGATCGCCTGGCAGGTGCACGTCTACGGCAGCGCTCCCGAGGGGTTGCGCGGGGCGTGCGCAGGCCTCGGCCTGCCGCTGCACGTCTTTCCCTGGAGCGCGGCGCACGGGGCGGCGGGTCTCGAGCGCGATGCGCTCTATCTGCTGCGGCCCGACACCTACGTGGCGCTCGCCGATCGCGCCGCCGATGCCGGCAATCTCACGAGATACCTTGCTGAGCGGCGGCTGCGCCACGCGCCGCTCCCCTGAAAGCCGCCGACGCGGCTCGCCGTCCACGCCCTTGCCGCGCGCACCCTGCGCTTCTAAGCTCCCGCAAACAACATAAGTCGTAGCGGTGCATCGATGGCAGAAGGGGAAGGGAGCATTGTCCTGCTGGCCGGAGCGAGCGGCCTGACGGGCGGCTTCACGCTCGACGCCCTGCTCGCGGCGCCCGATGTGAGCCGGGTGATCGCCGTGACGCGCCGGTCCCTCGGACGCGAGCACCCGCGACTCGCCAATCGCATCGTGCAGTTCGAGCGTCTCGAGTCACAGCTCAAGGGTACGGTGTGCGATGTCGCGCTCTGCTGCCTCGGGACGACGCTGCGCAAGGCGGGCTCGCAGGAGCGCTTCCGCGCTGTGGACGTCGATTGCGTGCGCACCTTCGCCCGCGCCGCCAAGGCGGCGAATGCGCGCCGCTTCGTCGTGATGTCCAGCGTCGGCGCCGATCCCAGCGCTGGCAATTTCTATCTGCGCACCAAGGGAGACATGGAAGAGGAGCTCGAAAGCGTCGGTTTCGAGTCGCTCGACATCCTCCAGCCGTCGCTCCTCCTCGCCTGGCGCGCCGAGATGCGCCCGCTCGAGCTCGTGGCGAGCGCGTTCATGCCGCTTCTCGCACCGCTGATGCGCGGCAAGTACGCGCCCTACCGTGCAATCTCGGCGCGCACCGTGGGCGCCGCCATGCTCGGTGCGACGCGCTCGGGACGTCGCGGTGTGCAGCGCTACACCTGCGAGGGCATCCAGGCGCTGGCGCGGCTGACTGCCCCACGCACGCGACCGCTGACCGCCGCCAAGGCGCCCGCGAGAGCTCGCTAGAACAGCTCCGCAGAGTTTCGCTCCCCTTGATGAGCGTCGGCCGAGCCGGCCACACTCACCGCCTATATGCGCGGCGCGCCCAGTCTCATCGCCGTGGTGCTCGCGACAGTGCTCGCTCTCGGCGGCTGTGCCATCACACCGCGCCCGCCGCCCGCGCCACCCACGCCGCCCGCGCAGCCGGCGTCGCCGACGCCGCCGGGCGCCGAGGGGCGCGCGATCGCCGCCACGGCCGCCTCTCTCGTTGGCACTCCCTACCACTTCGGCGGTGCGGACGCCGCCGGCTTCGATTGCAGTGGACTCGCGCTGTACGTGCACGAGCGCGTCGGGCTCGTCATCCCGCGTACCGCGGCAGAGCAGCAGCGCGTTGCGCGTCCCGTGACGCTGGCGCAGCTCGCGCCGGGTGACCTGGTGTTCTTCGACATCCGCGGGCATGCCATCGATCACGTCGGCATCTATGCGGGCGACGGTCGCTTCATACACGCGCCGCGCCGCGGGCGTGCAGTCACCTATGGCGATCTCGGCCACGGTTTTTATTCGCGGCACCTGGCGAGTGCAGGACGTTTCTGGGATCCCGCGGCGCCGGCGCGCTGAACATAAGCCGCTGCACATGACAGTGTCGCCGATATGTGACACCACTTGAGAGCCGCGGCACACAATTCGCACTTGACGGCGATGCGCCACGATTTGACACTTCAGATTCAGTGACAAGGGCAAACCCGTCGAAAGACGGGGACGCAAAGCCACCGGTCTAAAGGATGGGATTCCTATGACGGCGGGGCTGCCGCGCTCGCGCACCACAGCGCGAGCGGCCAGCACTCCCATCTCCGTCGCGCGAATCCGCAAGAGTCCGCAAGGCCGCGGGGCCGAGAGTATTGGTCCGGGGAAGCTATGACAGCAACGCCAAACTTCGCTTCCGGTGTAGGCGCGGAAGCCGGGGGTCCGGCGGCGCCTGCACTCAGCACGGGGCCGTTCGTGCTCAATTTGTGCTCGTCCACGACGCCCATGGCGCTCGCGCAGACGGACCTGCCGGAGCTCAGGCGCTTTACGTTTTTCGTCAGCCGGCGGTTCGAGGAAGGCCGCGAGCGGTTTCGGCTGCACATGGGTTACTTCGCGACGCTCGCTGAGGCCGAAGAGTGGCTCGGCGTCGTGCGCGAGATCTACCCGGGCGCCTGGGCCGGCGAAACCCCGGGACGCAAGTTGCGTGAGCGGGCCACAGCCGCTGCCGCTGCGCAGGCACAGCATGCGGCCGGCCCTCAGCCTCAGGTTCAGGCCGCTGCGGCGCGGGCAGCCATTGCCGCACCGGCGCCGCGTGCCGCGGCGCGGCCCCTCGTCACAGCACCCCCGCCGGTGCGCGTGCCCGTCGTGCACGCAGCACCCGCCCTAGCACGCGCTGCGGCACCGGTTCTCTCACCGCCCCCCGCCCGGGTACGACAGGCACCTGCGCCCGCACGTGCTGCGACCGGATCCACGTCAGCGGCCCCGCCTGCCGTAAACATCCCGCGCACGGGAGCGCCTGGCGCGCGGGCACCTGCCAGGGTGTCTACGCCCGCGAGGAGCGCCCCCGCCGCCAATGCGAATCCGACCGCCCCGCGCGGGCCGGCAACGCCTTCGCAGCGCATCCCGCCCGGCCAGCGAAGCGCGCCCGCCGCCGCGCCACCGGCCGTCGTGGGGCCGACCGCCACCGCGCCCCCCGCACCGCGGGCGGCCAAGACCGGCGTGAAGCCGGTGTTCGAAGATTCGAATGTACGCGAAGTGCTCAGGGCACTCGGCGATGCCAGCGCCACCGGGGAGACGCGGCTGATGCGCGCGCCAGCGCTGCCGCGCGAAGCCGGGCCCGCCAGCGGCACTGCGCTGAGCGACACCCAGGTGTTGAAGATGCTCGAGACCCGCCGCTCCGAGGAGCGCGACCCCGGGCCAGCGGAGGTCGACGACAGCGGCATCCCGATGCTGAAGCCCGACGACACCGGCACGCGCCAGGCGCTCAAGGAGGCGATCGTCTCGAACGCCTCCGTGGCCTTCGCCGTGCAGCTGCAGTGGTCGGTACAGCCGGTGGAGCTCGACAAGGTGCCGCCGCTCGCAATCTTCAGCGCTTATACGCTCTATACCGTCGAGGGCAGTCGTGACGGACGCAAGTGGTACGGGCTGCGGCTCGGTTTCTTCAGCGACGCCATCTCGGCGAAGCAGGTCGCGTACTACGTACGCTCGGAGTTCGCATCCGTCGCCGTCGTGCCGGTGAGCCCGCAGGAGAAGTCGCGCGCAACGGAACAGGACGCGGCCGCCGCGCTGGCGTCACCCGTGCCGACGCGCGTGGATCCCATGGACGAGTTCAAGCTGATCGACGATGACACGCCGCGTCCGCCAACCCCGCCCGCTCCCTCCGCTCCACCGGCGCGGCTCGCCGCCGCTGCAGCGGCGCAGCTGCCCCCGAAGGAGACGGCGGGGCGAACACCGCCGCCCATACCGGGCAAGCCGCGCGTGCGCAACCCGCGGGCGAACCCGCCCGCCGCACGTGGGCCACAGACGCTCGAGGAGACGCTGGAAATCCTCGGCGCGAGCCAGCTGACGATCGACAACGGCCGCGGCGAGAACATCAACGACTCCGGTGTGCGGCACCTGCGGGTCGAGGTGCAGAAGAACTCGCCGTTCTCGAAGCTGCTCGAGCGTCTCAGCGAGCGGCTGAAGAAGCCGTAGGCGTCGCGTCGAACTCCGCCAGCATCCAGCGCCGGTAGGCATCCAGGTTCGGCTCGCGACCGAGGAAGTTGCGCACCAGCTGTGCTGCGGGCTGCGTAGCCCCGGGAGCGAGGACCACTTGCCGATAGCGCATGCCCGTAGGACTGCCGAGCAGGTCATGGGCATCGAACTGCGCGAAGAAATCGAGTGCGATCACCTTGTCGAGCACGTAGGTGTAGTAGTTGGAGCTGTAGCCATTCAGGTGCGTGAAGCTCGCCCACATGTGATCGCCGGGGACGAAAGCGTCGCTGCTGAAGCGTGCGAAGTTGTGCCGGTACACCGCATCGAAGTCGATCGTCGCCGGCGGCAGCGTGTGGAAGTCCAGTGACACCGCGGTATACAGGAGCTGCCGCTGCTGACCGCTCGCCCGCCCGTAAGTGTCGGCGCGACTCATGCGCTCGTAGAGCTCCCGCGGCAGCAGCACACCGCTCTGGTAGTGATGAGCGAACGAGGCGAGCACGTCGTAGTCGTGGAAGAACTCTTCGAGCATCTGCGAGGGTGCCTCGACGAAATCCCCTTCGACGTTGAAGGCCGCTTCGCCGGCGAAGGGATTCTGGCCGCCGATGAGGTGATGCATGAGATGGCCGAACTCGTGCAGGAAGATGACGACGTCGCTGTACTGCATGAGCCCGGGGTCGCCCGCCGTGCCGCCCGGGAAGTTGCAAACCAGTGCCCCCTCGGGCAGCTGCCGGCCTCTCATCCCGAGCGTGAGCGGCTGTGTCGAGAACCACTTGTCCTTGCCCTCGCGCGGATGCATGTCCAGGTAAATGCGCCCGAGGCGCACGTGGCCGTCAGTTGTGCGCGCGTCGTAGACGTCGTAGGTCGTCACCGAGGGATGCCAGGTCTGCGCGGCGCTGACCGGGCGAATGTCGACGTGGAACAGCCGCGAGGCGGTGGCGATCACGCCGCGCTCGACTGCGGCGTACGGGAAGTATGGCCGTACGCTCTGCGAATCGAAGCTGTATTTCGTGCGGCGGTACTGTTCCTGCCAGTAACGCACGTCGGCGGCCGAGATCAGGGTGAGTGAGGGCTCGCGCTCGCGCGCGAAGGCGACCAGCGCTGCCGCCTCGCGCGCAGCCGGCTCTCGCGAGGCATCATCGATCTTCTGCAGGTACTCCCGCAGGTTCGCGGGCGAGCCCATCATCTGGTCGGCCATGGCGAAATCCGCCCAGGTAGGGTAGCCGAGCAGCTGCGCGAGCTCGGCGCGCGCCGTGAGCAGGGCGCGCAGCGTCTCGCCGTTCGCCGGGTAGCCGACCGATTCGGCCGCCAGGTACAGCTCGAGGCGCAGGGCGGCGTTAACTGCGAACTTCTGCGCCGGCCAGGCGTCGGGTGGGTCGGTGGTGATCTTCACGTGCCCGTCGGCGTCGGCGGGGTGTGCTGCCAGATAGTCGGGCGGCAGGCCCTCGAGCTGCCCCTTCTCGGCCACCACAGTGCGCACGTCATCGTGCACCTGGCGCTCGAACGCGAGCCCGAGCTCAGTAATCTTGTCCTGCAGCGCCTTCACCTTCGCACGCGTCGCGTCGTCGCGATCGACGCCCGCGAGACGGTACTCGAGCAGCGTGCGCTCGAGGTAGTGTCGTGTCGCGGCGTCAGCGGGAGCCGCGAGCGCCGCGAGCGCACGGTATGCCGGCTGATTGAGCGACAAGGCGGTGCTCGCTGCGTTGGCCTCCTGCGTGAGCGCCTGCGCCTTGTCGCGCAGCTCCCTGGTCGCTCCCACCCCGTAGAGCACGCTCGCCTGATTACTCGCCAGCGCCAGCTCGTTGACCGCATCGTCATAGGGATGAAGCGTGTTGGTGACGGTGCGCACGCCCTTCACCGCCACGACGCGCGCAATGGCGGCGTCGGCGCGTTGCAGGTGGGCGTGCACCCAGCGCTCGAGGCTCGCGGGGTCGTCACCGGCTTCCCACGCGTGCAGCGCACTGGCGGCGGCCGGCTCCGCGGGCGCGGCTGCCGGCACGGGGGTAGCGGCGCTGGCGGCGAGGCAGACGAGGAGGGAGCAGAACAGCGGTGCGCGGCTCATCATGATGGACTCCCCGACACCGTCGGTGCGGCAGGCAAGAAAGCGCAGGTCGAGTTTAGCGCGGAGCCTGCAGCGGGCAACGCGCCGCGCTGCGCGCTGCGGCACGAGGCGGCTTTGCTGCGATGAGGCGTGCGCGGCGGCCGGGAACGCCGCAGGGTCCTACCGTTTTCCGAAAAGTTTATCGAGCTCGGCGCGCGAGCGGTCGACTTCGGCGGTGTTGGGCGGCGTATAGGCATGCGCCCGGGGCTTGAAGTGATCGCAGAAGTTGGCGCGCGTCTTGTCGCTCACTTCCTCGGCGGTCGGCTCGCGGCAGTGCTTGGCGACGCGGATGTCGTAATCGACACACATGCGGCACACGTGCAGCTCGGCGCGGCACTTCGGGCACTCATCGAGCCGGCGCAGCGGCAGGGTGAGCTCAGCGAGCGATGCACCGCATTTCCAGCAGACCAGGTCGTGGGCCATGTGCCCTAGGTTACTCCCGGCGCCTCGCGCCGGGTGCGCTCGCGCAGGAACTGCTCCAGCACGCGCCCGGTGTGCGAGTGCCGGCGGCGGCGCGCGATCTGTGCCGGAGTTCCCTGGGCGACGATGCGACCGCCTTCATCACCCGCCTCCGGCCCCATGTCGAGAATCCAGTCCGCCTCCGCCATGACATCGAGATTGTGCTCGACCACGACCGCGGTGTTGCCCGCGGCGACCAGGCGGTGCAGCACCGCGGTCAGCTTCTCGACATCCGCCATGTGCAACCCGACGGTCGGCTCATCGAGCACGTAGAGCGTGTGGCGTGGCCGCGTGCGGGGACCGCGGGCAATCTCATCACGCACCTTGGCGAGCTCCGCCACCAGCTTGATGCGCTGCGCCTCGCCGCCCGAGAGCGTCGGACTCGGCTGGCCGAGCGTCAGATAGCCGAGCCCCACGTCCTGGAGCAGCTTGAGGGCGTGGTGCACGCGCGCATGCGCGGCAAAGAAGCCCGCCGCGGCATCCACGTCCATGGCGAGCACATCCCCGATGCTGGCATCGCGCCAGCGCACGTCGAGCGTCTCGGAGTTGAAGCGCCGGCCGCCGCACACGTCACACAACACCTTGACATCGGGCAGGAAGCTCATCTCGATGGTGCGCACGCCCTGCCCCTCGCACGCTTCGCAGCGGCCGCCGGTCGTGTTGAAGGAGAAACGGCTGGCGCTGTAGCCGCGCATGCGGGCTTCGGTGGTACCCGCATAGATGCGGCGGATCTCGTCCCAGAAGCCGATGTAGGTTGCGGGGCACGAGCGCGGTGTCTTGCCGATCGGTGTCTGATCGACCTCGAGCACCCGATCGAGCTGCTCGAGTCCCTGCAGCGATTCGCAGCCGAAGAGCGCACCGTTGCCCGCGCGACGGCGCCCCCGGCCGGCCGGAGAGTTGGTGGCCAGACGCCGCCGCAGGTTCGCGTACAGCACATCGCGCGCCAGCGTGGATTTTCCGGAGCCCGAGACGCCGGTGATCACCACCAGCCGCCCGAGCGGTATCTGCACGTCGCGGCCCTTGATGTTGTGCAGCGTGATGCCCGCGAGCGTCAGGCGCGCGGTGGCCGGATCGACGGCGCGATGCGGTCGTGCCGGATGCAGCAGCGGCTCGCGCAGGAAGCGTCCGGTGGTCGAGCGCGGGTTGGCGGTCAGCTCCTGCACAGTGCCGGCACCGACGAGCTCCCCGCCGCGCACGCCCGCCTCGGGACCAAGGTCGAGCACGTGATCCGCGCGGCGGATGGTGTCCTCGTCGTGCTCGACCACCACGAGCGTATTGCGATGGCCAGCGAGCTCGCTGAGGGAGTCGAGCAGTATCGCGTTGTCGCGCGGATGCAGCCCGATGGTCGGCTCGTCGAGCACGTAGCACACGCCCTGAAGGTTCGAGCCGAGCTGCGCCGCGAGGCGGATGCGTTGCGCCTCACCGCCCGAAAGCGTCGGTGCGGCGCGATCGAGCTGCAGGTAACCGAGCCCGACGCGCTCGAGAAACTTCAGCCGCGCACGGATCTCCGCCAGCAGATCGCGGGCGATCTGCCGCTCGCGCGTCCCGAGCCGCAGACGCGCGAAGAACTGCGCGCTGTCGGCGACCGAGTCGGCGGCCAGCGCGGCGATCGAGCGTCCGCGGAAGCGCACGCTGAGCGCGGTCGGGTTGAGGCGCTGCCCCTGGCAGCTGCCGCAAGGCTCGGGCGTGTGCGCGTACCATTCATTCCACCACAGCTCTTCACCGCTTTGCTGCTCATCGAACCCGGGCATCTCGACGCCGGTGCCGTAGCAGCTCTCGCACCAGCCGTGCCGGGAGTTGAACGAGAAGAGACGCGGGTCGAGCTCGCCGAAGCTCTGACCGCAGGATGGACAGGCGCGGCGCGTGGAGAAGACCGTGACGCGCGTGCCTTCCCGCGGCAGCACGTGCACCAGGCCCTTGCCGAAATCGAGCGCACGCGCGAGGCCCTCGCGCAAGGCGGCCTCCTGCTTCACGCTCACATCGACCTCGGCCACCGGCAGCTCGATGGTGTGCTCGCGGAAGCGCGACAGGCGCGGCCAGGGTGAGGTCGGCAGCCGCTCGCCATCGACCCGCAGCGTGCGAAAGCCCTTCTTGGCGGCCCACCTGGCGAGATCGGTGTAGTAGCCCTTGCGGGCGACGATGAGCGGGGCGAGCAGGGCAATACGCCGGCCGCGGTAGTCCCGTAACAGCCTCGATGCGATCGACGCCGGGCTCTGCGGCTCGATGGCGACATCGCACTCGGGGCAGTACTGCGTACCGAGCTTCACGTACAGCAGGCGCAGAAAATGGTAGATCTCGGTGAGGGTCGCCACGGTGCTCTTGCGGCCACCGCGGCTGGTGCGCTGCTCTATGGCAACGGTCGGGGGGATGCCGAAGATCGCGTCCACGTCCGGACGCGTCGCCGGCTGCACGAACTGCCGCGCGTAGGCGTTGAGCGATTCGAGGTAGCGGCGCTGTCCCTCGCTGAACAGGATGTCGAAAGCGAGTGTCGACTTGCCCGAGCCCGACACACCGGTGATCACCGTGAAACGGTCGCGCGGGATCTCGACGTCGATGTTCTTGAGGTTGTGCTCGCGTGCCTTGTGGATGACCACGGCGTCCGCACCGCGCCCGTTGCCGCGGCCGTAGTGCGAGGCGGCTTCCGCGATACCGCTCGCCGACTGAAGGGTTGCGCCGGACTTCGCGGGGTGCTCCAGCTGCGCCTGGTAGGCGGCGAGCGCCTGGCCGGTGAAGGAGCGCGGCTCTGCGCACACCTGTGCGGGGGTCCCGGCGCAGACGATCTCGCCGCCACGCTCACCCCCCTCGGGGCCGAGATCGATGATCCAGTCCGCCGCGCGGATCACATCGAGATTGTGCTCGATCACCAGCAGTGAGTGTCCGGCGACCAGCAGCTTGCGGAACGCCTTGAGCAGCTTCGCGACGTCCTCGAAATGCAGTCCCGTCGTCGGCTCATCGAACAGAAACAGCTTGCCGCGATGCGTCGTGCTCGAAAGCACGGAGCCGGCATCCGCCAGATGTCCGGCGAGCTTCAGGCGCTGCGCTTCTCCGCCGGAGAGCGTCGGCACCGGTTGCCCGAGCTTGAGGTATTCGAGCCCGACGTCGCCGAGCGGCGCCAAGCGCGCGGCGATCTCGGGCGCATCGGCGAAGAAAGCGCGCGCTTCGGTCACGGTGAGGTCGAGCACGTCGGCGATGCTCAGGCGCCGACCGTCGGCGCCTTCGCGGCGGATATCGAGCACCTCCTCGCGGTAGCGACGGCCGTTGCACTCCGGGCAGCGCAGGTACACGTCCGAAAGGAACTGCATCTCCACGTGCTCGAAGCCGTTGCCGCTGCAGGCGGGGCAGCGGCCGTTGCCGGAGTTGAAGCTGAAGGTGCCGCTCGTGTACTTGCGCTCCTGCGCGGTGGGCTCGGCGGCGAACAGTGCGCGGATGGCATCGAATGCGCCGACGTAACTCGCTGGGTTCGAGCGTGTCGTGCGGCCGATTGGATTCTGATCGACCATGACGACATCATCGATGAGCTCCGCGCCCGCAAGACCCACAAATCGTCCGGGAGCCTCCGTCGGCCGGCCGCGATACTTGAGCAGCGCCGGGTACAGAACGTCCTCGACCAGAGTCGACTTACCCGAACCCGAGACTCCCGTGATGCACACCAGGCGCTTGAGCGGAATGCGTACATCGAGGTTCTTGAGATTGTGCTCCGCCGCTCCCCGCAGCTCGAGCCAGCGATTGGAGCGGGCTTCTGCCACGATGCCTTCCGCGCCATCCACCGCTGCGGACGAGGCAGCGGCGGTCTCGGTTCGTGGCGCAACGAGCTTGCGCCCGCCGAGGTATTGCCCGGTGAGGGAGGCACTGGCGCGGATCTGCGCCGGGCTGCCGAAGAAGACCACCTCGCCACCTTTCTCCCCGGCCCCCGGTCCCAGATCGAGGATGCGGTCGGCCTCGAGCATGATCTGTGGG
>Ga0306920_100004988_pt1 | contig 17071 bp, 20 predicted proteins | sample flu12Cox44000170_FD_204666 | JGI IMG/M metagenome (GOLD analysis project Ga0306920, IMG submission 204666) | Lab enrichment of tropical soil microbial communities from Luquillo Experimental Forest, Puerto Rico - flux4day.12C.oxic.44.000.170 (v2)... | ecosystem: Environmental > Terrestrial >... | reverse complement strand
TTCAGGCGATCGTTCGAAGCGATCGCCTGTTTCGCGTCCAGACTGAACGATTACTTTGGTGCTCGCCCGGCGAGCAGAAAGTTCAAGCTGTCAGTAACACGAACCGTGGCAGAACTATCATCATCAGCACGACTCGTAAAAACCATTATTTACGCGTAATCGGGCGTCCACTGGGTTGCCATTACTCGCGCGCGCAGTTCATCTTCAATCATCTGCGCAGCGACTCCGTCTTTTTGTGCTGCGATCCCAACTGCCAGTGCAATCTCAACGGCAACTCTCCTGAGATCTGTTAACGGAGGCAACAGAGAGGCGGAAGGGTCTTTAAGAGCAGGCGAATTTCCCGGAGCGTTCCAGCTGCTGCGAGCATCATCGGATCGGTTATGCGCCGAGCGCTGGACGCAACGACTCCGAGTCCGACGGCCGGAAAAATATAAACATTGTTGCATTGGGCGATCGGAATCTTGCGATTTTCGTAATTCACAGGAGCGAAAGGAGAACCTGTTGCGACAAGTGCGCGTCCGTCAGTCCAACGAATCAGATCTTCCGGCGTTGCTTCAGATTTTGACGTCGGATTCGAGAGCGGAAAGATGATGGGCCGCTCAACTTTCCCGGCCATCTCCCGAACAATTGTTTCTGAAAAAGCGCCGCCGACCGTTGAGAGACCTATGAGGATCGTTGCATCGATATGTCCAATGACATCGGCGAGACCAACGTTTCCGTTGGAAGTTTGTGGCCAACCGGCAATGCGGTTCTCGGGTTGCGCATAAATCATTTGCTCGGGAGTAAGATCTTTTCGACCCGAGTGAAGAACGCCTTTGCTGTTAACGAGCCAGAACCGGCGGCGCGCTTGCTCTTCTGTTAGGCCTTCTTCTGTCATCGCCGCACACAATCCATCAGCAACGCCGGTAGCAGCTGAACCCGCACCGAGCATGACGACCTGTTGATCCTTCAAAGTTTTTTCAGTCACTTTGACTGCGCCCAAAATCGCCCCGAGCGCGACAGCCGCCGTTCCCTGAATGTCGTCGTTAAATGTCAGGAGTTGGTCTCGATAACGCTCGAGGATCGGGCGCGCATGCGGGCCAGCGAAATCCTCCCATTGCAAGCACGTTTCGGGCAGTTCCTCTTTTACTGCCCCTACAAATTGGTCGATAAACGCGAAGTAATCATCGCCAGTAATCCGCTCGTGACGCCAGCCGAAGTACTCAGGATCGTTTAGTCGCTCAACGTTGTTAGTTCCCACATCCAATACAATTGGCAACGTTCGTTCGGGACGAATCCCACCGATCAACGTGTAAAGGGAAAGCTTTCCGATCGGAATTCCAAGTCCGCCCACGCCTTGATCACCGATACCAAGGATGCGTTCACCATCCGTCACAACAATGACATCCACATTTGGATTCGGTCTGTTCCGAAAGAGTTGGACGATAGAATCGCGTTGCGGATACCCAATGAACATGCCGCGCGGCCTGCGGTAGATATGAGCGAATTGCTGACAGGCCAGCGCAACTGTTGGCGTGTAAACAATCGGCGTCATTTCCTCGATGTGCTCGAGAAGAAGTCGATAGAAGAGGACCTCGTTGTTGTCCTGCAAAGCGCGCAAATAGATGTGGCGTTCCAAATCGTCGTCCTTTCGCGCGTAGGCCTCATACGCCCGCGATACTTGCTCCTGCAGGGCTTCAACCTGCGGCGGGAGCAGTCCGTGCAAGCCAAACTGAGTTCGCTCTGTATCGCTGAACGCCGTCCCTTTGTTCAGCAACGGCGTGTCGAGCAAATCCATCCCGCGGGGAATTCTAGGGGAAACCACCTCGGCGACTCGTTGTGCTATGGGCTCCGGCGCATTCACGGCTTCGAACTCAGTAATTCCGGCAAGTGATATTGCAGCAGATCCCCAATACTTGCGATGCTGATATCCGCTGGCGGATAGCTAGCGAGGATTTTCGGATCAGCAGCGTAGTGACCTTGCCTAACGAAGACAGTGGTCGTATGCGAGCCCCAGTATTTTTCCGTGGCGGCCAATATACGCAATTTGTCGTCCACTAGCACGTAATGTTCGGCTGGATAGCGTTTCTCCACATCATCGAGTTCCTGCTCCTTGTGCACGTAAATCAGCACGCGTCCGGAGACGGCATGGGCCAATCCTGAGCGACTGATCTTGAGCGGTTGGAAAACGACGTCGCCGTCTGAGAGAATGACCGCAGGACCCCATTGTTGGACGTGCTCAATCACCTTGAGCGCGTTGGGAAAAAGACGCTCAGCAAAAGCATAGTTGATCAGAAAATCAGACAGGCACAACAGCTGCTGAGTGTGTGGATGTTTGGCCCGATACTTTTGCAAGGCCCCAAGGTAATCCGCGTAGCCCAGCTCGGTCCGCAGTTGCTCGAAAATTCGCCAGTATTCCCGCGCTCCCTTCGCGCCGACCTCACTGGCGAGGTGGCGTTGCAGATCTGCTGCGACTCTGTCGTTATCCAGCAGTGTGTTGTCTACGTCGAATAAGAAGACGACGCGACTAGGAGAATCATCGCCCTCGTGCATTAGTTGGTTACGGCAAATGCCCCGACTTTAATCGCCCAAATGTCTCACGTGTGCCATGCCAAAATGCAAACGCACACAAACGTGCACTTGCCCTGTCCTCGACGATCACTGCGACTGCCGCGTAAGATCGCCTAATTCAGCGTGGACCGTAACGACATCCGGCGCGCACCGTCATTGATCAACATCGGTTCGACGTGTGCGCGCCTCGCGGCCCGACCGTTTTCTGAGCTGTCTTTGATCACTAGCTGGGAAAACGATCGCGAGCAACCAATTCCGACCAGACTCCTGCGAAACAAGTAATCCATGACCGCAGCTTTGTCGTCGCGGCGATACGCGGCCCAAAGCGCCTCATCAATTGCGCCGCCTGGCGGATGCATATTTGTCTTGGTCATGTTACTTGACTAACAGAGTCGCGAGTAGCCGACTCGAAACCGGTAATGAGCTCTGCCAGCCGCCGATCATACGACTCGCACGTCGGACAATCACCGTTCGCATCGATCCACTCCGGATTTTGCGCCATTAGGTCGCGATGCAATTGTGTCTGCAAATCAGCATACGTCCTAATCTGACGCCAGTTCCCCCGCAGCTTTGCTGAGCCCTGCTTTGCCGTCCCCGTGTTCATAAACACATTCTCCGGTCCGGCGCACGCACCCACTAGAGCGCATTGGAAAGATTTATTGATGCACCATCAGTGGGGTTAGCAACTCTCTCTTTCGGATGATGGCTACGGCGTTCGCCAGTCGCTCGCCCGATTCAAAAGCTCCATCACCGTTTCGTCTAATTTGAGCTTGGTCGCGCCGATCAGCTCCTTCAACTGCGCCAGGCTTGTAGCGCTGGCGATGGGCGCAGTCACGGTTGGCCGCGCCATCAGCCACGCGAGCGTGACCTGTGCAGGCGTTGCATGAAGTCGCTTCGCCACCTGATCCAGCGCGTCCAGGATCCGGAAGCCACGCTCGTTCAAAGATTTTTTCACGAAATCGCCTCTCTCCTTGTTCGCAACGTCAGCTGCAGACCTGTATTTGCCTGTGAGAAATCCGCTCGCTAGCGAGAAATAGCTAAGGACGCCCAATCCGTTTTCTATGCACACCGGTTCAAGCGTCTCTTCGTACTCCGCGCGATCGTAAAGATTATATTCCGTCTGGAGGCACTCATACCTTGGTAACTCATGCCTTCTGCTCAGTGCCAATGCATAGGAGAGGCGTTCGGCACTGTAATTGGATGCCCCGATAGCGCGCACCTTCCCCTGCTCCATCAACTGCGCGTAAGCTTGCAGCGTCTCATCCAGAGGGGTGTCGGGATCATCGCGATGGGATTGATAAAGATCGATGTACCCCGTCTGCAGCCGCCTCAGCGAATCTTCGGCGGCGCGCATGATATAAGCCTTCGACAAGCCTTTCGCGTGTGGACCCATCTCGAGTCCGACTTTCGTGGCGATAATGACCTTGTCGCGTCTGGCACCCTGCTTAAGCCACTTGCCGATGATAGTTTCCGATTCGCCGCCACGATTGCCCGGCGCGAATCTGGAATAAACATCAGCAGTGTCGATCAGATTAAATCCGGCGGCGACGAAAGCATCGAGCAATCTGAAGGACGTTCGCTCGTCCGCCGTCCAACCAAAGACGTTTCCGCCGAACGCCAGCGGCGCTACCTCCAACTCTGTATTACCCAAGCTCTGTTTTCTCATTCGGGTTTGCAATTCCGAATCGCGATAGGTGCCCCGATCAAAAACGCCGGCCAACTGGGGTCTGGATGCATTCTTTAATGCGAACGCACACGCTGCGAAAAAGCTGATCTATCCTGCCAGAGGGATGCAGTGTTATCTTGTTCCGGGCAGCGCAAACTCCTGCGAACGCCCAATGTTGCCATTGAATGATGTGCTATCTTTACGGATGAAAACAAGCTCACACGACGGCCGAAATCTGGCTAAATCGAATCCGAAAAGGACAGAGCTGTTGCGTAGACGCGAAGCTCCGTTGGAAACACGAACCGATCTTACACCCGAAGCGACGAAGAATATCTCAGGCGCGATGAACGCCATCCTTGCAGATGTGTTCGCTCTGTATCTGAAAACGAAAAATTTTCACTGGCATATGAGCGGGCATCACTTCCGCGATTATCATCTGCTTCTCGATGAACATGCCGAGCAACTCTTCGCCATGACAGACGTCATCGCGGAACGCGTTCGCAAAATCGGCCGACTCACGTTGCATTCGATAGGAGAGATCGCGCGAACCCAACGCGTGCTCGATAATGATGCCGAATACGTCGAACCGTTGGACATGCTCGCCGAGTTGGCGGACGACAACAAAACGTTCGCCGCCCGTCTCCGCGAAGCGCATAACGTGTGTGACGAACATCGTGACGTCGCAACGGCAAGTTTCATCGAGGTATGGATCGATGAAACCGAGCGTCGCACGTGGTTCCTGTTTGAAGCCACACGTCGAAGAAACTGATTTACGAGTTTCACGAACTCGCTGAACGACTGAACGCTTTAAAGTGCGGCGATCCCACGAATGCGGGACCGCCTTTAATCGCGGACGTCTGCACAGTCAAAATTCAGTGCATCGTTCGGCTTGAACGGGAAACAGGCATCAAGATGAAGAAAGGAGCAAAATGAAAAATGGAAAACTAAATGGAAAAGTCGCGGTAGTAACGGGGGCGTCGAAGGGAATCGGCGCAGGGATTGCAAAAGAGCTCGCGGCGGCGGGCACCTCGGTAGTGGTTAATTACGCATCGGCTAAACAAGACGCAGATCGTGTGGTGGATGAAATCAGTAAAGGCGGCGGAAAAGCAATCGCCATCCAGGCCAATGTCGCCAGGAAAGCAGACGTCGAGAGGCTGTTCGCTGAAGCAGAGAAAGCGTTCGGCAAGCTCGATATCCTGGTCAATAACGCCGGTGTTTACGAGTTCGTCCTGCTCGAAGAGGTCACCGAACAGCAATTCCACCGAATGTTCGATACAAACGTCCTCGGGATGATTCTTGCGACTCAAGAGGCGTTAAAGCATTTCAATGCCAATAGCGGAAGTATCATAAACATTGGTTCTCTCGCCAGCTCGCTCACTCCGCCTACCGCGGTCGCTTACAATGCCACGAAAGGAGCAGTCGATGCCATCACACGAACACTCGCGAAAGAGCTCGGTCCACGCAAAATCCGCGTTAACTCTATTAACCCCGGCATGGTGGTAACAGAGGGAGCGGTAGCCGGCGGTTATACCGAAGGCGACATGCGAAAAGCGTTGGAATCGATGACCCCGCTCAGTCGAATCGGTGAGACAGACGATATCGCACCTGCTGCGATATTCTTCGCTTCAGACGATTCAAAATGGGTCACCGGGGAAACGCTACTCATTGCAGGTGGTCTGCGTTAACAATTCGCCTAACAAGGAACCACCAAAAGGAAAACACATTATGCCATACGTAACTGCAGGAAAAGAAAACGGAGAAAACATTTACATCTATTACAAAGACTGGGGCAAAGGACAGCCCATCGTGTTCAGCCATGGCTGGCCGCTAAGCGGGGACGACTGGGACGCGCAGATGCTGTTCTTCCTGTCCAAAGGTTATCGGGTCATCGCCCATGATCGCCGCGGGCACGGCCGGTCGACTCAGACCGATGGCGGCCACGATATGGATCATTATGCTGATGATCTAGCAGCGCTGACTGCGCACCTCGATCTCAAGGATGCCGTGCACGTCGGTCACTCAACCGGCGGCGGCGAGGTCGTGCACTACATCGGGCGCCATGGCGAAAGCCGGGTAGCAAAAGCGGCCATCATCTCCGCGGTGCCTCCCATAATGGTAAAGACAAACAACAATCCGGGTGGACTCCCGAAGCAGGTTTTTGACGATATGCAGGGGCAGCTAGCTGCCAGCCGTTCGAAGTTCTATTACGACTTAGCCTCCGGACCTTTCTATGGTTACAACCGGCCAGGTGCGAAGTCATCGGAAGCAGTGATTTGGAATTGGTGGCGTGAGGGTATGATGGGCGGTGCCAAGGCGCATTACGACGGCATCGTCGCCTTCTCGCAGACCGATTTCACGGAAGACCTGAAAAAGATCACAGTTCCAGTCCTGGTAATGCACGGCGACGACGATCAGATCGTGCCCTATGCCGATGCTGGTCCGCTATCGGCAAAGCTGCTGAAGAATGGCACGCTCAAGACTTACAAAGGATTTCCGCACGGCATGATCACGACGCAAGCTGACGTCATCAACGCCGACCTGCTTGCGTTCCTCAAAGATTGACGGAATGTCTGACTCGTTAGGTATCATAGAAGGACTGACCAGCATTCAGAGTCGCTTCGCTCCAAAGGAGACGATGGACCGATTGGAAAGCGAAATCCGGGCGCATGGATTGAACGTGTTCGCGCGGATCGATCATGCTGCTGGGGCAGCCGAAGTAGGATTAACATTGCGGCCAACCGAACTGATTATTTTCGGAAACGCCCGCGGTGGCACGCCTCTCATGCAGTCAGCTCAAACAGCCGGAATCGATCTGCCGCTGAAAACACTCGTCTGGGAAGATGCGACTGGCAAAACATGGATTTCTTATAACCAACCGAGCTGGATTGCGCAGCGACACGGGGTAGCTAACGCAGAGCCAATCGTCGCTAAAATGGCCGCTTTGTTGAGCGCAATCGCCAACGCAGCAGCAAGTCCTAACTAGTAAAGGAGCGCCGAACATGAAAACTGCAGATCCACTAATATCTCATACCTCCATTCGCCGCGTCGAAGCTGACGGCGTAACTGTTTTTTACCGCGAAGCGGGCCGGGCGAATTCTCCGGTGGTGTTACTGCTTCACGGCTTCCCAACATCGTCCTTTCAGTTTCGGGAATTGATTCCACGCCTTGCAGACCGCTACCGAGTCATCGCTCCGGATCTTCCAGGATTCGGATTCACTGAAGTGCCTGAACAACGCCGGTACAAATACTCATTCGATGCACTCGCAACTACGGTGCTCGCGTTCACGGATACTCTTCAACTCAAAAGCTATTCGCTTTACGTATTCGACTACGGTGCTCCGGTTGGATTTCGCCTGGCCAGCGCGCGTCCGGAGCGAGTTACTGCGATCGTTTCGCAAAATGGGAACGCGTACGAAGAGGGTCTCGGCGATGCCTGGGCCCCGATCCGAAAATACTGGGCTACGCCCACAACGGAAAACCGGGAGGTCATTCGGAAAAATATTCTGACACTGGAAGGAACGCGCTGGCAGTACACGCAGGGCGTAACCAATCCGGAGAGCGTTGCGCCCGAGTCGTACACGTTGGATTGGGCCCTGCTACAACGTCCGGGAAACAACGAAATTCAGCTCGACTTGTTTCTGGACTACGCGTCGAATGTCAAGCTTTACCCGAAATTTCAGGAGTATTTTCGCAAATCGACGCCACCTTTGCTTGCGATCTGGGGCAAGAACGATCCTTTCTTCATTCCTGCAGGAGCAGAAGCCTTCCGACGCGATAACCCGAACACAACCGTGCAATTTCTCGATACTGGGCACTTCGCACTCGAAACCCACGTTGAGGACATCGCCATTGCAATGCGCGATTTTTTTCAAAGACTGCCGGATCGCACAACCTAACGAATTCTCATCCTTACGATGTATGAAGCTGCAAAACGTAATTCTTCTTGTCGTTTCGAGCATCGCTATTCTAGTAATCTTGGAATTGTTTCTAAGCGTTGGGGGGCTCTGCCGGACTGTTCAAGCAGGTACTGCTCCGCAGAGTAGCCAGACACCGACGGATCCCGACTGGCCGGAGTTAGTCGCCAGCATGGGCAAAATGCATATGGCAATGGGCGCCGTTGCACCATCTGGCAACAGCGATGTCGATTTTGTGAGATTGATGCTTCCGCACCATCAGGCCGCGATCGACATGGCCAAGACCCAGCTTTTGTACGGCAAGGATCCACAAATGCGCAGGCTCGCCCAGGAAATCATCACCGACCAACAGCTCGAAATCGAATTGATGCGGCGTTGGCTGAAACAACAACACACAAACTAAAGTGAGAACAATTGCTTGGCTTTTCGTTCTGTATCTATCTGCAACTGCGATAGCAGAACAAGCTCCGTGGGCACGGCCAGACATTTCAGTTTCTGGTCATGATCGCGTTTACACGGCAGATCAAACTTCGAACACGATTTCGGTGATTGATCCGTCCGAAAACAAGTTGCTTGGCGTGATAAGGCTTGGCGATCCGGTGCCGGCAGCGCTCAGTCCGCTCTACAAAGGGCAGCTTCTCGTTCACGGTCTCGGTTATTCGCCGGATTCCAAGACAGTGGCTGTCGTTTCGGTAGGATCGAATTCGGTAACTCTGATCGACACTGCAACTAATAAAGTAAAAGGCGTCGTTTACGTCGGTAGATCGCCGCATGAAGCCTTCTTCACTCCGAATGGACGCGAATTGTGGGTGACCGTCCGCGGTGAGAACTACGTCTCGATAATTGACCCTCAGCAAATGAAAGAAACCCGTCGCATCGAATTGGCAAACGGTCCTAGTATGACCATGTTCGGGCCGGACGGCAAATACGCTTTTGTGTGCTCGAGTTTCACTCCCGAACTCGCGGTCATCGATGTGGCGTCGCATAAGATCATCAAGCGAATGCCGCAAGTAAGTCCATTTTCGCCTAACATCGCGGTCACTCCGGAAAATGACGAAGTCTGGATCACGTTGAAAGATGTTGGCAAGGTGCAGATATACAGCGCGAAGCCGCCGTTTGATCAGAAGGCAGTGTTGGATACCGGGCCGATCACGAATCACGTGAACTTCGCAAACAATCGTGACGGAAAATTCGCATACGTGACCATTGGCGGGACGAACGAAGTGAAAGCGTTCCGAAGAGGCAAGACGCCGGAATTAGTTGCAACAATCCCGGTAGGAGAACTTCCGCATGGAATCTGGCCTTCGGGCGATGGTTCGCGAGTTTATGTCGCGTTAGAAAATGGCGAACATTGCGTTGCCATCGATACGGTAACTAACAAGGTCATCGCTAACATCCCGATCGGGCAAACGACGCAAGCTTTGGTCTATGTGCCGAACGCCGTGCCGAACGGACCCGGCACGGAAAATCTAATGCCGCTCGGCCTTGCCGCGAACACAGCGCGTTTGTATCTGGAGGCAGGTGGAACCGCTTTGCCAAACGCCCAGGCATCGGTTGCAGTGAATTCTCTTGGTCTATTGGATCTGCTTCAAATCGCTGCGAAAGGACTTTCGCCACAGGCTCAGTATGAGGTCTCCCTGGCCGAGTCCAATAAGTCGCCCTTCGGCAAACTTGAGCCACTTGCAGTATTGAAAACAAATCACGATGGAGCGGGCATCGTTCAGGCCATCGGTCCACTGAAAGTGCTCGGAGGCAGCGATTCCCCTGCACCTTCACAGCGGTTTCTGATCGTCACCGACATCAAGGATTCGTCGCAAGTAGTATTACGGCAGACTAACTCAGGGGCTCTTGGCCATGAATAAATCGCTTTCGCAATCCGGGATTTTCCGAGAGCGTTTCCGCACTATTCGGCCTAACGACTCCTAAAGCCTTTGGCGCGCACCGGATTAACACCACCTGAGGATATTATTAAAATCTAAATACTATGAGCACAAGCATTCGAAACCGATTACCGGGCACAGTCGAGAAAATCACTTCTGACAAAGTTGTGTCAGAAGTTGTCATCCGAACCGCAGCTGGACTCGTGACCTCGATTATCACAACGGGTTCAGTAAACCGAATGAATCTTAAAGAGGGCGACGCAATCTTCGCGATCATTAAGGCAACCGAAGTATCCGTCGAAAAGGAATAGTCGTCAGCTTGGCGACAATTCAGCAGCGACGAGGCAAACATCGTCTGTTAGGACTGTCGAATCGCCAAATTTGTGAACATCACTGACAATCGCATCGAGCAGAGACTCTGTTGACTGCCCAAGATTGGATCGAACGCTTTCCCGCAAACCGTCGATGCCGAACTGGCCGCCGTTGCTCGCCTCGACCTCGATGATGCCGTCGGTGTAGAACAGCAGGCGATCGCCTGGCGCCACTTTCATTTCCGTAGTCTTAAACTGTGCGTTCGGAATGATCCCTATCGCAGGTCCGGCGGAATCTGCGCCCATGATGATCGCCTGCACTTCGCCGGAACTTTGGTGCACCTGCAACGGCGGTGGGTGACCCGCGCGCGCGAAACGCGCGGTGCCTGCTTTAATGTTGATGACGCAGTACAACACCGTCACGAAAACGAGCGTGCCGGTCTGCTTCAAAATTCCCGTGAACTCGCTGTTCAATTGCGTGAGAAGCAGACTTGGATCAACTACTTCGCCCGCGTGAGTTTCGATCATTGCGCGCATCATCGCGGTGATTAGCGCTGCGCGGACGCCATGACCCATCACATCGCAAATGCAAATGGCGACTGTGTCGTCGTTAAGCCGTGCGATGTGAAAGAAATCGCCACCCATCAGGGTAGCCGGCAAATAACGATGACAAAAGCGGAGCCTCGTTGCGCCTGCGGCGGCGTCTGCCGGAATGCTCGGATACGTGCTTGGCATGAGCGCCTGCTGCAATTCCGTCGCCATCCGCAGATCGGTTTCCATCTGCTCATTTTTCTGGCGAATCTCCCGGTCCCGCTCTTCCAGTTCGCGAATGTTCGTCAGCAAAAGCGCGTTTTGAACTTTAAACAGCGTTTCGGTCCCGATAAATCCAAGAAATCCACCGTTGTCATCCACCAACAAAACGTCGTCGTAAAAATTTTCGTCGGGTCGCGCAAAAACGGTGCGCAACACATCGCCGATTGGCGTCGCGACCTTAATGCGCGTTTCTTGTTTACAAAGGTGCTGAGCAATCGGCTTGCGTGCCCAAAGCGAAAAACCGTAGCGCCCGCCAAGTAGCGCTGCAGTTTCCTGTCGCGAACACATTCCAAGAAGGCGCTGGCCTTCGAGCACCGCTGCAAAATTTACGCTTCCGGTTTTGAAAATGTCTGTGACGCTTTCGACTGACGCGCTGGCCTGTGTCGCACTGCGATGGCCGATAAGCGCGCGCAAATCAATTGAGTCAGCGCGCACCGGCGGACGTAGATCAAGTGACAGCGAGGACTCTCGCTCGTCGCCTTGGTTGGCCGCATGCATGGACATTTCTTTAACAGATCCTGAAAAGAACGGCGCGTTACAAATTCATGACATTGACCTGATCAAAACTGGCTTCATCAAATTGAACAGGATACAGTCACCCTCCGACGACTTTGTCTGGAAGGGCGAATCAGCGCCTTCATCGGTGGCGCGTAATTGATCGCTCTAGATCCGCTCACACAACGTACCCGATTATCCCGCGCGCTTATCGAAATAGGATTTAACGGCTTGCCGCTATGGCTTCCTTCATCAGCCGCCGACCTCCCTCAGACAATGGCCCTATGCCGCTGCCCCGCAGATACCACAAACCTTTGTCCACGTCGCGAGAGTAAACGAAAATGACGCCTTCGCCTGCGGACGCGTAGTGAAAAGTAGCGCCCGGATGTTCCGCGATAAACTGAAGGAACGTTTCCCGCCAGGGTCGATCAGGATCATCAAACATCTCGTCGCCAAGCTTCTTGAGTTCTTCAACGCTAATGATTCGGATCGATTTCGCGATGGTTTTCCGCCGCCCCGCGTCGATGGCCTCGGCGTCCTCGAATTTTTCAAATGGCATGCGACTTTATTCGGTTGATTTCCGATGCGGCACGATAAGGGATTATATTCGAGGCGGTGGAATAGGGCAAAAAGAACAAACGGAAGCTGCTAGCAACTACACGAAACTTTCTCGCCAGACAATCGCATGACCACGCCAGTTTTACTTACGGAGCAAGACTCGCCGTTGATGGAGGGAGGACCGCTGTATGAGTGAGCCAGAAAAATATGACGTCGTTGTGCTCGGGAGCGGCACAGGCGGCAAACTGATAGCCTGGACGATGGGAAGTGAAGGCAAGCGAACAGCTTCAATCGAGCGGAAGTATGTCGGCGGAGCGTGTCCAAATATCGCCTGCCTTCCGAGCAAAAACGTTATTCACTCAGCGAAAGTGGCCTCGCTATTTGAGCGACGCGAGGAATTTGGGATAGAGACTGGACCGTTCACGGTCAACATGGCCGGGGTCTACGCGCGAAAGAAGAAAATGGTCGACTACTTGATGAAAGTTCATCTCGACCAATACCGGGCATCGGGAGCTGAATTGATCTGGGGGAATGCTCGATTTATCGGACCGCGTACTCTCCAGGTGGCACTGCGCGACGGCGGCGAACGCACACTGAGCGGTGATCGCGTGTTCGTGAACGTTGGAACTCACGCTGCGATTCCCGACATACCTGGGCTCGCGGAGGCGAAGCCAATGACGCATATCGAGGTGCTCGATCTGCAGCGGCTCCCCGAACATCTGATCGTTCTAGGCGGTGGCTACGTCGGACTGGAGTTGGCGCAAGCCATGGGCCGATTTGGTAGCCGCGTAACGTTGATCGCGCGAGACCCGCAACTCGCGCCAAAAGAGGATGCTGACGTTGCGCAAGCGATTCTGGAACTATTCCGCGATGAGGGAATCGAGGTTCTGCTGCGCACTCAAGTGCTGAGTATCAAGGGTCTTTCGGGAGAAAGTGTAGAAGTGCTAATTGAAAACGAAGCCGGCACGCACGCGATAACCGGAACGGACATTCTGGCTGCGCTTGGACGCGTCCCGAACACGCAGGGAATCGGTTTGGAAAAAGCGGGAATTGAAATCACTAAGCATGGGCACATACGAGTAAATGATCGCCTGGAAACGACGGCACCAAATGTGTGGGCGGTGGGAGAATGCGCAGGGAGCCCGTATTTCACGCACGTATCCGAGAACGACTTCCACATCATTCGTGCGAATCTAAATGGAGGAAACCGCAGCACGCGCGACCGCCTGGTCCCCTATTGTCTCTTTATTGATCCACCGCTTGGCCGTGTTGGCATTAACGAGTCCCAAGCTCGGGCGAACAACGTCGCGCATCGAGTGGCATCGCTGCCAATGGACGCCGTCTTTAGGCCACACACTCTCTCTGAGACCCGTGGTTTTATGAAGGTCCTCGTCGATGCAGATAGCGATCGCATTCTCGGCTTCGCTGCTTTTGGGCCCGAAGCAGGAGAATTAATGGCTAATGTTCAGGTGGCAATGCTCGCAGGCCAGCCGTATACGCTGCTGCGAGACGCCGTGTTCACGCACCCGACAATGAGTGAGGGTTTGGGAACGTTGTTTGCCCGCGTGCCTAAGCGACGCGACGCCACGGTCGAGGAACGCGAATCTGCGCGAATCAGTCATTGAGAACGACTGTCAACGAGCAGTCGGGCACTCCTAAGCGGAGAGGAAAAATTCAACAAAATAGTTGACTAGTCGGTTTACATAGCCTAAACGGGGTTTATGCCAAGAGTGAGTGACATGAAGGAACGACTGATGGAGGCCGCGATGGAGCTCATGTGGCAAAACGGCTACGGCGCGGCGTCAGTCGATTCCATTTGTGAACAGGCTGGCGCAAAAAAAGGCAGCTTTTACTATTTCTTTAAATCCAAATCAGAGCTCGCCGCTGCCGCATTGGAAGCTGATTGGAAAAAGAAGCGGGCGGAAATGGATTCGATTTTTTCTCCTACCGTCCCGCCATTGGAGCGACTGAACCGGTACTTCGATTTTGTCTATCAGAACATATCAAAGGTGCGCGAACGCTGCGGCGGCGCCATTCTTGGTTGCCCTTACGTCAGCGTCGGAAGCGAGGTGAGCACGCAGGACGAAGTCGTTCGTAAAAAAATCGACGAGATCATGGACCGCAAACTGAACTACTTCGTTTCTGCCGTGCGCGATGCTGCGGCGCAGGGAGTCATTGAAACTTCCGATCCAGTGGCAAAGGCAAGAGCTCTTTTCTCTTCCTATCAAGGGACCGTGGCCCAGGCGCGGATCCAAAACGACATCGAATTACTTCGCGATTTCAAGCACGTCGCCAAAGAGTTGTTAGGCTTGAAACGGATTAAGCGCGCGAAGGCAGCCGCCGCGTTATGAGCTCTCTTTTTTGCCGATTTTATAGACGACTAGTCAATTATAATCCACGCAAATCCAATAAAACCAATGAGAACTGATCGAATCAACGAACCAACAAAAGCAGTTTTCCTCCAGACGGTCGGAATCGCCCTCGGTAATCTGAAACAACAACTTCAGCACGACTATGAACGCGCTTATCCGGAATTGCGCGAAATCATTCACCTCATTCTCGACGAGGAAGAAGCGAGGGCATGGAATCTAACTTCGTTTCCGCATTTGCTTCTGCCCGATCTCGTTGAGGCGCGCGTTGCACAACTGAATCTGCGCCCCGCCGAAACGAAGCGCGCAGACCTGTTCGCAACGCATGAACGCGATCAATTCGAACACAATTACCCGGTTCACGCCATATGCGCATAACGACACCGGTTCGCCGCACAACTGCAGAGAAATCCGTCGTTCAACGCGACGCCTTCGTCATAGCGTCCAACGACGCGTTCCTTGTTATCGCCATCGGCCTGCTCGTTTCGGCCGTCGCGATCTGGGTCGTCAAAGTCCCCAAATCGATTTCAGCACAAGTTCCCGCCCACTGAACTCAACGACAGAAAACCAAAACAATGAACAACAGTAAAACATTCGAAGGAAAAGTTGCCCTAGTCACCGGAGGAACCTCCGGCATTGGCAAAGCGACGGCGATCGAGTTCGCTCGCGCTGGCGCGAAGGTAGTGCTAAGCGGCCGCCGCGAAAAAGAAGGCGCGGAAGTCGTTAACGAAATAAAAAAGCTTGGCGGCCAAGCGGCATTCGTCCGCGCCGATGTCGCGAAAGACGCCGACGTCCAAGCGATGGTCAAGTTCACCGTCGACAAATTCGGCAGGCTCGACATCGCGTTTAACAACGCTGGCGTTGAATGGACAGGCCCGCTCGAAAAGGCAACCGAAGCCGAGTATCGCCGCATTTTCGACATCAACGTTTGGGGCGTTCTTAATTCGATGCGTCACGAAATTCCAGTGATGCTTAAGAATGGTGGTGGCGCTATCGTCAACACTTCCAGCGTGGCCGGCCACGTCGGGCTCGCGCAGGTGAGCGTTTATATTGCTTCCAAGCACGCGGTCGAGGGTCTGACAAAGTCGCTCGCGCTCGAGTTCGCCAAACAGAACATTCGCATTAATGCGATTGCTCCAGGAATTATCGCTACCGAAATGTTCGATCGTTTCGCTGGGGATGAATTGCGCGATCAGATTGTTTCAATCGTTCCGGTCGCGCGAGTTGGCGAGGCTGAAGAAATTGCTGCGGCAGTTTTATACCTCTCCTCTGATGCCGCGAAATTCACAACCGGTACATCGCTGGTCGTCGATGGCGGTTTCATTGCCGGATAAGCATGTGCCAGAAACAGGAGGAGAAATGAAAATATTCGTAACTGGGGCAACCGGGTTCATAGGCTCGGCCATTGTCCGAGAATTAATTAATGCCGGACATACGGTGGTTGGCCTCGCTCGGTCAGACGCGGGCGCCAAGTCGGTTGCCGCCGCGGGAGCGGATGTGCATCGCGGTGCACTTGAGGATCTCGAGAGTCTGCGAAGCGGTGCGGCCGCCGCGGACGGGGTGATCCATACGGCATTCATTCATGATTTCTCGAACTATCCAGCCGCTGCCGGGATCGACAGGCGCGCCATCGAAACGCTCGGCGCTACGCTGGTGGGCTCTGAGCGTTCGTTGATCATTACTTCAGTTACCGGGCTTCTCGCGCCAGGGCGTCTGGCAACGGAAGCGGATGCTCCCAATTCCAGTTCACCGCGCAAGTCGGAAGAGGCAGCTGTTGCGATACGCTCGCGTGGCGCGCGCGTGTCAGTCGTCCGCCTCCCTCCGACTGTGCACGGTGACGGCGATCGTGCCTTTGTGCCGATGCTGATTGATCTCGCCAGGAAGAAAGGTGCCTCTGCTTATGTGGACGACGGATCCAACCGCTGGCCCGCAGTGCATCGCCTCGATGCTGCTCATCTATACAGGCTCGTGCTTGAGAACGGCGCCACGGCAGAAACCTATCACGGCGTCGCAGAGGACGGCGTGCCGTTTCAAGAAATCGCAAACGTGATCGGCCGCCGACTTAACGTGCCGATCGAGAGTAAGACAGCCGATGAAGCAGTCGAACACTTTGGCTGGCTCGGGCATTTTGTAGCGATCGATAATCCGACATCGAGCCAGCGAACTCGGGAACTCCTGGGGTGGCAGCCGAAGCAGCCCGGGTTGATCCACGATATCGACCGATCGGGCTATTTCGCAACTTGAATGGAGGGGTAACGCTGAAATCGGTAAATCCACTTGAGGAAATAGTTATGTCCACAATTAACCAATCAGGCACATTCGTACTCGGCGATCGAACCATAAAACGGCTCGGCTACGGTGCCATGCAGCTCGCGGGCCCAGAGGTTTTCGGCCCGCCGAAGGATCGCGACGCGGCGTTGGCCGTGTTGCGTGAGGCCGTCGTATCTGGAGTGAATCACATCGACACTAGCGACTTCTATGGTCCGCATGTTACCAATCAACTGATCCGCGAGGC
>Ga0306920_100004987_pt1 | contig 17072 bp, 11 predicted proteins | sample flu12Cox44000170_FD_204666 | JGI IMG/M metagenome (GOLD analysis project Ga0306920, IMG submission 204666) | Lab enrichment of tropical soil microbial communities from Luquillo Experimental Forest, Puerto Rico - flux4day.12C.oxic.44.000.170 (v2)... | ecosystem: Environmental > Terrestrial >... | reverse complement strand
GCGTCGCCGCGCCCGCGTTCGCCTTGTTGTACGGCGCAGGCAACGGCATCCTGACCATTGCCCGGGGTACGCTGCCGCTGGCGGTCTTCGGGCCCGAGAACTACGCTTACCGGCTCGGGCTGATCGGTGCACCCTCCAGGATTTGTCAGGCGCTGGCGCCCCTCGCCTTCGGCCTGCTGATCGAACCGATGGGCCGTGGAGTGCTTGCGGTATCGGCCGGACTCAGTCTTGCGGCGCTCATCGCGTTGATGTCTGTTCGCCAGTCGAACCCTGCCGAGAAAGTCGCTCCGAAGCCGACATGAACATGTCCCTCAATCTGGCATCGAGCGGTCAACGATTCACCTGGTCGATCGTGACGGCCCAGGTGCTGGTGCAGATTGGAGCATTCAGCCTTCCCGCGTTGTTGCCGGGCTATATCGAACAGTGGCATCTCAGCAAGACCGAGGCGGGCTGGCTGGTGGGAATCTTCTTTGCGGCCTATGTCGTCGCGGTCCCCGTCCTCGTCGCCCTCACCGACCGCGTGGCCACTCGTAATGTCTATGTCGTGGGTGCGGGCATGACGGCGCTCGCGCACCTTGGCTTTGCCTTCATCGCCGACAATTTCTGGTGGGGCCTGCTCTTCCGTGCCATGGCTGGCATCGGCTGGGCCGGCGCATACATGCCCGGGCTGAAAGCCATTGCCGACACGCTGGAGGGAAACGCGCAATCTCGCGCCGTCTCGGCGCACGCTGCCGGAGTCGGGATCGCGGGCGCGAGTTCCTACGCTGTTGCAGGCTTGATCGCCGGCCTGTTCGGAGCACCGGCCGCGTTTCTGTTCGGCGGGATCTGCGCCCTCACTGCGATTGGAATCGCGATGTTCGTCATGCCGAATAAACCGGCCGCGCACACCAAGCGTACTGATCCGCGCGCGCTGCTCGACTACCGTCCCGTATTTCGCAATCGCCCGGCGATGGCCTGGATCGCGGGATATACCTTCCACACCTGGGAAATGGCGGGATTACGCGCCTGGGGCGTCACGTACCTGACGCTGACAGCGGCCCAGGCCGGCGCTCCTCAGTGGTTGCCGAGCCCGACCGTCCTTTTCACCATCGCCGGAATGGTCGGGATCGCAATCTCGATATCTGGCAACGAGATGGCCCAGCGCTTCGGCCGAATCCGCATCGTCACGATTGCGATGACGACGTCGGCCGGGCTCGGATTATGCACGGGATGGACGATCGGACTCTCCGAAGGATTGGCGGCTGTCCTGGTTGTGGCGTGGCTTGCGTCGATCTTCCTCGACAGCGCGGCGCTGACCGCCGGGACCGTTCAAGCCGCCGATCCCGCGCTGCGCGGAGCCACAATGGGACTTCACAGCATGTGCGGCTATGCAGGCGGCCTCATGGGACCCCTCGGCGTCGGGTTTGCGCTCGATCTTGCAGGCAGCAATCTCACGCTTGGCTGGGGCCTGGCGTTCAGCCAGCTCGCTCTCATTTCATTGATCGGATTGGCGTTCGTTCGAAAGCTCGGTTGCGCGGGCGGGAAGTAGAGCACGCGCTTCGCTCGGCCGGAGCGAACGCGCCACATGGGGCAGTTTATTCACGCGCCTTCAATGCCTGGTTATCGGGCAATAGCTTCGCCTCGATGGCCTACGGATTGCGCGCGAAGTGCTGCGTGCTTGCCGACAACATGGTCGAGATCGAGGCGTGGCGCTCCCGCCTGTCCGAGGACGAGCGCGCAAGCCAGAACAATCCCGAGACTGTCATCAAGCATTGGCGCAAGGCCACAAAGTCCGCGTCCCCGCCGAGGCGGCGCGTCACCCCGCATGCGGCCAACGGAAATGACAGGCCGGTTCAATCCGGCGATTTGATCAAGCGGGTCGGCCTTGCGATCAAGTCGGCGGCTCGCAGCAATGATTATTTTTTTCATGGCGAAGGCCGCGTTGGATGTACTGACCCGTGCCGATCTCATCGCTGTCCTCGACGAACCCGCCCGGACCCGCCCGAAGGCCGCGCGGTTGAGGCGATGACGCCGGCATAGGTTGGTAAGCATTCGCGAAAAACAGGGGATTTTCCTGTGATTTGGGCGTGTTTTCCGGACGGTGTGGCTTGCGGGTCTCAACGCATAACCAGTGAACGTGCGAAGATCAGGTCGCCGGGATGTCCCTATGGATAAGCCGCACAGATTGGTTGCGACCAGGGGTGAATAAAATGCCGCGCAATAGCTCGCTGATGACCGATATCCCGCGCGACAAATACGTCGCGCGGTGCAAGGAACGGGCGCTCGACTATCTCGACCGAGCCGACCTCAAAAGCGCTGTCGCCTCGATTATCGCTGATATGGATGCCCGCATAGACTGCAAATTACCCCACCATTTGACAATGATGGTCGTTTCGCTGCTGATGGGGGACGACGCCACCGGTGTCAGGGCGCTGATTGAAGATTTAAGATGATGATGGCCGGCGCTCGCTCCGGCCGAGCCGACACCGGTCGAGGCGGCCCTCGCATGATGACGGCTTTCTGGCGCAAAGCGAAAGCTAAGTGCTCGATCTGAAACTTACCGCAGTTGTCCCACAGAAGCGCCCGGCTTGTCTTGATTAGCCACGCATCCGGACTCTCCAGAGTTGCGGGTCTTCACCCCTTTGTCTGCATCGCGCTGCGGCTGGCAGGCGTTCCTAAATTCCACATGGCCAGAGCAAGTGACCCGGCCGTGGTGGAGCGGCCGGGCCGGCTGCCGACGGGGGTGATCTGCCTGTCTGCCTGGACCTCACCGCCATCGGCCGCTGCCGGTCAACACGGGCAGTTAGCCGACGGTTCCTATTCCGGTGGGCGCGCGGTGTGTGTCCCCGACCACCCGACACACCGTCGTCGCAACCCGGCCGTCCCGCCATCGGCCGGGTCATTTTCTCAAACTCAGGCGACGACACCGCGCCACGTCTAAATTTCAAAAATCTTAAGAAGCTGCTTAGAAATAGGCAAACAACCACCGCTGGATACCGGGGAGTTGCCTGCGGTTTGCCGGTCGCGACGACTATGCAACCCCCGGCAGGATCAATTCCGCCCGCAATCCGCCGATCGGTGCGTTGCCGAGCGAGAGGCTGCCGCCGTAGAGCGCGGCAAGATCGACCACGATCGACAGTCCCAGCCCCGACCCCGGCTTGGATTCATCGAGCCGCTGGCCACGCCGGGAGACCTTTGCGCGCTCGGCGGCCGACAGGCCCCGCCCGTCATCGTCGACGATGATCCGCAGCATTGGAGGAGAGCCGGGATCGAGCGGCCGGTCCACCAGCACTTCGATGAAGACCCGCGAGGCCGCCCATTTGCAGGCATTGTCCACGAGATTGCCGGCCATCTCCTCGAGGTCCTGCCGCTCGCCGCGAAACCTCGCATGCGGATCGGCCTTGACGTCGATGACGATGCTGCGGCTGCGATGGATCTTCTCCATGGTCCGCCGCAACGCCTCGATCGCCGGCGCGACCTCCGTCACGGTGCCGACGATGGTGAGGCGCGCGGCGATCCGCGCACGCTCCAGATGGTGGGCCACCTGGCTGCGCATCACGTCAGCCTGTTCGAGCACCTTCTTGGCGAAGGGATCGGCCCCGTGCGCGGCGGCCTCGTTGACGATGACCGACAGCGGCGTCTTCACCGCGTGCGCGAGATTGCCGACGTGGGTGCGCGCGCGCTCCACGATCTCGCGGTTGGCGTCGATCAGCGCGTTGGTCTCACGCGCCAGCGGCGCAATCTCGACGGGAAACTCACCTTCCAGCCGCTCGGCGCGGCCGGAGCGGATGTCGGCGATGGATTCGGAAATGCGCTTGAGTGGCGCAAGGCCGAAGCGCACCTGGAAGATGGTGGTGAGCAGCAGCACGATGCCGAGCACTGCAAAGGTGCCGCCGAGATAATAGTCGAAGCTGCGCGTCTCCTCGAAGATTTCGGTGGCGTCGCCGGCGACGCTGACCAGGAATTTTCCGTCGGCGCCGAGATCGACCGGACGTTCGACCATGCGCAGGCTCTGGCCTTCCGGGCCGTCGACATAGGCGACGCGGATGCCGGCCGCCGTCAGATCGACGCCGCGATCCTCGAGCTTGGGCAACTTCTTGTCCCACAGCGAGCGCGAGGCGCGCACATCCGCTTTGTCGGTGTCTGTGCGGGTGATCTGCCAGTACCAGCCGGAGAGCGGCAGTTCGAACAGCGGCTCGCCCAGTGACTGGAATTGGCGGTCCGGCGGCTCGTCCGGGGTCGCGACCTCGGCAATCAAGGTGCGTAGATAGAGATTGAGCCGGCGATCGAAGGCGCGTTCGGTGGCGTCCTTGTAGACGGACGACAGCACCACACTGGTGATGGCCAGAATCACCACCACCCAGGCGGTCGCGGAGAAGAACAGCCGGGTCGCAAGCGAGTTTCGGCGCATCCCTTATGGCTAAGCGTTCGTGGTCGGCGGCGTCAACAGATAGCCTAACCCACGAACGGTCTGGATGATATCGACATCCAGCTTCTTGCGGATGCGCCCGACGAACACTTCGATGGTGTTGGAGTCGCGGTCAAAGTCCTGGTCGTAGAGGTGCTCGACCAGCTCGGTGCGGGAGACCACGCGCCCGGAATGGTGCATCAGATATTGCAGCAGGCGGAACTCGTGCGAAGTCATCTTGACCGGGTTGCCGGAGACGCTGACCCGCCCGGTGCGCGTGTCGAGCGACACCGGCCCGCAGATCAGCTCGGACTGGGCGTGACCGGTCGAGCGGCGCAGCAGCGCGCGGATGCGCGCCAGGATTTCCTCGAGGTGAAACGGCTTGGCGACGTAGTCGTCGGCGCCGGCGTCAAAGCCCTGAACCTTGTCGCTCCAGCGGTCGCGCGCGGTGAGGATCAGGACCGGCATGGCGCGGCCGTTGCGCCGCCAGGCCTCCAGCACGGAGATGCCGTCCATCTTGGGGAGCCCGATGTCGAGCACGACGGCGTCGTAGGGTTCGCTGTCGCCGAGAAAATGCCCCTCCTCGCCATCGAATGCGCGATCGACCACGTATCCGGCATCACTCAAAGCGGTGGTGAGTTGACGATTGAGATCCGGATCGTCCTCAACAACGAGCAGACGCACGCTTGCCTCCAAAGGTGAACTGCACGGTATGTAGATGACCAAGACCGGCGTGAACCGTCTATGAACGAAGCACAAGGCGGAATGTTACTTTTTTTTCACAAAATCAGTCGGGCGCTTCACCTGCTTTGACGCGACCTCGCGCCAAGCCGTTCGCGCCGCTCGGAATTAAAGCCTGAGAAAGGTCACGCCGGTACCCCCGCCAAGTCCGCGCCCGGCAGAGTGCCATGCACAATCCGAAACCTCCGCCCCTCGGCCGGCGTTAACACTTTCGGGCCCCGGCGGCGCTCGCGTAACGTTAACGTCAAGGCGAAATTCCCTCGGTCGGCTTGCTTGAATCCACGCCTTTCAATGTTATCGTGACCGGTCGCCTGTTGCGTTTTTTGGAGTTTCCCATGGCCCCTCGCGCCAATTGGAAGGGTTTTTTGCGGCTTTCGCTTGTGACCTGCCCGGTCGCGCTGTATCCAGCCACCTCGGATACCGAGAAGGTCTCCTTCAACCAGATCAACCGCAAGACCGGCCACCGCATCAAGTATTCCAAGGTGGATGCCGATACCGGCGAGGAAGTAGCCAACGAGGACATCGTCAAGGGTTACAAGGTCGACACCGACACCTACATCGAGGTGACCAAGGAAGAGCTCGACGACATCGCGCTGGAATCCACCCACACGATCGACATCGACGAGTTCGTGCCCAAGAGCGAGATCGACAACCGCTATCTGATCCGCCCGTATTATCTCGTCCCCGACGGCAAGGTCGGCCATGACGCCTTCGCTGTCATCCGCGAGACCATCCGAACCATGAACAAGGTCGCGATCGGCCGTTTGGTCCTGACCAACCGCGAGCACATCGTAGCACTTGAGCCGCTCGGCAAGGGACTGATGGGTACGCTCTTGCGCTACCCCTACGAGGTGCGCAGCGAGACGGAATATTTCGACGACATCCAGGACATCAAGATCACCAAGGACATGCTGGATCTCGCAAAGCACATCGTCGAGAGCAAGTCGGCCAATTTCGAGCCGGAGAATTTCGAGGATCACTACGAGGCCGCGCTGATCGATCTCATCAACAAGAAGCGGAACGGCATCAAGATCGAGGCCAAGGCTCAGCCTAAGACGAGCGGCAATGTCATCAACCTGATGGATGCGCTCAAGAAGAGCCTCGCCAGCGAAGGCAAGGCCCCTGCTCCCGCCGCAAAGGCCAAGAAGGGCAAGAAGCGCGCCGAGGGCCAGCGCGAGATGCTGCTCCCGATCGCGGGCTCAGGCAGCGGCAAGCGCGCGGCCAAGGAAAAGGACGAGCCGAAAAAGGCGGCAAAACCGGCGCGTGCATCCGGCCGCACGAGGAAAGCGGGCTAGCTCTTTCGCTTATTTCAGCGAGTTGTTGACCGAGGCGTACTTGCCGTTCAGCTGGGTGCCGATGCCGTTGACGACGGTGAGGATGACGATGGAAAGGCCGGCCGCGATCAAGCAATATTCGATCGCCGTTGCGCCGGATTGATCGCTCAAAAATTTCCAAACCAGGCGCCGCATTCCAAACTCCTGTCGCCGGCATTAACGGCGGATTCTCACGCCCTCATGGGCGACGTCAATCTACGGCCCGATTGGTTGCCAGCCGATTGAGGAAAAGGCCTAAGAAACGGTTAAGCTGGTCGTTTGAGTCCCGTGGTCGGGCTTTGTGGCATACTCACCCCATGCCGCACTTGGTCATTGAGATCGCAATCGAGCCAAAGTCAAAAAGCCGATCAGGAGAGGCTGCTCGCTGCGCTGGCAAGGCTTGCGAGCCAAGACACCTCGTTCGGGTTTTCGACCGATCCGGAATCCGGCCAGAACTTGGTCTCGACGCCAAGCTCGATCTCCGCCGACGCACTTGCGAGGTCGATGCCAATGGCCTCAGGCTCTTGTCGCCCCGATCGTCAGAGACCTTAACTTGCGGCGGGCTCGGATCGTGGCTCGGGACGCGCGCGGGCCCGCCTGCGCTATCAGGACGATGGCGCCGTTCATGAACATGTTCGGCTATGCAGAGAAATACGATCCGCCATTTCGGCCGGCAGGGGAATGCGAGCTTGAGCGCAGGCCGCAACAGCCGGCGCAAAGCCATACGAATGCATAACAGGACTTCGCGAGAGCGCCGCAGCGGCGCTTTACCGCACGCCGGATTCCTGTTCCTCTGGCAAGAAGAGGCCGGGTGCAACAATCGGCTTACTTTCGGGAGGGATCGTCATGAAGCTTGGCACCGCGATCGCGGAAATCCTCAAGCGCGAGGGCATCGAAATTCTCTGCGGCTATCCGGTCAATCATCTGATCGAGTACGCCGCCAACGCCAACATCCGCCCGATCATGGTGCGCCAGGAGCGCATCGGGCTGCATATGGCGGATGCAATCTCGCGCGTCACGTCGGGACAGAAGATCGGCGCCTTCTGCATGCAGCACGGCCCGGGCGCTGAAAACGCCATGGGTGGCGTGGCGCAATGCTACGGCGAGTCCGTCCCGGTGCTGGTGCTGCCGCAGGGCTATCCGCGGCGGATCGCAAACATCGACCCCAACTTCAATTCCAGCCAGGCGATGAAGGCATTCTCGAAATCCTCCGAGCCGATCGTCATCGCGAGCGAGGTTTGCAACATCTTCCGCCGCGCCTTTACCAAATTAAGGAACGGCCGCGGCGGCCCGGTCATCGTTGAGATCCCCACCGACATGTGGAATGAGGAAGTGGCCGAGCCGCTGAACTATACGCCGGTACTGCGCACCCGCTCGGCCGCCGACCCCCTTCACATCAAGGAGGCAGCAGCCCTCCTGATCAACGCCAAGCGGCCGGTGATCTATGCCGGCCAGGGCGTGCATTACGCGAGAGCCTGGCCGCAATTGCGCCAGCTCGCCGAGCGCCTCGCGATCCCCGTCACCACGAGCTTAGGCGGTAAATCGGCATTCCCCGAGACGCATCCGCTCTCGCTTGGCTCTGGCGGACTGGCGGTGCCGCGCGCCGTGCCGAAATTCCTAGGGGAAGCCGACGTGATCTTCGGCATCGGTTGCTCGTTCACGGAAACCAATTTCGGCATCAAGATGCCCTCGGGAAAGACCATCATCCATTCGACGCTCGACCCCAACCATCTCAACAAGGACGTCGAGGCCAAGATCGGGCTGGTTGGCGATGCCGGCCTTGTGCTCGATGCGCTCTTGGAAGAAGTCGGAAAACGCGTCACCTCGGATCGCAGCGCCAGCGCCGTTGCGGCCGAGATCGCGGCCTCGCACAAGGAGTGGCTGGAGAAGTGGATGCCGAAGCTGACCAGCAACACCGCTCCCCTCAACCCCTATCGCGTGCTCTGGGATTTGCAGCACACCGTCGACGTGAAGAACACCATCATCACCCATGATGCCGGCAGCCCCCGCGACCAGCTCTCGCCGTTCTGGCGGCCGATCGAGCCCCTCACCTATCTCGGCTGGGGCAAGACCACCCAACTCGGCTACGGGCTGGGCCTCGCGATGGGCGCCAAGCTCGCCCATCCCGACAAGCTCTGCATCAACGTTTGGGGTGATGCCGCGATCGGTTTTACGGGAATGGATTTCGAGACCGCGGTGCGCGAGCGGATCCCGATCATGTCGGTCCTGCTCAACAATTTCTCCATGGCGATCGAGTTGAAGGTGATGCCGATCTCGACCGAAAAGTACCGCTCGACCGACATCTCCGGCGACTATGCCGCGATGGCGCGCGCCTTCGGCGGCTATGGCGAGCGGATCACAAAACCTGAGGAGATCGTGCCGGCGATCAAGCGCGGCATCCAGAAGACCCAGGAGGGCGTCCCCGTGCTCCTAGAGTTCATCACCAGCAAGGAGACCGAGGTCGCGCGTCCGGGTACGTGAGCGGCGGCGTTAACGAACCCCGGAAATTCGTCCGTCAACGGCTGGCCTCAGCGGCGCACGGATGGGATAATCCCACCCGAGCCTGAGGGGTTTTGCCTTTCACTCCAGCGCCTTACGGCGTTGCTTGCGGCTGATGGATGAACGGGAAATGAGCGCGCTTTCCGAGGACGAAGTGGCCGATCTCGAGCGCAAGATCGCCGAGCTCAGGGAGCAGTTGCGATCGGCCGCGGCCGATCGCGACGCCGCGGTTGAGCAGAAGACGGCCGCAACCCTCGAACAGTTCCGCCTTGAGACCGAGCTGCGTGCCGCGCTCGACCGCCAGAAGGCGAGTAGCGAGATCCTGCGCAGCATCGCCGCCACTTCCGGCAACGCGCAACACGCGCTGCAACAGATCGCGGAGACCACGGCGCATTTCTTCAACGCGCCGAGCGTGACCATCCGCCTCGCTGAGGGCGACCGATGGGTCCAGGACATTCGTGTCGGAAGCGGCTCGCTCGCCAGCGGCGCGCATCCGGGTTCACCGCTGATGGAGCGCGGAGCAACCCTGCCTGCGACCGTCTATCAGGACAACCGGCAGATCCACATTCCGGATCTGGACCATATCGATCCGTCGATGGCGCATTGGCCTGCGGTGGCGACCCGCGCCGCCGGCATTCGCACCATCAGCGGCACCCCCTTGCGGCGTGAAGGCAAGGCGATCGGCGCGCTGATCATCTATCGCGATCGGCTGGCGCCCTTCACCGACGAGGAACTGGCGCTACAACAGAGCTTTGCCGACCAGGCCGTGATCGCGCTCGAAAATGCGCGCCTGTTCAACGAGACCCAGGAGGCGCTGGAGCGGGAGACCGCGACATCAGACATCCTGAAGGTGATCGCGAGTTCGCCGTCCGACGTGCAACCGGTATTCGACGCGATCGCCGAGAGCGCCAAGCGCCTTCTTGGCAGCCACATGGCGACCGTCACACGCGTCATCGACGATGTCGTTCATCTTGCGGCGGGCACGGCTCGCAGCCAGGCAGAACGCGAGGCGCTTGGCCTTCCCTATCCGCTTTCGTCCGACAGAATTCACGCCAGGGTCGCCCGGGCCGGAGAACTCGCATTCCGCACGGACATCGAAAACGAGCCAGGCGTCCCGGAGAGCATCAGGGCATTTGCGCGAATCCAAGGCTATCGCAGCCTGCTTGTGGTGCCGATGCTTCGCCATGGCATCGCGATCGGCACGATCGGCATAACGCGACGTGAGGCAGGCCCGTTCGCCGACAAAACGATCGATCTTCTGAAGACTTTTGCCGATCAGGCCGTGATCGCGATCGAGAATGCACGACTGTTCAACGAGACGCAGGAGGCGCTGGCGCGGCAGACCGCGACATCGGACATCCTGCGCATCATCAGCGGCTCACCGACTAACGTGCAGCCGGTGTTCGATGCCATTGTGCGGACCGCCGTCCGTCTGCTCGGCTGCGATCGCACTTTCTTCATGCGCGTCGATGGCAACACGTATACGCCCGTCGCTGGCGTGAGCCGCGACGGCCCCACCCCTTTGGGCGCACCCAATCGGCCGATCGATCCGGCCGCGAATTTCCCCTCGCGCGCGATCGCAACGAAACAGATACTGCACCTGCCGGACTGGGCCCAGATCGAGCTGCCTGAGCATGAACAGCGCATTCGCGAGATGTTCGGCGTCAAATCCGCGCTGTATTTGCCGCTACTTCGCGGAGACGATTGCATCGGACTTTTGATCCTGATCGGAAGCCGGCCCAACATGTTCGGCGCAGGCGAAATTGCGCTCGCCGAATCCTTCCGCGACCAGGCTCTCATCGCGATCGAGAACACGCGGTTGTTCAACGAGACCAAGGAGGCGCTGGAACGGCAGACCGCGACCGCTGACATCTTGAAGGTGATCGCGAGCTCGCCATCCGACGTGCAGCCGGTGTTCGAGGCGATCCTCGTCCGGGCGCTGAGCCTTTGCGAAGCAGCGTTCGGATTTCTGACGGCCTATGACGGCCAACGATTTGCGTTTGGAGCGCAACGGGGCGTACCGGAGACGCTTGCCGAACATTTCCGCGCCGGGATGGATGAACCTCGGCCGGGAGATGCGCACTGGCGCCTCATCCAAGGCGAGGATCTGATTCACAATCTGGATCAGAAAGACGAGGATGCTTATCGGGCGGGAAATCCGCTGCGCCGAGCCACCGTAGACCTGGGTGGAGCACGCTCGGCGCTCGTCGTCGCGTTGCGCAAGGGCGCATCGCTGCGCGGAGCCATCACCATCTACCGCAAGGAGGTCAGGCCGTTCTCTGAATCCCAGATCACACTGTTGCGGCATTTCGCCGACCAGGCTGTCATCGCCATCGAGAACGTACGCCTCTTCAACGAGACCCAGGAGGCGCTGGAGCGACAGACTGCGACCGCCGACATCCTCAAGGTGATCGCAAGCTCGCCGTCGGACGCTGCGCCGGTGTTCGAGGCGATCGTGGCGAGCGCCAATCGCCTGCTCGGCGGGTTTTCCTCGACCGTCTATCGCTTCATCGACGGCCTGGCCTACCTTGAGGCATTCACACCGACGACACCGGAAGCCGACGAAATCCTGACCTCGACCTTTCCGCTGCCGGTTGATCGTTTCGCGCCGTTCGAGATCGCGCAGACCGGCGAGGTCACGCAGATCGCCGACACCGAAACCCTGACCGGCGAGATCCTGGCGATCTCTCGCGCACGCGGCTTTCGCAGCATGCTGTTCGCGCCGCTGGTGAACAAGGGCACGTCGATCGGAATTGTCGTGGTCACGCGCGCCACGACCGGTACGTTCGCCGATCATCACGTGCAGCTCCTGAAAACTTTCGCCGACCAGGCGGTGATCGCCATCGAGAACGTGCGACTGTTCGACGAGGTGCAGGCCAAGACGCACGACCTTGAGGAAGCGCTACAAGTCCAGACGGCGAGTGCGGACGTGCTGAAAGTCATCAGCCGCTCGCCTGATGCGTTGCAGCCGGTGTTCGACGTGATTGTCGAGACGTCACGTGAGCTCTGTCGAGCGCAAGCCTCCACGATCTTTACCTTGCGCGATGGTCGGTTTTATTTCGTTGCCTTCGCTGGAGCTGAGACCGAGTTCCTTCAGCACATCAAGGATCATCCGATCAGCGTCGACCAAAGGGGCTCTGCGCTGGCGAGGTCGGCGCGGGAAAGGCGCACCATTCACATCCCGAACACCGCTGAAGACCCGGAATTTGGCGCGGGAGGCATCATCGGGATGGGCGAACCGCGCGCAACGCTCACGGTTCCGCTCATGCGCGAAGGCCAAGTGATCGGCGGCATCACCCTGCGGCAATCTAATGTGACGCCGTTCACCCAGCGTCAAATCGAGGCCATCGAGACTTTCGCCGACCAGGCGGTGATCGCCATTGAGAATACGCGACTGTTCGACGAGGTCCAGGCCAAGACGCGCGACCTCGAGGAGTCGCTGCAACAGCAGACCGCGACGTCGGAGGTGCTCCAGACCATCAGCTCGTCGCCCGGCGAACTTGGGCCCGTGTTCGACAAGATGCTGGAGAACGCCACGCGGATTTGCGGCGCCGGGTTCGGATCGATGACTCTGGTGGAAGGCGATACGCAGCGGCAGGCGGCCCTTTACAACGCACCCCCGGCGTTCGCCGCGGTGCGAAAAAACAAGGTTTTGCAGATTCATCCGCGAAGCTCGATCGCTGCCGCCATCCGCACCAAGCAGGTCGTCCAGGTCGAAGACCTGCGCAACTACCCCTCCTATCTCGAGGGCAATCCGGCGTCGGTCCAGCTCGTGGAACTCGGCGGTGCGCGTACGCTCGTCGTCGTGCCGATGCTGCGGGACGATGAGGTGATCGGCGCGATCACCGTTTATCGCCAGAACGTGCGCCTCTTCGGCGAGAAGCAGATAGACCTGTTGACCAATTTTGCGCGACAAGCGGTGATCGCAATAGAAAATGCGCGACTGCTCGGGGAATTGCGCCAACGAACGGCGGACTTGAGCAAGTCACTCGACGATCTCCGCACTGCACAGGGCCGCCTGATCCAGACCGAAAAGCTGGCCTCGCTGGGCCAGCTCACCGCCGGCATCGCGCATGAGATCAAGAATCCGCTCAACTTCGTCAACAATTTCTCGGCGCTGTCGGTCGAGCTCACCGACGAACTCAACGACCTCTTGAAGCAGGCGACGCTGGCCGACAAGCTCCGCGGCGAAGTCGATGAGCTGACCACGCTTTTGAAGGACAATCTTTCCAAGGTGGTGCAGCACGGCAAGCGCGCCGACTCCATCGTCAAGAACATGCTGTTGCATTCGCGTGAGGGTTCAGGCGAGCACAGGCCCGCCGATGTGAATGCACTGGTGGACGAAAGCCTCAATCTCGCTTATCACGGCGCCCGCGCCGAAAAGCCGCAGTTCAATGTGACCCTGCAGCGTGATTTCGATCCCGGCGCCGGTATGGTCGAAGCCTTTCCGCAGGAAATCACCCGCGTGCTTCTGAATTTGATCACAAACGGGTTCTATGCCGTGACCAAGCGCAAGGCCGACAATGGAGCTACCGGCTTCGAGCCTCTGCTCACTGCGAGCACAAAGGGCCACGGCGACCGCGTCGAGATCAGAATCCGCGACAATGGCACCGGAATTCCGCCTGACGTGAAGGAAAAGATGTTCAATCCCTTCTTCACAACCAAGCCCGCGGGCGAAGGAACCGGACTTGGCCTGTCGATGTCTCATGACATCATCGTGAAACAACACGGTGGCACGATCGATGTAGATACCGAGCCCGGCGTTTTTACCGAGTTTACGATCGTCTTGCCCAGAGCCAAGAAATAACAAGCATTTTTTTAGAATAGAAATCAGAGGTTAGCCGTGAGCATTCTCGTTCTTGTGGTGGATGACGAGCCCGATGTGGAAGCCCTGTTCCGCCAGCAATTCCGCCGCGACCTGCGCGCCCAGCGTTTTGCGATGGATTTTGCCAAGTCCGCTGCGGACGCGCTGTCGCGCATCGCCGCTACCATCGGGCAATCGCTGATCCTGATCCTGTCCGACATCAACATGCCCGGCATGACCGGGCTCGAAATGCTGCCCAAGGTCAAGGAGATGCGCCCCGAGGTGCCCGTGATCATGATCACCGCCTATGGCGATGCCGAGACCAAGCGCAAGGCGCTTGCAAGCGGGGCTCAGGGGCTTCTCACCAAGCCGATCGACTTCACCGTGCTGCGCGAAGAGATCGACTCGCGGCTGGCCGCAGCGAGCTAGGCCACATCCGGATCGATCGTCGCGCCGGCGCATTGCTGACACGCTAAATGGCGCGCACCGCAATCGGTTCCGCTACTTGACAGCGCCCGGGCGTTCGGCCGCAATGGCCGAAAAAGCCGGGAGGTGGCGCATGAACATCCAGACCCGTCCGGACCCCCTCGCCCGCGCTCGCGAAGTTGGGCCGGAGATCAACGCCGCTGCCGACGAGATCGAGCGCACGCAACGCTTTCCCGAGCCATTGCTGGGGCGCCTCCATGACTCGCGGCTGTTCCGCATGCTGCTGCCGCGCTCGGCAGGCGGCGACCAGACCGAGCCCTGGACCTACGTGGCAGCCATCGAGGAGCTCGCGCGGCATGATGCCTCGCTCGCCTGGAACACATTTGCGATCAACAGCTCTTCCCTGATCGCCGCCTTTCTGGAGCCTGAAGCCGCCAACGCCATCTATGCCGATCCGCGCAGCAACATTGCCTGGGGACCGCCGAACGCGTCGCGCGCGCGGGCGGTCGAGGGCGGTTATCGCGTGACGGGAAAATGGGATTTTTGCAGCGGCTGCCGGCAGGCGCGCTGGCTGGGCGCGCACTGCCTTGTGGTTCGTGCGGACGGCGAGCTGAGGCTAAACCGCTTCGGGAAGCCCACGGTCCGCACGCTGCTGTTTCCGGCGAGCGAGGCAACCTTGCTCGGCAATTGGCAAACGATCGGACTGCGCGGTACTGCGTCGGAGTCCTACACGGTCGAGGATCTGTTCGTGCCCGAGGCGTTCAGCTCCACGCGCGAGGACCCGACGCTGCGCCGCGAGCGCGGCCCCCTCTATGCCTTCACCATGCAGGGCCTCTACGCGAGCGGGGTCGCCGCGGTGTCGTTCGGCATCGCGCGCGCGATGCTGTCCGAGTTCATTGCGCTGGCGTCCCGCAAGACACCGCGAAACCTCGACCGGCTCGCCGACACGGCGATGGTGCAGGCCGATGTGGCGCGGGCGGAGGCGCGGCTCGGCTCGGCCCGCGCCTATTTGATCGAAACGCTCAGCACGATCTACGCACAGGCCGACGACGTCGCGCCGATCGATATCCCCGATCGCGCCCGGGTGCGGCTCGCCTCCACCAATGCGATCCACGGCGCGATCGAGGTGGCGGACTACGTCTACAAGGCCGCCGGCGTCGACGCGATCTTCCCGGGCAGCCCGTTCGAGCGCCGCTTCCGCGACATGCACACGCTCTCGCAGCAGATCCAGTCGCGAAGCGCGCATTTCGAGCAGGTCGGGCAGATCTTGCTCGGTGTGCCGCCCGAGGTGTTTTTCTAGCTGATGACTCGCGCGATCATCTTCGATTTTGACGGCGTCATCGCGGACAGCGAAGTACTGTCCAATACCGTGCTGGCCGAGGTCGTGACTGAACTCGGCGTGCCGACCACGATCGAGGATGCCTATCGCGACTACATGGGCAAACGGTTTTCCGACGTGATCGCCGCCATCGAGAAGGCCGTTGGCCGAAGCCTGCCCCGATCCTTTAGCGAACAATATCAAGCCCGGACCCTGGAGCGATTCAGACAGGAGCTTGCACCGATCGCGGGCGCGCGGGAGTTCATCGCACAATTCGCCGATGTTCCCCATTGCATCGCCTCGTCCTCCTCGCCGGAAAGGCTCGCCTTGTGCCTGGAAGTTCTGGACATGTCGGCCCTGTTCGAGGGCCGTGTATTCAGCGCGTCCGATGTCGCGCGCGGCAAGCCGCACCCGGACATCTTCCTGCACGCGGCGGCCGAAATCGGGGTGTCGCCGCGCGACTGCATCATCATCGAAGACAGTGCCGGCGGCGTCATGGCCGGACGGGCGGCCGGCGCCACGGTGATCGGACTGCTCGCGGCCGGCCATATCCGCGACGGTCATGCCGCGGCGCTGAAAGCGGCCGGCGCGCAGCACGTGGCGAAGGACTACGCTGAAGTGGAGCGGATCGTCCGCGATCTACTTGGGGGATAGCGTGCGGCCTCCGCGCCAGCAACCGCGGATCGGAAACCCGGCGAGCATCCGCGGCGGCGACATTAACCTTAAAAATTCCTTTCGATTGTCGATAAAATTTTATCGAATAGTCTGGGTTCGATCGAGCGGCCGGACAGGCTTGCCACTTTTTCCCGATCACTTTTTCGAGTCGCTGAAGCGGCGCCTTTCGCGCGCGCGGCTGCCGCTCATTGGGAGCATCAATGATGCCGTTAGCAGTTGGACTGATCACCATTGGTAGTTTGCTTGTACTTGCCGGCTTGATTGCAGTCGGCCTCCAGAGAAACAGGCTACATTCATTCGCGCAAATATAGCTTCCAGGCGCTTTGATCGTGCCCGATCGGATGCCTCGCCTCCTCCGTGGCAAGTTCTCTTGATGAACGATCACACAATACGAACGGCCGTACGTCGCGCGGCCTGACAGCCGAGCACCTCGCCTTTCCACCTACCCCAAGGACGATGCGTGCTCGGCTGTTCTTATATGCGAGACTTGAACCATGCTCGCGGGGACAATGACTTGATACGTCGCCGCCGGACTGTGGGTGAGCCAAGAAACCGGCGGGAGAAACGCCAAAGCCGACAAGTGTTGCGGACGGCCAAGTCGTGTGGTCCTGGTCCGCGCAGTCTATTCCCTGGCGCGAACGGCTTTGGACGTGTGACGGGAACTGCGCTGGTCACCCTGCGGCGCGCTCGGGAAAACTGCCAATGCCGTCTCTGCGGCAAGGTCAGTCGCGGCAGTCCACGCAACGACGGTACGAAGTTGGTTGGCGCTTACGCCAAGCGCTGCGGCAATGATCAGAAGCGCCGCGGCCACCCAAATCCAGCGGGGGATGGAAGCGAGGTGACGCCAAGACAGTTGCGAAGGCAATGGCGCCGTCTGTTGCGCCGTTGTCGCGCTGGGCAACGCCGGTT
>Ga0306920_100004986_pt1 | contig 17073 bp, 21 predicted proteins | sample flu12Cox44000170_FD_204666 | JGI IMG/M metagenome (GOLD analysis project Ga0306920, IMG submission 204666) | Lab enrichment of tropical soil microbial communities from Luquillo Experimental Forest, Puerto Rico - flux4day.12C.oxic.44.000.170 (v2)... | ecosystem: Environmental > Terrestrial >... | reverse complement strand
GGGCCTCCATGGCGGCGGCGACCTCGGGCCCGGCGAGGTGGTAGTAGCGATGCCGGCCCTGCTTGATCATCGTGACCAGGCCGCCGTTCAGCAGCCGCGCCAGGTGCGCGCTGGCCGTGGCGGGGCTGACGCCCGCCAGCCGGGCGAGTTCCCCGGCGGCCAGCGGCCGCTCGTCCAGCAGCGCGGTGATCATGGCGGCCCGCGTCGGCTCGGCGATCAGGGCCGCGGCGGGCACGACATCGACGTCTCGGGCGATGAACTGAGGCCGTGCACGCATACTTCGACGCTAGCCCAACAATAATTAAGCCACGATCGAAATATGAGTGAGGACTATGCGGCCGCGGCGAGCGGCTCCGTGCGTGACGCGGGTTCTGACAATCCGGGGCAGCTGGTGGCGGACAGCGTGGCGGCGTGCCTGGATATCGCCCGGACCTGGCACGCGTGGGACGGCCGTCCCGTGGCGCGCACCGTGGACGGCAAGCCCAACACCTGGACGCCGGTCAAACGCGCAAATTGGGTAGCTGGTCAGCGCACCTAGCTGGTCCAGGGCGCTACGCCGCCGCCGCCGACCGCGGCGGTGACCGGGAACACCGGAGGCGGGCCAGCCATCCGCGTCGCCGGCTGCCGCACGCCCATGTGATCCCAGTAAAAACCCACAACCGGCGGCAGGTTCACCGGGGGGTCCCACGCAGGCCCGAACGCGACCGGGAACGGGGACTCCGACGGGTTCATGCGCCCAGCCCAGCCGTGGTCACGGCAAAGCTCAGCTTCTGCTGCATGATCGCCAAGTCGGTGCCGTCGTAAATGTTCACGTCGCCGAAGCTGACGGCAGCCCGCCCGCCTTTCGCACCAGGCACCATCGTCTCCGGCCTCCGCTCCCCGAACACGTACTTACGGCCAGACCGGCGCATGCCGCGCCGGGATGGCCTGCCCACAAGCGACGGGCGGTTGGTCGTCGCGCCGGCCCGGCTTCATGACGAGGCAGGCTGACCCGCAGGCCCAATGGCCGGGTTAACGAGCGCAGCGCCCCGCCGGGGGGAACCCCCAAGGGCCGGCGGGACGTCGCTTCTCGAACTTCCCGCGCGCTGGCGCCGTATTCGCGCCGTGAGAGAACTCTCATTACGGGCCGGTCTCGCCCAGCCGTGATCGGGCAAGTGTTCTAATCGTGGCATGAGCCTGCGCCGTCCTGCCTGGTGGTACTACCCGGAGCGGTGCCAGAACGGGCACGAGTGGGGGCCTGGCCGGGTGCTGGTGTCCTTCACCCGCTGCGGCTGCCCGGCCGTCCAGGCTGCCTACGGCGAGACCGGCGGCCTGGGTCACCTGACGGTGGCCTGCCGGGGGCCGGGGTGCCGGTCGGTGTGGTACGACCCGCTGCATGAGCCGGGTCCGGGCTGATCCTGCGGCGCGGGTCGAGCACGGCCGCGCGGCCCGGTGGCCACCGGCCCGTGTGTAATACAGGAGCCGAGGAATGGCAAAAATGGTAAAAGGGGCTGGCGGCGGGAATTGGCCCAATCTAAGCACCCGGGTGGCCGACTCTAGGTACCAGCGCCCGGTTCACCCCGTTTACCAGGGGAAACTTGCCCGCTTTCGTTGACGCTGGGGTTGTTTCTATGCCACCATCGGCGCAGGTTGGGGGGGATTCTGGGTTTTCCCGTGCTAGACGCTTCCCGGATCCGGGTAATTGCCGCACGTTCTGACCCACGGTCACCCCACGACAGCCAGCAGTATCCGTCCGGGGCTCGATCCAGGGAGGGACAGATGAGACGATCTGCGGCAATCTTGATCAGCGCCGGAGCCGGGCTTGCCCTAGTGGCGGCGGGCACGGCGGCGGGGGCGGCCATCGCCGGGCCCATCGACGGCTCGGGGAACATCCTCGGCTGCTATGCGAAGGCCACCAGCACCGGCTCGCACACCTTGACGCTCCAAGACGTCGGCACCACCTGCCCGAAGGGCACCACCCCCATCCAGTGGAACCAGACCGGGCCGCAAGGACCGGCAGGGCCAGCAGGGGCCATGGGCCAGACAGGGGCCACAGGCCCGGCAGGGGCCACGGGCGCGACAGGACCGCAGGGGCCGAAAGGCGACACCGGCGCCACGGGCGCGACAGGACCGCAGGGGCCGAAAGGCGACACCGGCGCCACGGGCGCGACAGGACCGCAGGGGCCGAAAGGCGACACCGGCGCCACGGGCGCGATAGGACCGCAGGGGCCCAAGGGCGACACCGGCGCCACGGGCGCGACAGGACCGCAGGGGCCCAAGGGCGACACCGGGGCTACAGGCGCGACAGGACAAACAGGACCGGCAGGCGCCACTGGTGCGAACGGCAACACGGTGCTCAACGGCTCCGGGCCCCCCAGCAACGTCCCGCTGGCGTCGCCCGGCAGCCCCGGTGACTTCTACCTCGACACCGCTGCGGACGTGCTGTACGGGCCCAAGGACGCCACCACCGGCTGGCCGGTCAACGGTGTCAGCCTCATCGGCGCCACCGGCGCCACCGGCGTGGCAGTCCCCGCCGGCCCGGTCGGGCCGATCGGGCCCAAGGGCGATACAGGAGCCCCCGGCACGAACGGCACGAACGGCAACACGGTGCTCAGCGGCGTCGGGCCCCCGGCCCCCAACGTCGGCAACCCCGGTGACTTCTACCTCGACACCACCCCTGGGGCGCCCGTGCTGTGGGGGCCCAAGGACGCCACCACCGGCTGGCCGCTCAACGGAGTCAGCCTTGTCGGCCCGCAAGGCCCCGCAGGACCCGCAGGCCAGCAAGGCCCCGCAGGACCCGCCGGGCCCGCCGGGCCCGCGGGCACCACCGGCCAGACGTCAGCCACGGTCTACAGCGACGGCATCCACCCCCAGATCTTCACCTCCGGCACGCCCTTGACTCAAATCAACCAGCTGACCCAGACCGTCACGGTGCCGGCGAACGGCGTCGTGCTTGTCAGCACAAACGGCGCGGTCAGGGACGGCAACTCCTCGGGTGGTTTTGTGGAGGTGGGTGTCCAGGTCCTTGTTGACGGGACGCCGGTGCCGAACGTGGGCGAACTCGTGGAACCAATAAGCACGGGCAACGTCCCGTCGGGGGTTGGCAACGCCATCCAGAACTGGGCCCTGACGGTCACCCTGCCGCTGTCCGCGGGCCAGCACACCGTCTCGGTCGCCGCCAAGGGTGTTGGTTCATGGGGCGACACCGCTTTCATCAACGACAACAACGAATTCGCGCCGCCCAGCCTGACCGTGACCATCCTGCACACCTAGGAGGGCGGCTCGCGCTCCGGCGCCCGGCCGGCCTTCCCTTTCCCGGCCGGTCGCCGGGCGCAGCCGCCCGCGACCACGGGCCGGTGTTCGCATGAGGCGCCGGACACCTGCCCGGCCTGCCCCACGATGGCGGCCACGGCCTCGGCGGTGACGCCGAGGAAATGCAGGTGCGCCTCGTGCCGGGCGGGCAGCGCCGCACCGCCTGGGACCAGCCAGAAGGTCACCGCTCGGTGCGCCTGCGCTCCGCGCCCAACAGCGCGGGCCCGGTCTCCGGCGGGATCTGGTCGGCGCCGAGTTCGCGGCGGACCGCCACCTCCAGTTCGCCCAGGATGCCAGCGGTCCGTCCCAGCACCCGCATCCGCGCCTCATCCGTACGGAACCGCCCGGGGTTCACCGTCACCGGCCACGCCTCGGCAAACAGCAGTTCATATAACCCGCGCACTTCCGGGCTGGCGAACACCGAGCCGTTTGCGCCAAGCCGGGCCGCTTCCCGGGGCGGCAGCCGCGTGTCAGTCTCAGCGAATACCTCGCGCATCTGCTCCCGGGCTGTGTCGCTGGACGTGACGAATCCGAGGTAAAACTGCTCAGCGTGCGCCTGCATGAGCATGTCCACGTATAACTGGGCGCGCCGCTGCCGCAGCCACCGGATCGCATCCCGCCGCAGGGTCAGCCGGTACGCCATGCAAGGGACGGCGGTCGCGACGGGCGGGGCCAAGACACCAGGGCAGAAGGCTGGTCGGCCGGGCGCAAGTTGTGGCCACGGTCATCTTCCTGATCGGTAGCCGCGAACAGCAGGAAGTATGGCAATCTACGCTACGTGACCGGTGGGGGACGCCAGGGTAGGCGGCATTGGCTAGCCAGTGCCCGCCATCCAACGCGGCGGGACGGCCTCATAGCCGTGGTGTTGCTGCTGCTGCCATGGGTGGTGGCGCTAGTGCTTGTGCGCCGTCACCATCACCTGGATGTTGGCGCGGTCACCATCCTCGTGTCGGTCAGCCTGGGCTTGCCAGTCATATGGCTGGCGTGGGCAACCTACCGAGAGGCCACAAGATCCAGCGCCCACGCCGGCAAACTTTCCCTGGCTCAGGTAGCCGACCAGCTTGCCGTCGCCGTAGGGGCTCAATGGGAAACTGAGGCCGCCGTGCGGCGCCTCAACGATCCGTACCCGCTGCCGGTCTCGTGGGTGACGGCGGATCCATCCTTGGCCGATTCCTGGGACTCCCTTGTGAAGCTGGCAACCAGCGGCGCCGGGTGGCCTGCTCCTTCGTCAACGAATACTTGGGCGGCAAGCCCGGCTAACCTGGCTGGAGCGGGCAGCGACCTGGTGAACGTGCTGGCCCAGGTGCCGACCGGTCGGCTGGTCGTGCTCGGTGAACCGGGCGCTGGCAAGACGATGCTGATGGTCCGACTAGTGCTGGACTTGCTTACCCGCCGGGCCCCAGGTGGTCCCGTCCCGATCTTGGCCTCGATAGCGTCCTGGAATCCTGTGGAGGAAGATCTGCGGGCCTGGCTGGGCGCTCAACTCTTGATCAACTACCCAGCCCTTGCCACCCCCCCGCTGCCCGGCATACAAGGGCCCACCCAAGCCGCAGCGCTGCTCGCTTCCGGTCTAATCCTGCCGATCCTGGACGGGCTGGATGAGATTCCCGAAGAGGTTCGGGGCCCGGCGGTCAGCCGGATCAACGACGTACTGCGACCCGGCGAGCAGCTTGTCGTGACCTGCCGTATTGATCAGTACCGAGAGGCCATCAGGCCAACCAATGGCATCGAAGTGACCCTTCGGGCAGGTACGGCTGTTGAGTTGTGCCCGCTGGATGCGGATGCCGTCCGCAAGTACCTCTGTGATGACGCCGGCGGCCCGGCCGCGAAAGCCCGGTGGAAACCTGTCTTCGCTATGCTGGGCACTAACGTACCAGTCGGACAGGCACTGACTACCCCGTTGATGGTCGGCTTGGCCCGTGCGGTCTACAACCCCCGGCCCGGCGAATTGGCCGGGGCACTGCGCAAGCCAAGAGAGCTATGCGACGCCGACTTGGCTGACCGGAAAGCCGTAGAAACTGTCCTGTTTGATGCCTTCGTTCCTGCCGCATACCGCCACGACACCGCTGACCGCTGGTCGGCGCAAGACGCAGAGAAATGGCTCGGCTTTCTCGCCCGCCACCTCGACCGCACAATCATCGGCCCCGACCTAGCCTGGTGGCAGCTATGGCTAGCCATACCAGGCTTTAGACGCTGGCTCGCGCTCGTAGGGGGGGTCGTCATCGGAGCCATGACCGGACTCGTGGCCGGGGCCGTGGACGACGTCACGGGCGGAGTTGTGCTGGGTGCCCTCACGGGGATCGCGACCGGGGTCGGGGCAACAACCAGGTGGTCACCAAAACCCGTCCGCGGGGTCCGTTGGCAACGACCAAGTCGCAGCACGGTCATCGTTGCGGCCCTTGCCGGGATCGTTCTTGCGACGCTGGCCGGGGCCATTGCCGGAACAGCTAATCTGGTAATCGACGTCGAGGCCGGCATCCTACTAACGATTGTAACCGCGATCATAATTGGTTTTCCAGGTTGGATATTGGAGCAAAAAGGTGTTCCACTCGATGCTAGTTCAGCAATGAGTCCTTCGGCAGTGCTTGCACAGGATCGCGGCGCCGGAGCTATACTATGGGGCCTAACTGCGGCAGCATTCATATTTCCGGTCTGGTTCCTGGTAGGCGTTTTGAGAGGCCTAGTAGCTGGGATTCTGATTGGGGCTACTGCCGGTGTCATTATGGGAGCCTTGGTCAGTTTCGCCGAGGCTGCTTGGCCCTCGTTCATGGTCGCCCGGGGATGGCTCGCCCTGCGCCACCAGCTGCCCTGGCGGCTCATGCCCTTCCTCGCCGACGCCCACAGGCGTGGCGTTCTCCGGCAAGCGGGCGCGGTCTACCAGTTCCGCCACATCGAACTACAGCACCGGCTCGCCACCCGGCCGACCAAGTCCGCAGGGGTCCCCGGAGCGCCTGGCTCCGGGTCAGCAGTTTGATGCCAGCAACCATCGCCGCCACCTCGTCGCCGGGTGACGGGCCAGCGGCGTGACCAGGCGGGGGCGGTTGCTCACGTCCAGTCGCCCCCGACCTGGGCGAAACAACCAGCCTTCGGCCCGGCGATCAGCACGGTCCCGGTCACGGTGAACTGGCCGGATTCCGAGTCGGTGTCCAGGGTCACGGTGTCGCCGTCGTTGAACTTTGACTCGCACTGGGGCGGGTCGTGGACAGCTCCGACGAGGCCGTCACCGTCCCGCGCCTGGTACAGGTTCACTTCGGCGCTGAGCGTGTCCCCGGTGGCGAGGACCACGGTCACCGCGCCGTCATAGCCCCCCGTGGAATCCATCGCCATGACTACTCCAGGTTGAATCCGCGGGACGGTTCCTTCAGGTCCCGTTCGGTGACAAGCCGGACCGTGACCTCACGGGCAGGCCCCCGGTCAGCCCTGCGGTCCTGCCTGTCCTGTTCCGCCCGCTTTTCCACCAGGGACAGGGGCTCGTCCGGGTCGAACTGGCGCGGGTTCACATACCAGTCCGACGGGTCTTTCAGCGGCTTGCTCCGCGACGGCTGGGGGGCCATCTTCTCCACTTCGGCGAACTCGGCCAGCAGCCGGAAGTACCGGTCACGGGCGGGCACGTAAGCATGCCAGCACGCCTGAGCGTGGTTGATCTGATCCTCGAACAGAACGTATTGGTGGCGGTCGTACGGGTCTAGGGCGCGCTCGTTCATGTGCCGCCCGTCGATCTCGCCTTGGGCCACGTACGCCTCGCGCTGGGCGGCCTCCCAGTCGGCGAGGCACCGCTCGTACAGTTCTTGCGCGTCGGCCAGCGCCTTGGTTATGCCGTCTAGCCGGTCCCAGTCCTCCCGCCAGGACCGTTTCAGCCCCGGGGGCAGCGGGGCCAGCGGGGCACCCTGCGGCCTGCGCCCAGACGATGACGCCGGCTTCATGTAGGCACGGCACCACAGGCACCCGGTGCCCCCGGTGCGCCCGTAACCACACTTGCCGCAAATCACCGTGCCACCGTGGGCGCTGCGGGACCGGGCCGAGCGCACCGGCTGGTCCAGGTCCCGGAGGATGCGCCACCGTTCGTCCTCGGACAACCGCCCGCTCGATGAGATCGGCTTGTTGCCCGGCCCGTACAGCCCTTTCTTCGGCTTGCTGGCGCCGTTGTCAAAAACCTCTACCGACTGTTCGAACAGATCCACCCCGCAGGCCAGGCACGCGCCGCTGTCCATGTCGTCTTGAATGCCGTTGCACGCCGGGCAGACCACCGTCGCCATGTCGTGACTCCGTTCGCTGGGCGCGTCCCCTGGCGGGCCAGTCAGGCCATCGGAGAGGCCAGGCGGCCAGAGCTGCACCGAGCCCCGGTGCCTTTGCACGAACCGGCCCGTCAGGGGACGTTGCGCATAGTTTGTCGGGGGCGGGGGAATCAGGCGGTGCGCGTTTCCTTCTTGCGGCGGCGGTACCTGCGGGAATTACGGGCCTGCAAATACTTCCGGCGCGTCATCGCGTCATCATCCGGTGCCAGCAGCCGGTCCGCGTAAGCGTCGAAACCATCCGGCGGCTCGTACCCGTTGCCGCGAATCAGCTTGGCATGCCCCTGCAACGCAATGGCGATATACCGGCGGAGATGCCCTGGCGGTTCGTAAGTCACGCCACGGCCCCGCCTTGCAAATCGTCAGGGCCACGAACCGCAGCATAAACGAAACATTCAGCGGGCAGTCAGCGAAAACCGCGCGGCAACCCCCGCTCCGCGCTGCCTTTGGTGACCAGCAGCACCGCTGGCCCGCGGGACACGCTCCACGGTCGCGTTTCCGCAGGTCAGAGCGTTGCCGAAGCGGAACCGGGCGATGGCGAGATCGCGGAAACGCCCATCTTCGGAGAGAGAGAAACAGGCGACCGAGGGCGGTCGCGGCTTCGTAGCAGCCCGTAGCCACTTGGCCCCCTTCTGACTGACTGCGGTCCGTGGCATTGGGATTACGGACTGTGACGGATATCACGCGACATGGAGCCGATATTCGGACAAAAGTCCGAAATAATGCTATTAGCAGGCAAAACATCCCGAAAGGAGCCTGAGAAATGTCCGCAACCGCCACCGAGAAGGCAACCACCACCACCACGGCTGCTCCTGCTCCCAAGCGCCCGAGTCGTGCGACTCGTAGCGCCCAGCAAGCTGCCAAGCCCACCACGCGCAAGCCCGCGAGCAAGCCGGCCGGCAAGGCCAGCCCGAAGACCACCGCGAAGCCCAAGAGCACCCCGAAGCCGCCAACGAACCCGGTCAACGGTCAGAAGCGCCTGGTCGCCCAGCGCATGATCGATGTCGTCGCCAAGGACCTGGCCAGCCGGCAGATTCCCGGTGTCGCCCGTGAGGACGCGGTCAGGTTCGCTGCCGAGATCGCGAACTATTTTCCGGGTGTGAGGACCGGTCAGGTCACGTTCCCGGCCGCGTGGGGTTCGCCCAGCGGTGCAGGCAGCGCCAAGTCCAAGTAAGTCCCAGCGCCCCCCGGTCAGCGACTCAACCGCTGGCCGGGGGGCTCGACCGTCTATCAAGGAGACGACCGTGAGCACAACCATCCCAACTGACCCGCCTGAGGGCAATGATGACGGCCTGGCCGGCGTGCGGGCACGGTTCCCGGCGTGGGTGATCTGGAGAGGCCGCACGACCGGTCATTACTGGGGATCGCCGCCGGCTGGGTTCCCGGATCAGACGTTGATCTCGGCGCGAGATCCAGCCGAGTTGGCGGAGCGGATCGCTCAGGCGGAGGGGCGCACGCCGTTATCCTGATCTGAAACTGAATGACGAAGCACCTGTCCCCAATTCAGCCCGGAGGACTGGTGCTTCGTCTTTTCTACGCCCGTCGCTGTAACGGTTTCTGCGCGCTCCGGTGTGCGCTCCCACCCAGCGACACAGGGCCAGGTCACGGAGCGCTCAGCGTAGCTTCCTGACGCGCAGGGAGCGTGCATTTCTGCGGGTCCGTGCGTTACCTTTCCCACTGTGGAGGCATGCCGCGTAGAAGTAACCATCACGGGATTGAGCGGCAGCCCGGCGAACATGCTCAGGCCCCTTTTGCGCCGCGAACTTTTGCGCGATATCTACGTGTCTTGCCAAGCGGAGGGAATCACCAACAAGGCGGCGGCCGAACTACTGGGCATCACGCCGTCGATGGTTTCGGGTGACCGGAGGGCGCTGGGCTTGGCCCGGCCGCGGGGTAGCAGCAAGCCTGGTGATCCGGCCCGGACGGTGAACGCCAACCGGGCCAGTGTGAAAGTCCGGCAGGAACGGGCGGTCAACCGCACCGCCAAGGTTTGTCCCCAGTGCCCCGAACGCGGCGAACAGGACCTGTCCGCGTTCGGCCGGGACCGTAACCGGCCGGACGGGCGCTCGTCCTGGTGCAGGGCCTGCGCGGCCGAGGTGCATCGAATCCGGCTGGCTGCCGCCCGGGACCGGAGGGCACGCGAGGCGGGGCGGATGCCGCCGACCGATCGGCGCCTGGCCGGCCGGAAAACGTGTAACGCCTGCGGGGTGGAGAAGGACCTGGCCGAGTTTCATCGGAACCGGTCGGTGCCGGACGGGCGGCAGGGCAGGTGCAAGGCTTGCATGGCCGCCGGCCCGGAACGCAAGCCGCGGGAGGCGCCAGCCGGGCCAGTGACCGCGGAACTGCTGGCCACCATCGACCCCGCTTGGCAAGCCGAGCAACAGGCGAAAGCCATTCGCTGGCCGGCGCCGGTCACCGTGACCGAGGTGAACCCCTGTTGTTACGGCTCCGGGGGCGTGAACGGCCAGGATCATGCGCGCTCATGCCCGTTCGGGCGGGCCACTGTCAGCTAGTCATGGCGGCGCGCAGCGCGCCGATGCAGAACTACTTGTCGCATCCCTCAGCCCGCCGGGCAGCCCGTTGCCAGCACCACACTGCCTTCGCCATTCCTCCTCCTGTTGTCGCATCCCTCAGCCCACCGGCAGCCCGTACATCCAATGCGACGAGTCGCATCCCTCAGCCCGCCGGCAGCCCGTTCCGGGAGCATCTGCGTGACCGCAGGCTGTCGCATCCCTCAGCCCCGCGCGTGGCCCGTTGCCGGCGCCCGGTTCGTTGTCCTGCGTGTACCACATGTCGCATCCCTCATCCCGCCGGTAGCCATAGCGGGATTCCGTGATCTCCGGGGGCGTGGCGTGCGGCGGTACCGGCTGTTGCGAGCGGTGCCGATTCCCCAACTGGCCGGGACTAGCGGCCCGGTCACGATGGCTGCCTGGGGTACCTCCTGACCTGCCCCGGGCTGGCTGCCGCCGCCCTGGTGCTCGCGGTGATCTTCGGGTGGTTGAGGGTTCACGGGCCGCTCGCCTGTGCGATCGCGTTTCTCCCGTGCTTCCGCCGGGCACGCCCCGGCGGTCGCAGCCCTGTGCCGGGCCGCGAGATTGCCAGCCGCCACGACGTCGGCGTGCCCGCTGAAATCGCACTCTGAGCAGCGGAACACGTCACGTGACGGCCTGTTTTCCGCGCAGACATTCCCGCACTGGGGGCATGTCTGCGAGCTGTAGTGGGCTGGCACCTTGACCAGCGTCCGGGCCTTGTAGCCCGTGTAAGTCTCGATCTGGTACCAGCCGGCGGCGCTGATCTCCCGGTTAAGCCCGGCTTTCTGCCGGACGCGCTGGCCAGGCTGGTCTTCGGTGCCTTTGGCCGAGCGGGTCATGGCCGAGACGTCCAGGTCCTCGAATACGGCTACCGCGCAGGAGTCCGCGATCACCCGGGAAGCTTTGTGCGCGGCATCGGCTCGCATGGCAGTCTCGTGCCGGCGCAGCGTGAGGTACGCAGCCTTGCACCGCTGGTACCGGCGGGACGTCTTCCAGCACCCGTCACCGCCGGGGCAGGGGCCGCGGCGGATGGCGCTGCGGCCGTTGACCGTCACCCACCGGTCGCCCTGGCACGGGTTCATGCGCCGACGCCGGGACAGTGCCCGCTGGAGCCGCAGCATCCGGGCCTGCTGGCCCTGTGGTAGGCCCGGGGTGGTGAACGCCCGGCCGTCGGAGGTGGCCAAGGTGACCGCGACGCCCCGGTCGATGCCCACGATCCCGGTCCCGGCCGGCTGGCGGGCCAGGGCCGTCTCATACTGGACAGTCAGCCAGTACCGGCCGTTGTCCTCCCGGAGGACCAGGAACCCGGCCAGCGCGTCGGGTGGCAGCGGCCGGTGATAGCGGATCATCACCGGGCCGAGCGGGCTGGGGACCTTCCCCACCGTGGCGTGACGGCCGCCATCGGTGGTGATCAGCTTCGCCAGCGGTACCGGCTCGGCATCCTCCTGCACCTGCCAGGTAACCGAGCGACCCCCGCGGCGGGACCGGAATCCCGGCGGGGAGGACGCCACCGCCGATGCCGGCAGCCCCTTGGCCTTGCGCTCGGAAAGCGCCCGCAGGTGCCGGGTCCAGGCACCGCTGAGCTGCCGCAGCGCCCCGTGCAGGACACGGGCGGGGACTTCGGTCAGCGAGTGCTCAGCACCGTCGTCGCCCCGGAACGTGACCCCGGCTTCCCGGGCGGCCCGGACGGCGTAGCCGAGGCTCATCAGGCTCTCGATCTTCACGCCGTGGCGGTGGCGGTCGAGCTGCGACTCCGCGGCCTGGTTGTAAAGCCACCGTGCCGCCGAAGCCCACAAGCTCAGCACCTGCGCCTGCCCGGGTGTCAGGTACGCGGCGTACCGCTGCGCCCGCTTCTGTACCTGGTCGGCCTGGAGCCGGGCCGGGCTGCGGGCGCGGGACGGGGCGGGCGCTCCGGGGCTAGGTGGCACGCGGCCGACACTACGGCGAGGGTCCGACAAAGTGCCAAAGTCGCTGCGGGCGGGCGTGTCACGCTGACCGGTGGACGGTGTCGCAGGTGTCGCAGAGTGGCCGACCGCCGTCGCCGTAGCGATGGCAGGGCTGGCGGCAGATCGCGCAGGGCCCGGTTTCGACGTAGCCCCACGACGCGCGCGGATCAAGATCACGTTCGGTATCCCTCCGAGCGTCAGCGAGGAGGGATGGTCCGGCCGGCGGATAGTCATCCGAGCGCGAGCGAGGATGGCTGTTAGGGTCAGCCGGCGAGTCACCGTCGTCCCCCAGTTCGGGAAGAGTCGCGCCGATGGGAGGGATGGCAGTTCGCGGTGTCGCCACACCCGCACCTTTGTCCTGGCTGACCGTCACATCGGGACTGGCAGTCTCCGGTGTGTCGTTCACTGACCCTCCGGTGGTGGTTTCGGTGCTTTTCCCGGGGCTGACGTACATATAAGGAGAAAAGTGGCCTCTGACCTGCGGAATGTGACGCTCATCCGTGTCACATCCCGGCCATCTTTGCTCCGGTTGAGCGTCACATCCTTTGTCCCGGTTAGCCGTCACATCTTTGTCCAGGCTGACCGTCACATCGCTGGGCTCATCGCCGGGCTCATCTTTGTCCTGGGTGAGCGTCACAACCCCGGTTGTCTGGCGGCGTGCCCGGAGCTTGCGCATCCGTTCGGCGCTGGTCGCCGGGTGGCCCCGGCCGGGCCGGCACTGGCACGCCAGGCCGAGGTGGAGGGTGTAGACCGTGGGCCTGCCGTGGCCGGCGGTCCGCTCCCTGGTGAGCCACCCGTGCCGCTCCAGGTGCGCCAGGGCGTCGCTGAACGTTTGCCACGGCATGCCGCCGAGCGTCTTCTGGAGCGTGCGCCAGGTCACCTGGACGGTGGCGGTGTCGCCGTAGCACCGGCCCAGGAGTGCCGTGTACACAAAGAACGCCGCGGTGCCGTCGTACCCGGCGGTCCTGATTGCCTTCCGCAAAGCGGCCTTCCGGGCTGACGATGGGTAAGCTCTCAACTCAGAGCCTTTCGGTGGTTCTGCTGCCCCGGCCCGTCGTCAGCCCTGACGTATGGCGGTCCGGGGCAAACCTGTTATCCGGGTGGGACTCCGGTCACCACCCCGGCGGCGGGGAGCTGCACCTCGCCGGCGGGGAGCGCCGCCCGCAACTGGCCCAGTACCGCGGCGAGGTTGTCCAGGAGGCCGGCCACGGCAAGCTGGTGGTTCTCCGCCAGGGCGGCGAGGGCGTCGTCCAAGGTCGTGTCCGCCTGGTTGAGCAGGCACGTCGCACACGGCTCGGCGGTGGTCACGGCTCGTCCTCGGCCGGCTCGGGGAGAAGCGCCCGCAACTGCGCGAACAGTTCCGGCGATGGCGGGTTAACCGATGCGGCGATCTGCTCCGGCGTCAGCCTGGCGAGGCGCTTAAGCGTGCGAGTGATTTCGGCGTCCGGGCTGTGACTCGCGCGGCCCGCTTTACTGGCGCGTGCCCGGCGGAATTCCGGGTCGGCCAGATTGCCTTTTGACTCCGGTGCCAATAGAAAAAGCCACCTTCCGCATGCGTTTCCGGAGTCCTTTCAGGAAAGCTTGCGTGGTGGCAGCTTCACGTTAGCACGTACTTACAGCCCTGCGCTCTAACCTACAACCGGCCGGGCTCATGAATCCCGCAGCCACACGACACGGTCGGCGGCGTCCGCTGGCTGACTGCCTGGTTTCGGCGTTCGCGTCACCCGCAGCGCGCCCAGGTACGCCGGCGACAGGAGCAGCCGGGCGACCTGCCGCCGTGCCGGCATTTCCGCGGCTGCCCACCGGCGGGCTGCGTCCTTTCCTGGGGGAATCACCAGCAGCGCGGGCGGCGTCCTCAGTTCCGCCTCCCGTGTTTCCAGGCTGGTGATCGCCGCGACGATGCCGGGTTCAATCTCGGCGAACGATTCCGCGGTCACTTTCCGCTGCCGTGCCAGGTTCCGCCAGCCGGCCAGTTCCGCTCTCGCTGTCTCCAGTTCACCGGTCACCTGGGCCAGCTCGCCCGAGTCATCGGGGACGGTGCGCAAACCGGCTATCACGTCGTCACGGGCAAGGTAGGCGATGATCGCCTCCGTCACATAGGCGTCCAAGCCGTCAGCACCGAGCCGGACACACGCCTTCGACCGGCACACGTACTGCCGCGGGCCAAACCTGTAAGTGGCGGTCAGCGCGGCGCCGCACACATCGCACCGGGCGATCATCGACAGCAGCCATTTGCCGCGTCCCGGGCGGGAGGTGCGCCGGTCCGGGGACAGCAGCAACGCCCGCACGGCGGTGAACGTCTCCAGGTCCACCAGCGCGGGCCACGTCCCAGTGGTCAGCGTGTCGAGGGACCCGTGGTACCGGCCGTCGCCGCCTGGCACGTGAACGCGCAGCCCGGCGTACACGGGGCGCAGCGCCAGGCTCCGCACCGTCTGTGGGCTGAACTGCTTCCCCGCCCGGGTGGTCACTCCCCGTGCGCCCAAGTCCCGGGATATCGCTCTCAGCGTGTCACCGTGGCGCAGCCGGGTGAAGATTTCCCGCACGACCGCCGCCTCGCCAGGCTCGGGTTCCTGCGACACCAGCCGGCGGGTCTGCGGGTCGTAGGTGCGCCGGTACCCGAAGGCGGCCCTGCTGTGCGGCTCCCCCCGGTCAGCGGTCGCCTTCGTCGCACGGCAGATCGCATCGGATGCTTTCCCTGATGCGTATTCGGCGTCCACCGCGTCTTCCATCATCGAGCGCCGGTCCCTGGCATTGGCCGGGTCGTAAGTCCTGCGGTGCGTGGTGACGTGTACCCGGACGTGGGCGTCTTCGAGCAAGTCAACCAGGGTCGCCCATTCGCCAACACGGCGGGAGCCACGCGAGGACTCCCATAGCACCAGCAGGTCCGCGGCGAACCTTCCGGTGTGCAGGTCCGCGAGAAGCCGGGCGAAATCTCCGCGGGGTTTGCGGGCATACCGGGATGCGGACAAGGACAGGTCACTGTAAGGCTCGCCGGCGAGGGTGAACCCGTGCGCCTCCCCGGCGCGGCAGTTGTCGTGGTGCTGCTCGTCAATGGACCGGGCGCGGCCGGAGGAGTCTTTGGAGACTCTGAGGTATTCGCGGCCCGTCTGCATGGTGGTGGTCATAAGACCAGAATACCCATTAGAGTGCGTTCACCCTGGTCAAGGCGCTGCGCCGGATCACCGATCACCTGATCGACCATCTGCATCAGGTGGAGGCGCTGCTGGCCGGGGCGCCAGCGATCCCGGACACCTGGCACGGCAGGTTCGTGACCCTGGACTCCGATTGGAGCCGGTTCACCGAGGCGGACTACGACGAGGCGTGTTCCCGCTTGGGGCGGCTCGGCCGGTGGTACGTGCTGCGTTACGAGGCGGCCGGGGAGGATGCGTGGGATGAACCGCGCGGCGGGGAATGGACGCTGCGCGAGATCGCCGAACACGTCGCCGGGGTCCGGTACTACGCGGAGCAAGTCGGGTCTCTCACGGACCTGGTTCCGGTGTGACCGGTCCGGCGGGGAATCTCGTTACCCCTTTGGCCGTGCAGGAGCTACGGTTGGATGGCGGATCGTAACTCCGCTAAAAATCTTGCCGGTTGACGGGAGAAGGCCGTTGCTCCTCTGAGCGTCTCACCAGCGTCCCTGGAGACCTCACCGCCGAGGAGCGCGCATGCCAGCGCCAACGCCCGCCGTCACTTGTTCCGGCCTCACCTTCGCCTGGCCGGACGGTAACGCGGTTTTCGATGATTTCTCGATGGCCGTCAGTCCCGGGCGGACCGGGCTGATCGGCGTCAACGGGTCCGGCAAGTCCACGCTGCTGCGGATCATCGCCGGTGAGCTGGCCCCGGCGGCCGGTTCCGTCACCGTCACCGGGGAACTGGGTTACCTGCCGCAGAACCTGGTGCTTGGCTCGCCGCAAACCCGGGTGGACGAGGCGCTCGGCATCGCCAGGGTCGTGGCGGCCGTCCGGGCGATCGAGGCCGGGGACGCCAGCGAGGACAACTTCGCCCGGGTCGGCGAGGACTGGGACGCCGAGGAGCGGGCCCGGGCCGCGCTGGACCGGCTCGGCCTGGAGCAGGTGCCGCTGGACCGGCGGATCGGCGACTTGTCCGGTGGTGAGGCGGTGCTGTTGGGCCTGGCCGCCCAGTTCCTGCGCCGCCCCGGCGTGCTGCTGCTGGACGAGCCGACGAACAACCTGGATCTCGTGGCGCGGCACCGTCTGTACGAGGCGGTGGGTTCCTGGAAGGGCACGATGGTGATCGTCAGCCACGACCGGGAACTGCTCGACATGGTCGACCAGATCGGCGAGCTACGTTACGGGCAGGTCCGCTGGTACGGCGGCAACCTCAGCGCGTACGAGGCGGCGGTCGCCGTCGAGCAGGAGGCCGCCGAGCGCGCGGTCCGGGCCGCGGAGTCCGACGTGCAGCGGCAGAAGCGGGAGCTGACCGAGGCGCGGATCAAGCTTGACCGGCGGCTACGTTACGGGCAGAAAATGGAGGACACAGGGCGCTCGCCCAAGATCCTGGCGCATGGGCTCAAGCGACGGGCCCAGGTGTCCGCGGGCAAGCTCCGCACGGGCCACGCGGACCGCCTGGACGAGGCCAAGGAGCGCCTGGCGGCCGCCGAGGAGTCGGTGCGCGACGACGACGAGATCCGCATCGACCTGCCCGCCACGGCGGTGCCCTCGGGGCGGGGCGTGCTCGCGCTGCACGAGATGGAGATACGTTACGGCGCCCGCGCCGAGGCGCTGGTCCGCGGGCCGGAGCGGATCGCGTTGGTCGGCCGGAACGGGGCGGGCAAGACCACGCTGTTGCGGACGATCACCGGGGAGATCCCGGCGGTCTCCGGTGAGGTGAAGGTCAGCGTCCCGGTCCGGTGCCTGCCGCAGCGGCTGGACCTCCTCGACCCCCGGCTGACTGTGGTGCGCAACGTGGCCAGGGCCGCCCCGGCCGCGACCGAGAACCAGATCCGTGCCCAGCTCGCGCGGTTCCTGGTCCGTGGCCGGCGCGCCGACCAGC
>Ga0306920_100004985_pt1 | contig 17075 bp, 16 predicted proteins | sample flu12Cox44000170_FD_204666 | JGI IMG/M metagenome (GOLD analysis project Ga0306920, IMG submission 204666) | Lab enrichment of tropical soil microbial communities from Luquillo Experimental Forest, Puerto Rico - flux4day.12C.oxic.44.000.170 (v2)... | ecosystem: Environmental > Terrestrial >... | reverse complement strand
GTGTACGTGATGGCCCTCGATCAGCTCGACAAGTCACCTTACCAGGGCAAGGTGTACGCCATAGCGAATCGCTGAGACAAGTCTCCGCGGTCAGCCCGCGAGCCAGCCACCGTCGATGACGAGATTAGAGCCGGTGATGAAGCTCGCGCGGTCGCTCGCGAGGAACACCGCGGCATTGGCCACATCCTGCGGCCGGCCGAAGCGCGGCCAGGGCGTGCGCTGGCGCTGATGTTCCAGCCGCGCCGGATCCTTCGCCAGTCCGCCTTTGCCGGTGACGATCTTGCCGGGAGAGATGCAGTTGCAGACGATGAGATGCTTGGCGTAATCGACGGCGATCTGCCGCGTGATATAGATCGCGCCCGCCTTGCTCACCCCGTAGGGCAGCTCACCGGGCGATGTGACGATGCCCTGCTGGGAGCCGAGGTTGATCAGGCGACCCCTGACTTCCTGTCGTGGCTCCTGAGTGATCATCTGCTGAACCGCGCGCTTGCAGCCGTAGAACATGCCCGTCAGATTGACGCGCATGACCTCCTCCCATTGCTCGAGCTTCGTCTCGAGCAACGCAGTGCCGGAATAGGTGGCGGCATTGTTGACCATGACATCGAGCCGGCCGTGACGCTCGACCGTGCGGGCGATGAGCGCGTCGACATCATCCCAGCGGCCGACGTTTGTCTTATGGAAAGACGCCGCGCCCCCCGCTCGGCTGATGATCTCGAGCGTCGGCTCGCCGCCCTCGACCGGCTGCTCGCTGATATCGGCGATGACGACACTCGCCCCTTCGCCGGCAAAGCTGATGGCGATCGCACGACCGATGCCGGAGCTCGCTCCGGTAACGACAGCAATCTTTCCCGCGAGTAGACTCGACATCGGCTCCGATAATATTCCCATGGTTGCCGACATCCAACCTGATCTAGAACTTGCCGAATCACTTTTTGACGGGCTGAGCCGAGCGACGCGCCGCGGCCGCGGCATCGTGCGCGACAGCTACGGCGTTGGCGAACAGGCCGCACACGACCTCGCCCGCTCGACAGCAACCGCCATCGGCCTCGAGGTCGAGGTCGACCCGATCGGTAACCTTTTCATGACGCTTGCGGGACGAGACCGACGCGCACCGCGCCTCATCATCGGCTCGCACCTCGATAGCGTTCCCCAGGGCGGCAATTACGACGGCGCGGCGGGAGTCGTAGCCGGGTTGTGCGTGCTGTCCGCGCTACGCCGGGCGCAGATCGTGCCGGATTGGGATCTCGCCGTGATGGCCATCCGCGCGGAGGAGTCTGCGTGGTTCGATGTTCCGTATCTGGGAAGTGCCGGCGCGTTCGGACTCCTCGATCCCAGCTGTCTCACGACTGCCAGGTCCGACAACGGCAGGAGTCTCGAGGAGACGATGCGGCAGCAGGGCTTCGACCCCGAGCCGATCCGGGAGCAGCGCCGTCTCCTCGATCCCTCACGCATCCGCGCGTACCTCGAGCTGCATATCGAGCAGGGGCCGACGCTGGTCGCCGAAGGACTGCCCGCCGCCGTGGTGAGCGGCATCCGCGGCTGCAAGCGCTTCCGCCATGCGCGCTGCACCGGGGAATATGCCCACTCGGGAGCGGTCGCCCGCCGCCAGAGGCACGACGCGGTCGCGGCGACCGTAGCGCTGCTCCACCACATGGAGACGGTGTGGTTGCGGCAGGAAGCAGCGGGAGCGGATCTGGTTCTCACCGCGGGTGAGCTCTTCACCGACCCCGCGATGCACGGGCCGAGCAAGATCGCAGGGGAAACTCGCTTTGTGCTCGACCTGCGGAGCCTCTCCGACGCGACGATGGACGCGGTAGCGGCTGAGGCGCGCGCCGCGGCCGCGCGCATCAGTGCCGACTATCGCGTCACCATCGATCTCGGCGCGACCAGCGATTCGCCGCCGGCGGTGATGGACGCTCGTCTGCGAGCGCGGCTGAGGGGCCTGCTCGAGCATCCTTTCGAGATGGCGAGCGGCGCGGGCCACGATGCGGCGGTGTTTGCCAAGCTCGGCATTCCGAGCGGCATGATTTTTGTCCGCAACGAGAACGGCAGCCACAATGCGGACGAGGCAATGTCGCTCGATGACTTCGCGGTCGGCGCGCGCGCACTGCTCGGACTGCTGATGGATTTCCCCCTCTGATGCGGCTTGCCGCGGGAGACTCGTGATGACACTGTTGGTGACGGGTGCGACGGGTTTCGTCATGAGCGTGCTCGCCCGTCACTGGCTCGAGAGCGATCCTGCGGCGCGCCTCGTAGCGCTGGATGCCTCGCCCCTCGATGCGGCCGCGGAGCGCTACTTCGCTCCTGTCACGAAACGGCTGTCCGTCGTCGTCGCCGACATCACCCAACCCGACGGCTGGCACGCTGCGCTTGCGAAGCACGAGGTCACTCACATCGTACACGGCGCCACCGTCACGCCCTTGTCGCGTGGCACGGTGGCCGAGGCGAAACGCGAGCCGGAGGCTGAGGATCCGGCGCGGATCCTCGATGTCAACGTGATGGGGACCGTGGCGGTGCTCGAATGGGCGCGCACCCTCGCGAATCTGCAGCGCTTCATCTATGTGAGCTCAGGCGCCGTCTACAAGCAGCACGGCCCGGATCGTCCGGGCGAGCCGCTGCCCGAGGATGGCTACGTGATGCCGCGGCGACTCTATGGGATCTCGAAGCTGACATCGGAGCTGATCAGCGAGCGCTATGGCGATCTCTTCGGCCTGCCGACGGCATCCGTGCGTCCTTCCTCGGTGTACGGACCGATGGACCGCGTGACCGCGAGCCGGAACTTCCGCCACGTCCCGAACCGTATCGCCCACATGGCTCTCGAAGGGGTCAACTGCGTGCGCGTCAACACGCTCGATGCGGTCGGCGACTACGTTTACGTGGAGGACGTCGCTTCGGCCATCGTGTCGCTGCTGCGCGCACCGCACCTGCGCTACAGTGCCTACAACATCGCCTGCGGCGTCACGGCCAGCATCCGCGATATGGTCGAATGGGCGGCCGAGAAAGTGCCGGGCTTTCGCGCCGAGATCGTGCCGCAGGAAGAGGCCGATATCGTGCAGGACCCGACCCTGCGAGATGGGATGTGGGGTGCGTACGATATCTCGCGCCTCAGCGCCGAGACCGGCTGGAAGCCGCGCCCGATGCGCGAGGCGCTGCATGCCTACATGGATTGGATTGCGGCCGAGCGCAACTCGAACACATGGCGACCCCCATGAGCTCCAACGAACAGTACCCGCGCGATCTCATCGGCTACGGCGCCCGCCCGCCGCACCCGCACTGGCCGGGCGAGGCCCGCATTGCCGTCTCCCTCGTGCTCAACTACGAAGAAGGCGGCGAGGCTTGCGTGCTGCACGGCGACGATCACTCCGAATCGGTGCTGACCGATATCGGTGCCGTCGAGGCTCTCCCGCAGGTGCGCAATCTCAACGTCGAGTCTCTTTTCGAGTACGGCAGCCGCGTGGGGTTCTGGGAGATCATGCGAGTGCTGCAGAGGGCCGGCGCGCCCGCGACCGTGTACGCCGTCGGCATGGCGTTGGAGCGTAATCCGGAGGCCGCCGCCGAAATCTCGCGCAGTGGCTTCGAAGTCGCCTGCCACGGTGAACGCTGGTGGGACTATCAGTTCGTGCCGGAGGACATCGAGCGGGCGCACATGCTGCGCAACATCGACACGATCACACGTCTGATCGGACGGCGGCCGCTCGGCTGGTACACCGGACGGCCGAGCCCCAACACGCGGCGGCTCGTCGTCGAGATCGGCGGCTTCCTCTACGACAGCGACGCCTACAACGATGATCTGCCCTACTGGACCCTGGTCTCGGGCCAGCGACACCTCGTTATCCCTTACAGCTTCGACAACAATGACAGCCGCCTCCAGCGCGGCGGCGATTTCAGTACCGGCGAGGAGTTCTTCACGTACTGCCGTGATGCCTTCGACTGGCTCTACCGTCTCGGAGTCGAAGGTCGACCGCGCATGATGAGCATCGGCCTTCACGGCCGTATCATCGGCCGCCCGGGGCGGATCGGCGCGCTGGCGCGCCTCATCGAGCACATCCAGCGGCACGAGGGCGTCTGGCTCTGCAACCGGGCCGCCATCGCGCAGCACTGGAGGACGCACCACGCGGAAGGCTGACGGCGCGGTCGCTACACGCTCCGGATCAGGCCGCCATCGACCCGGACGACGCTGCCGGTCACGTAGCTGGCACGGGCACTCGCGAGGAAGCTGACGACCGCTGCGAACTCATCGGGATCCCCATAGCGCCCGACCGGGATGCTCGCACGCGAGCGCCGCTGCACCTCATCGAGCGGGATGCCCTCGCGGGCCGCCTGTCCCTGGTCGAGCTCCGCGACGCGGTCGGTCGCGATGCGGCCCGGGGCCACGCAGTTCACCGTGATGCCGGCGCCCGCGACCTCTCCCGCCAGCGTCTTGGCCCAGCCCACGAGCGCCAGTCGAATGGTGTTCGAAACGCCGAGATTCGGAATCGGCTGGATCACTGCCGAGGACACCACCGCGATGATCCGGCCGAAGCCGCGCGTGCGCATGCCGCCCAGCGCGAGTCGCGTCAGACGCACCGCACTCAGAAACATGGTCTCGAATTGCGTCGTCCACGTCGCATCCGTGGTAGCGGTGACCGGCCCGGCAGGCGGGCCGCCGGTGTTGAGTACCAGGATATCGACCTCGGCAAGGAGGTCCGCGAGGCGCTCGATTGCGGCGGCATCGCTCAGATCACAGGCGCACACGCTGATCGATCCGATGCCGGCGCGCGTTGAAGCCGCGAGCTCCTCGAGGCGCTCGCGGTTGCGCGCCACGGCGACAACCTGTGCGCCCTCGCCCGCGAGCGACAGTGCGATCGCGCGCCCCAGGCCCCGCGAGGCGCCCGTCACCAGGGCGCGACGTCCATCGATCCTCAGGTCCATGTCCTTGACCGCGCTGCTACGACAACTTCGCCGGTTCCAGACCGGCTGGATTGCGGTGCCCGCTTCGCGCTTCCTCTGCGAGCACCTGCACCAGAATATGTTCTTCTGGGCATGAATCTCTCGCATCCACGCAAAGGTCCCGGTCGTCACGACCGGCAAGCTGACGCATACCCTGCGTCAACAGATTTTCTGCGGCATTGATATCCCGATCATGGCAGGCCCCACACTTCGGGCACTTCCACTGCCTTTGATCGAGCCGCAACTCATCGAGTCTGAACCGGCACACCGAGCAGTGCCTGCTCGAGGCATACCACCGGTCCACTTCCAAGAGCAGTCGGTCGTACCACTCGCTCTTGTACTTTAACTGCCGTCGCAGTTCACCAAATGCTGCGTCCTGGATCGCGCGGGCACCTCGCCCACGCGCCAGACCTCTCACATTCAGGTCTTCAATCGCAATGACACTAAATTCCCTCACCAGACGAGTCGTCAAAGCATGGAGCGCGTACTGGCGTGCCTCACGTACCCGCGCGTGAGCGCGGGCGACCCGCACACGCTGCTTCTCACGCCGGTGGCTCCCCTTCTGTCGCCGCGCGAGACAGCGCTGCTGCTGGCGCAGGTACCTCAGGCGTCGTTGATAATGTCTGGGGTTAGAGATCTTCTCCCCGGTGGAGAGTATCGCCAAGTATGTGAGGCCGAGATCTACTCCCACCAAGTCGCCCGTGCCTGGAAGCGAGGGGCAGGGAAGTTCCGCGCAGAAGCTCACGTAGTACGCCCCCCTGGCATCCCGTGAGAGGGTCACCATGGCGGGGCGCGCCACCTCAGGAAGCTCTTCAGCGAGTTTCAGAACTCCGAGCTTGGGGAGTTGCAGCACCCCCGAGCGCCAGAGAGTGCCCACCTTCTGAAACCGAAGGCTCTGACGGCCGCCCTTGGCCTTGAAACGGGGATAGCGTCCACGCCGCGCAAAGAAGCGGCTGAAAGCCCGGTCCTGGTCCCGCAGACACTGCGTGAACGCTGTCGCCGGTACTTCGGCCAGCCACTCGTGGCCTGCAGTGCGCTTCCACTGCGTCAGCCATCGCGATAGATCAATACCCGTAAGGGATAGTCCACTGGTGCGGTGCGCTTCCGAGCGAATCGCGAGCGCCGTGTTCCACAGCCAGCGTGTGGCTCCGAACCAGCAGTCAAGGAGCCGGCGCTGTGCGCCATTCGGATAAGCGCGTAGTCGATAGCTCTTCACGATCAAGCTCATGTATTGAATATAACACCAGATCACTCGCGGATCGCGGCGCAAATGTCAACGTTTGCCGCCGCAGAGCTGTGCGCGACCCCTCGAATCGAGTGCGCGCGGTGGAGCAAACCGGCGAGGTGGGTCTCGTTCCTGGTGACCTTGCACACCGCGCCCCGATTCGAATATACGCTCGAGATCCCCTAGCGCGGCGCGGCACTCTCTACGACGGAGAGCGCCCCGTGTTGGCGGAGAGCGTCACCAGGTAATTCGTGAATGCCGAACAGGTGACCAACATGAAGCGGGCATCATCGCCAGTCACCCCGGCAGTCTCCTCGGTCAGGGCGTGGCGCACACCGTTCCCGTCCGCGGTGTACGCGTAGAGCATGGCGAGACCCTCGCGCAGTGAAGGATGGAACGCGCCGTGCTTGTCCTCGAAGGCCACCAGTCCCTCCTTCAGCGTCGCACTGGGATTGCCATTGAGGTGCCTGAGGGCCGCCTCGACCGCGGCGATCGATGCCCTGATGCTGTTGCGCGGGTTCGCACCCGAGTTGGGTGGCAGCAGCTTCGTCGCCTCGCGAATGTGCGCACCGACGTCCGCGATGGCTGACTCTGCCCCACGGACGACCTCGGTGGCCTCGGCGGTGTTGGTGAGTGGAACGAGCTGCTCGGCGATGAAGCGGTAGGCGCATCCCCGGCCTTCGAGGATGCGGTTCAGCATCTCGAACCACTGTTGACGCACGGGCGCCGCCGAGGTCGCGAGCGTGCGGGCGGTGAACTCGATCAGATCGAAAAATTCGGGCCAGCGGCAGGAAAACCATTCGGCGGCGAGACTCTCGCGCATCTGATGCGGCAGTGGCGGCACCTGATCGGTGCGCCAACCCAGGTGGTTCCACATCGCCCGCGCGTGGGCGAGAGCCCGCTCCCGATGCTCCTGATCTTCGGGGAAGGCCGGCTTGTGAAGCACGTTCCAGAGTGCCGTGCGCAACTCCGGGGAAGCTTCTTCCAGGCCCGACCGGGGTGGGCGGCGCGCACCAATCCGCTGCGAGAACCTTCTCAGTTCCCGTTGAAGCGTTCCGAATGGTTTCCCCGGCACTCTAGCTCAAGTTTAACGCAGCCGGATTTCGACCGCACGGCATTAGCAGGTGGGATCGGGGTTATTTCCGTCCTCCCTGTCGATATGGCTCGAGCGCGTTCGTCGTACGCTCAAAGCCCAACCGAGGAGTCCCGACCGATGAAATACCTGACGTTCATTCGCCACCCCGAGTCGTACCGTGAAGCCGGACCGCCGCAGGCGCTCATGGAGGCGATGGGCAAATTCGTCGATCGATCGTTCAAGGACGGTACGCTCGTAGACACCGGAGGTCTCCGGCCCAGCAAGGACGGGGCCCGGATTCGGCTCGCCAAGGGCAAGATCACCGTGACCGACGGACCGTTCACCGAGGCCAAGGAAGTGATCGGGGGGTGGGCCATCCTGAGAGTGGACTCGAAGGCCGAGGCGATCCGGATCGCAACCGAGTTCATGGAGTTGCACCGAAGGTACTGGCCCGAGTTCGAAGGCGAGTCGGAAATACGGCCGATGTTCGACCCCGGGCAGGGCCCGTAGTCGCCAACACGCGGTGCTTGTGTCTATTCCGTTGAGACACGCGACGGTTGAATGCACTTCCCTGGTGCTTCGGTTCGCCTCCGCGTTCCCGATGTGCCGCGCCACCAAAGGTACGCTGGAAGCCCCAGGGCCATGAGAAGCAGGCCCCACAGCGACTCGATCGGTCGCACTATCAGCGTGTTTATGACAAACGCCAAGGACGTGAGAATGAATACGACGGGCGTCCATGGATAGCCCCATGCGCGGTAGACTCGTGGCCGGTCCGGCCGCGTCCGGCGCAGAACGAACAAGGCTGCGCCCGTCGCGGTGTGAAAGAGGAACATCGCGAAAATGACATAGGTCCCCAGTTGTTCATAGGACCCGGAAAACGCCAGCACGATTGACCAGGCACCCTGGGCAACGATGCACGCAGCGGGTGTGCGGTGGACTGGATGGATCTTCGCCAACGAGCGGAAGAAGAGTCCATCCTGTGCCATCGGCAGGTAAATCCGCGCCGCGGTGAGCACGTTAGAAGAGAGACACCCGAAGACCGAGATAAAAACCGCGAGCGTCACAAGCGCGGCAACTCTGGGCCCGAACAGCGCCGCAGCGGCGGCCTCTCCGATACCGGACGATCGCCCAAGCTCGATGGCCGGTAGAGCGCGAAGGTAGACCACGTTGACCAGGATATAGAGCGCGGCGGTCACGATCGTGCCTATGAGCATGCCGCGTGGGAGGCTTCGGCCAGGATCGCGGATCTCCCCACCGCAAAAAGTCGCCTGGTACCACCCGTCGTAGCACCAGAGAACGCCGATCATGGCCACTCCGAGCCCACCGACAAGGCCCTGCTCGGGAAGCGCGGCGTGCCAGGGCGTTTCGACCGCCGGCCGGACGACCAGGCCAAAAACCACCAGGGCAACCAGAGATACGACTTTGATGACGGTGATCGCGTTTTGGAAGAGAGATCCCTCACGCAGGCCGCTGTAGTTCAACGCGCTCAGGAATATGATCGCTATCGCGGCACCGATCTGACTGCCCGCAACGGGTAACGTTTTAAAGCCAAGCGGAATGGCCGCGACCTCGTGGGAGGACCGGAAGAAGGGCAAGAAGGCTCCCAGGCAATCCGCGCTTGCGACCGCCAAGTACGCAATCGCGCCACTCTGAATCACCAGGAAGGAAGTCCAACCGAACAGGAAGCCCCACAGTGGGCCGTACGCCTCCTTGAGAAAGTGATACTGACCGCCGGCCTCAGGGAACATGGTGCCCAACTCAGAGTAGGTCACCACACCGGCAAGGCTGAGCAGCCCGCCGATGCACCACAGGCCAATCACGACTGCGGGTTGCGGCATCGCGCGGGGCACGATGCTCGCCGCAATGAATATGGCAGACCCAACAATCATGCCGATCGTGATAAGTGACACATCCCAGGTCCCGAGGGCGCGCAGCAGCACGGGCTCCGCCGGGCGTCGCAGTTCGGACGCCGACCCTTCGACAGTGTCTCGACGAAGATTCGATGTCACACGAACCCGCTTTCCGCGCACTGGGGTAGCATCGGACTATAGCGGTGCTCAAGGTCACCGTACACTTACGATCCGATGCGCACCGCCAACCCCCCGACCGTCGAACCGCCCCTCTATCGCCCGTATCGCTGGGCTTCCGCGGATTTCCAGCTCGGCCTGCGTCCCATCAAGCCCGGGACTTGGATTCTGATTGGCGCGGATCACGCGGAGATAATGCGCCAGAAACACGATCGCCTTAATCGGTTCCGACCGTATTACTATCGCACCCTTCCCGAGTCGCTGCCCGCGCAAAGGGAGTTGCGGAACCTGGTTACCGCACACTTGCTGTCCGACCATCCGGGGTCATTCGAAAGACTGGGCTCGATCGTCCGCTCTGTCATTACCGGCCAGACACTCGACCTGAATGACACGTCCATCGAGCCGCTGCTGCAATTGAGTTACCTGGTCGAGGAGGATTTCATGGTGCTCGATGAGGGCGACGAATTTCCGCGCATCACGGCCGCCGCGAATGCGTACTCGACCTCCGGGCGCCTGGCGTCCTCCGTCGGGCATGACATGGAGTGGACGCATGCGCCCGTGCCTCAACTGACACAAAAGCTGGGTGCCAAGATCAATCGCGTAATCCGCACCGTTCACACCGCCACGCCCTGCGAGCGGTTCAACTGGCAAGTGACTCCGATGGCCAGCGTTTTCTTTCCGCATACTGATCCTCACGCCGCGAACGCGGCGGCCATGCACCGCGTCGCCGCGGAATTGCGGGATGATCCCGCGCGTGCCGGCGAGCTGCTGTGGATCCGAGTCGAGCGTCAGACGCTCAGTCGGCTGCCGGATTCAAACGCAGTCGCGTTCAGCCTGCATACGTATAGTGATCCTTTGTCCAGTATCCGATCGGACCTGGAAAGTGTACGGGCGATTCTGGCGCTGCTCAGAAACTACACCGAAGAGCGCTGGAAGTACTCCGAGATGGACATAGTACGGAAGCCGCTCCTACTGTGGCTCGAAGCAACTGCAAGTATGTATGGATAAAGTCTGCGGGTCGCTCCTCGCGGCGCGCACCGAGAGAGGAATCGGGTAACCGACATCATCACAGTGCGCGAGTACTTTCTGTGGTCGCCGCGGCTCGGATTCAGCATCTGGACGCGTTCTGACTTGCCACTGGCTTTCGAGCTGTGGGGCGACAGAGAAGTAACCAGGTTAACCGGCGGTCCATTTACCCCACACCAGGTGCGCGGGCGTCTGGAACGGGAGATCAATAACCACGCGAAGCACGGGGTTCAGTATTGGCCCATCTTCTCGGCAGAAACCGGGGACCACATCGGCTGCTGCGGGCTTCAGCCACGCAAACCGGCCGAGGGCATCTACGAGCTGGGCTTCCAGCTGCGCGTGGCATTCTGGCGGCAGGGCTTTGCCCGCGAAGCTGCTGAGGCTGTTGTTGTGCACGCCTTCACCGCACTCGGTATCCGCGCTCTATATGCCGGGCATCATCCGGATAACCAGGCATCGCGAGCCGTTCTGACGCGCCTTGGCTTCCATTACACACACGATGAATTCTATCCACCGACTGGGCAAATCGAGCCGTGCTACTTGCTCCTGCCCAGCGACTTCCCTGGAACCGCCTCACCGGAACTCGTGGCCGGCAAATGGCCGCCGAATCGTTCCGGCCGATAGGGCGCGAACGGCGAGGCGCTGGGAGTCTTCTAGTCCGACACCGACGGCGTTGCGTATAGACAGACCGACAGTACGCGCCCCTCCAGCACTTCGTGGGCAGCCACTCGATTGGTGCGCAGGGCAATTCGATCGCCAAGCTTCTGTGACGCCGCACGTACTCCATCGCGCAATCGTTCGAATTCCGCCCGACCGGCTGGATCCTCCCCGTGCAACAAATAAAATTGACGCCAGTCGCGAACGAAAGCATCGAGCAGCTCGTGATAGCGGGTGAGCCGCAGGCGCGGCTCGTCGCAGTCAATCGGAGGAAGGAGTTCACCGCGCAGGTTGCCGACGAGGAATTCGAGTTCCATGGGATTCATCACCGGCCGCATCGAATCGCGCTCGATGAGCAAATCAGGCTCTTGCGTCGGATCGTAAGCGACGTGCAAGCTTGGGACGCCGACGTTGCCGCTCGAGCCAACCAACCGCCAGAATGCCGCGTTACCAGCCGTGTCCGCGACCAGGTGGATGCGCTCGTCGGGGGTTGGATTCACAACGTGGTGCAACCGCCAGTTATCGAACACCCAGGCCTCGCCGGCGGCCATATGGACGCTTTCCCCATCACAATGAAACCGCACTTCCTCGCGCGTGATCACCGGTATGTGGACACGCACCCGGGAAAACCAGTGATAGTTGGTGTCGGCATGTTTCGGCACGCCGGCCCCCGGTGCCAGGCGCAGCAGCCGCGTGCGGCTCCACGGCACGGCGAAGCTTGCCAATACCTGCCGGATATAGGGTACACGCGCAAGATGCGGGGTGACGCGCATGTCGCCGTCGAGACGATCGTTCTCGCCACCGTCGGCGCTGACGAGTCGCACGGAGGTGTTGCCCGGTGTTCCATGAGGATGCGGCGCCCACGCATGTGCGGGCATTGCCATAACCTCGGCGCGCAACCGCTCCACGTCGAAGCGGCGCGGTAACCGAAAAAAGGGCTGCGCCAGTTGCATGGTTCAGGCGGAGAGTGCTGCGATCATCATGAAATCTAGAATATCACCCGTCGGCCTGAAATTGCCCCGCCCTACCGCTGTGGCCAACGGTCTGGCGGCATAGCGCGAGCGCGCCAGACTGAGGAGGATAGTTGCGAGCACTCTGAGGAGGCTGTAAGAAGGCCTCCGGGGGAGCTCATGACCAGAAGATTGGTGTGCCTTCTGTTCCTGCTGACGGTGATACCGCCCACGTTGGCAGCAGACCCGGCCGAGCGCGAACGCTGGCAACATCAGGCACGCCGCGTCAGCATCGTCCGGGACCAATGGGGAATTGCTCATGTCTACGGAAAGTCCGACGCAGACGCAGTCTTCGGCGCTCTCTACGCACAAGCTGAGGATGACTTTCCACGCATAGAGCGAAACTATGTGATGGCCTTGGGCTGGCTCGGCAAGGCCGAGGGTGAGCCTGCTATCTTCAGCGATCTGCGCGAGCGCCTGTTTATCGACACAAAAGACCTGGAGCGCGACTATCAACGTAGTCCGCTGTGGCTGCAAAAACTGATGATCGCATGGGCGGACGGCCTGAATTATTACCTCTATCGCCATCATGAGGTGCAACCCAAGGTAATCACGCATTTCGAACCCTGGATGGCCCTTGCCTTCACCGAAGGCAGCATCGGCGGGGACATTGAAACTGTGGATCTGGGTAAGCTCGAGGCGTTCTACGGAGCGCATGTAGCCCAGACTGACCCCAAACGCGCCACAACGGGTGGCTCGAATGGTATCGCGATCGCCCCGCGGCTTTCCGCCTCGGGCCATGCCCTGCTATGGATCAATCCGCATACCTCATTCTATTTTCGCTCGGAATTGCAGATGGCGAGTGAAGAAGGACTCAATGTCTATGGCGCAGCCACTTGGGGGCAGCTCTTCATCTACCAGGGCTTCAACGAGCATAACGGCTGGATGCATACGTCGTATGGCGGTGACGCGATCGATGAATATGCCGAGACAATAGTGCGTAAGCCTGACGGGATTTATTACCGTTATGGCCAGGGTTTGAGAAGGTTGCGGGTTCGTCGCATTGCCATTCCGTATCGCCTGAACGGAACGTTGCTGAAGCGACCGTTCACTGTCTACTACAGCCACCACGGACCCATCATTCGTAACGAAGGTGACAAGTGGATCGCCATCAAGCTGCTTCATGAGCCCGTTATGGCCTTGCAGCAGTCCTATCTGCGCACGAAGACCAGGAACTACACAGAGTTCTATCAGACCCAGCAGCTACGCACCGATAGCTCCAACAACACCGTCTACGCGGATGCCGATGGCACCATCGCCTATTTCCACGGCAATTTCATTCCAAAACGCAATCCGAAATTCGATTTTACCAAGCCAGTGGATGGCAGCGATCCGGCCACTGAATGGCTAGGTAAGAGCGATCTCAAAAACACCATCATCATTGTCAATCCGAAGAATGGCTGGGTGCAGAACACAAACAGTTGGCCGTTTCAGGCCGCTGGCAGCGAGAGTCCCAAGCCCGGGGACTTTCCTTCCTACATGTGGAGCACGGGCGAGAATCCCCGTGATGTTCATGCGGTCGAACTGCTTTCGAATATCCATGATGTCACCCTCGACAGCCTGATCGCGGCTGGCTACGACAGCAAGCTGACGGCTTTCGACTTATTGCTACCCCGCCTTTTCGCTGCCTACGATCGTCTGCCGCTCGGTGATCCACGCCGTGCCAGTCTGGCGCTTCCGATCGATACTCTCCGACGGTGGGATCATCGAACTTCCGCAAGCTCGGTGCCCACAGCTGTGGCCGTCTTCTGGGGACAAGCATTGATCAACGCCAAAGGTCCTGAGGCTATTGCGGACTTTGAGCCCGTCTATGATTGTCGGCTTGATCAGCTCAGCGATGCCGTGATGATCGGTGCGCTCAGCGACACCGTCGCGCGTTTGCAGCGCGACTTCGGAACCTGGCAGACACCTTGGGGCGAGATCAACCGCTACCAGCGTCTGACCGGTGACATTGTGCAGCCCGTAGATGACGGCAAACCGAGCCTGCCGGTTGGCATGGCCCCGGCCCAGTGGGGAGCCCTGGCCGATTTCGGAGCCTGGGAACCCCAACACACCAAGCGAATCTACGGCTCGGGCGGTAACAGCTTTGTCGCTGCCGTAGAGTTCGGAACGAAAATTCAGGCTAAGGCGATCATGGTGGGCGGAGAAAGCGGCGATCCGACATCACCTCATTTCACTGATCAGGTTCACCTCTATATCCGCGGGGAGTTTCGCGATGTGCTTTTCGATCCCAAAGACGTGTCCACACATGCCGAACGGCGCTATCACCCCGGTGGCTGAGCGTCCGCTCTTGCGAAAATTACCCATGTTGACCCCGGTCAGGGCCCATAGCAGCCAACACGCCGTGCTCCCATGCCGGCCGAGCAACGAGGCGGCGGTGCCCAGCTTGCGGCTCGGGTGGCTTCAGTCCATGCTCATCGAGTGAACGAGCCACCCAGCAGGGCAGGAGGAAAGCAGGCCCCGGTCGTGTCCCGGGCACCATGGCTCTACGGACTCGCCGCCGCGCTGATTCTGCTCGCAATCGTGGCGACGGTCGCGTGGCTTGGACCGCTGCCGCCCAAAGTTGTCCTCATGAGCACGGGGACCCCCGATAGCGACTACGATCTCTACGCCCAGCAGTACCAGGCGATTCTCAAGCGCTCCGGGGTGCAGCTGCGGCTCCTTCCCTCCTCGGGTCCGATCGACAACCTCAAACGCCTGAATGATGCCCGCTCGGGTGTGATGGTGGCGTTCGTAGACGGCGGGCTCACGAGCCCGGCACAGTCGCCCGATCTCGAGTCGCTCGGTACCGTCTTCTATGAGCCGTTCTGGTTCTTTCTCCACCACAGAATCGAGCTGCAGCGACCGGATGACATTCGCGGCAAGAAGGTGGCTATCGGTCCCGAGGGTAGCGGCACACGCCACATCGCAGAGCTGTTCCTCGCATTAAATGGCATTTCCGAAAATCAGCTTCAGCTCCTCACCCTGACGGGTGAGGAGGCAGCGGACGCGTTGCTGAAAGGCGAGATCGATGCGGCGGCGATGGCGGCCACGTGGGATACCGAGGCGGTGCGGCGGCTGGTCACCTCCTCCGAAGTCAACCTCTTCGGCTCACCCCGGGCGGACGCGTATGTCGCGCTGTATCCCTACCTGACGAAGCTCGTGGTGCCCCAGGGCGTGGGGAATCTCGCCACCAACCGGCCACCGACCGACGTGAATCTCGTCGCCACCAAGGCAAGCCTCATCGTGCGGAAGGACCTGCACCCTGCGATCAAGTCCCTGCTGCTGGAAGCGGCAACGGCGATCCATTCCCGAGCCGGTCTGTTTCACAAGGCCGGGGAGTTTCCGGCCCCCGAGCCCGTCGACCTGCCGATCTCGAAGGAGGCGCGGCAATTCTACAAATCCGGTCCGCCGTTCCTGCAGCGCTATCTGCCGTACGGATGGGCGGTTCTCGTCAGTCGATTGCTGGTGTTGCTGATTCCGATCGTCGGCGTCGCCTATCCGCTGCTGCGCACCGCCCCGGCGCTGTACGGCTGGAACATGCGGCGGCGCATCTTCCGTCTCTACGGTGAGTTGAAGCTCATCGAGATAGAGCTCGAAGCCCGCAGTGGCCAGGCGAACGATGAGCTGCGTGCGCGGCTCCGGCGACTCGAAGACCGGGCCGACCACCTGTATATCCCCTTCGCTTTCGCACCCTTCCTGTATCAGTTGCGAAATCACATCGGCCTGGTGCGCGAGCGGTTCCAACAGAGCGCCAGTCCATCGGCCCAACCGACGGACGCGGGTTCTCCAGCCCTATCCCGCGCGGCAACCGCGCAACGGTAAGCGCTCTGCCGGCGCGAGGCGGGCGACTAATCGCACAGCCCGATGACGATTCCGTCTCTTTCCAGGCTGCTGATGGCCCAGACCTGCCGACAGTCGTTGCAGTAGGCTTCGATACTGTTGCCGGTGTTGAGAAACCTTCGCAGCATGCGGTGCGTATAGCCCTCCTGAAGGCGACGATCGCCGCACTTCGGGCAACGCGACATGAAGGGAATCACCTCGTTCATCGGCCGAAACCGTGCGAGCTTCCCCTTCGCTCCCTGCCGATGGTGCTTCTCTTTGATGTGCCCGATATCTCCGGGCCGTAAGTTCGCCGCCATTGCGCCTCCTTGCTAATGGATGACGGAGTCTGCCCCGCAACGCAATCTACCTCGGAGCGCCGCCACCGACTATCAGGCCATCCCCTACGTTGGACGTCAGAATTGCCGTTCGTCTGTCTCAAAACGCAGACGACGGAGTAAGATCTGTTGGAGCGTGTCGCTGGCGGAGGCTTGACCGTCGACGCGCCGCCCGCACCCGGAAGGCTCACGTGAACGATCAACCGATTCGAGCCTGGCGAGATCTCGCCGCCGACTGGAAAGTGTGGCTGAGCCTCGCGCTATGCCTGGTCATCGCGACCATCGCGTGGCTCCTCGGCTACGATTGAGCGCCAACCCGACCCGCTCACTTCGCGCCCACAGTTAGTCGCCAGCGAAGTATCTCTCGAGGTCCGAGCGCACCGCGCGCGCGGCGTTCTCCTGGATGAGGAGTGATGCGGACGTGTGACGGCAGAAAAGCGTCAGGAGCCCCATCGTGACCCCCTGGCTCTCGAGCCAACTCCGCACGTCGCCGGTGATCTCCATCAGGCCGCTACCGCGAGTGCGAAACCTCAGCGTTGCTGCCACATTACGCATCGGCATTTACCATAGCGCCGGCCAGGCGGGGTTGTCGAACCGGGAGAGCGTTGCAGCACCATGTCGAGCGTGTACGACGTGATCGTGATCGGATCGGGCCACAACGGCCTGGTCTGTGGCACTTACCTCGCCAAAGCCGGCTTGCGTACGCTGGTACTCGAGCGCCGCAACATCGTCGGCGGCGCCGCGGTCACCGAGGAATTCTCCCCTGGCTTCCGCGCGTCGCGCTTCTCGTACGTCATGAGTCTCCTGCACCCGCGCATCATCAGGGACCTCGAGCTGAGCTCGCTGGGACTTCAGGTGTTGCCGGCGAATGACCTGTTCTGCCCTCTCGGGGGCAACGACTACATCCTCTACAGCGATGACCTGAAGAAGACCCAGGCGGAGTTCGCGCGCTTCTCCCATCATGACGCCGAGATCTATCCGCAATTC
>Ga0306920_100004983_pt1 | contig 17081 bp, 19 predicted proteins | sample flu12Cox44000170_FD_204666 | JGI IMG/M metagenome (GOLD analysis project Ga0306920, IMG submission 204666) | Lab enrichment of tropical soil microbial communities from Luquillo Experimental Forest, Puerto Rico - flux4day.12C.oxic.44.000.170 (v2)... | ecosystem: Environmental > Terrestrial >... | reverse complement strand
AGTCCGCCACCCGAAGCAAAGATGATATCTTGACTGCTCATCATTCTGGACTGGCCGGAGCCATACACTGTTCCCCATTTGGAGGTGGCTTTGTAGCGCAACTGCAATGGGATCGGGTACCAGCGTAGCGGCCCCGGGATCGCGGTACGGTGCTGTGACCCTTGGATTGTCGTCACTTCATCCTCCCAGATTTCCGGGCGCGCCTTATGGCCGCGCCGCAATCACAGCAAAGGACTGGACCCGCAAGAAATCCGCTTCAAAAACATGCCGCCAGAAGTTTACGGCTACGTTTTCCGACCAAATCTCCAACGCGACTCTTACAGCCTAAAGCGACGTTATAGTAACGGGCGCGCCTTTTCGTCTCTTTGCGCTGGAACAAAGCAATCAGCGGCAAACGTGACAATCATCACGCCTTATGGCCCGGTGCTTCCATCCGCGCCCTGCCATGCGTCCCCCTGTGGCTTAGTTTTCCGAAAGCGCCGTTTTTACGACCTCATCAGCAGAAGGTCGTCTTTCGAGCACGACTGCGATGTGCAATGCTTGCAGGCATGGGACGGACGTATACGTCGGTACTGACGCGCTATCACTCGGGCGAATGGGAGTTGATAACGCAGCAGGCAGCGAGAGAGGTGGGCCTCACGATCCGCATAATTCGGCAAGACGACCCCGCGGACACAGTCCGTGATCCGAAGCGAATCCGGCCAATAGTACTGGAGTGGCGGGAGTCGCTGTCCGCTTCACTGGCCGAGCATGTGGCATCGCCACTCGAATGGGACGAGCGGTGGGGAGTGCTGTATTTCAAGGACAAACCTACATGGGATTGTTACGCCGACCTGATACTGTGGGCCGCATACGACGAACAGCGCCAGCTTCAATGTCCCCGTCGAGCATGTGGAGAACTGGTCCGAAGACGCAGCGTATCGTATGATTTCAAGGCCCGATGCGAAGGCGCGATACAGGCAACTGTACGATATTTCCCTCTGGCTTCCGTGCGACTTCCGGTTCGTGTTTAAGACGGAGGGAATTACTGGCGTCGAGATGCTCGTTGGGTCCAGCGTCTCACTATTGAGGCAGCTTCAAGACCGGAACGCACGAAGATGGCTGAGCGCTCCCGAAGCCCTTCACTAGAGTCGGAGAGACGGAGCGGGATCCCCCATCGAAGTAGGAGCGAGGTTCGCATTCGTAGTGTTTTTCAAAACTAACAGCCAAAACTGTTCGTCATCGCCTATCGCTGCGACTGGATTAGTAGCGCGGCTCCTAAGCTCGTGTACGAAAAAGCGCTCCGCGACAGCTAGGAACTATCCTTGGGTTTTCGATTACCAGCCGGTTCTGGACCCCGCCGGGCCACTTGTCCGATATCGCCGTTGAACTTAGACGACTGATGGCGGCAGCCCGTTCAGCGAAGAGTTGGATCTTTGTCAGGGGATTCCTTCGGCGGCACTCTTCCCAGTATGGTTACCACAGGATGCGGCACGGGCTTCGGCTAAACGGCGATACCCGCGAGTCCAGAACAGAAAAAGGGGCAAGAGCGATAAATACCCATAAAGCAATCCCTCCTGCCAAACGCCGCGCAATAAATAAATTCAAACGTGCCCTGGCCACCTAGCCCGTCTACAAAGCTCCGGCTGTCTCGCGCCCGGGCGCTCCCGGCCAACGCTAAATGGTTTTACCTAGCACCGTAGGAAAAGGTGATTCGCAACGGATCCACTCACGGGATAATTTCCGGATCGCTGACGATCCGCTCGCGATCCAGTTAGTCCAAATCCGCGATAGGGGTTCTTCAGCCAATTGCTGTGGAGTTGCCGCAGGCGAATCGGTTCAAATCGTGACGGCCTGAGCTTTTGCGCCATACGGGCAGAGGCCATGGTTCGTATCGGAATGTGGCATGTTCCGTCGCTCGAAAACTGTTCGGTGGTGTGTCGGATCGGTTCTTGTGCTGGTAGTGCTTTTGACTGGGCCCGCCATTGCTGGTCTACTATTAAGAACAGAGGCATAAAAGTGTGATGCATAAGACTCATCTTGTTACCTGGGCGGGACTGGTAGCGGTCCTCGGATTCGGGCCTGTCGTCGCCGCATCCGAGAGTATTCCCCAGGTTGGACAGCAAGCGCCGGACTTTACGCTACCGTCGCAAGATGGTAGCCCTATCAGTCTCAGAGACTTTCGCGGTCGGTGGATCGTGCTCTACTTCTATCCAAAGGACGGCACCCCCGGCTGCACAATCGAAGCCCACAACTTTCAACGTGACCTCTCCAAGTATGAGCAGCATCACGCCATGATCTTGGGGGTTAGTGTCGACTCAACCGATAGTCACAAAGAGTTCTGTGCAAAGCAGGGCTTGACGTTTAAGCTGCTAGCCGACTCAAATAAGAAGGTGGTCCAACAATACGGTTCCCTACGAAATCTAGTGGTCTTCAGAGTCGCGGCACGTAACACGTTTCTAGTGGGTCCCGACGGAAAGATCGCCAAGATCTGGACCGGTGTTGATCCAGGCCGTCATAGCGCCGAGGTTCTCGCAACGCTCGCGGATCTCCAAAGCAAGAAGTAGCGGTTCGACTGGATAAATTCCCGTCAGACGCAATGCAAGTACAGCCGAGTAAAGAGATCGTCCCGGCGCCCCCAATCTACGAAAACCGCTTTCTCGGCAAGAAAGTCCCTATTTGGAACGAATGCTTCCAAGTTGCCGATTAGCCCAGAGCGCGCGTTTGAGATCGGTGGTATACCTGGTGAGGTGAGATCGGGCGTATTGCTTAGCCTCGTGTCCCTGGCTGGCGCCGCAGCGCAGCCTGGTCAGCAAGCGTCTGGGGGAGCATCCACGGAACCGTGATCGGAAATGATGGGACTCCCGCGGGCGGGATAGGTCTGACTGCTTACCCACTGGGTGTCCCACTCGGGACAAGACTTCCCGACTCTCGCCCGAACACCCGGAGGCAACGCTCGATCTGCGCCTTGGGCCAAAAGCAGGTTTCGTACGAATTCACCTAACGAACAAACAGACCGGCGCGGCGATTTTGGGATTACAGGTTACGGTGATGTCGAGCCAGACTCCGCCCCAGCAGATCTTCTCGGCAAGTCAAAGTTCGGAAAGCGTGGTCCTCATCCCGTCGGACAAGAACCTGCTTCTACATGTGACATCGTGGGGATTTCACGAGTGGGATGAGAGTGCAGGAAGAGGAAAGCGTATCCGTGTAGCCCCGGGAAGCCACCTTGAACTCTACGTGCAGCTAGCGCCGGAGTAGGCGGACAAAAGGTCCTACAGAAATCGCCCAACGTTGCGACTCTGCACTTTACGGTATCCCCGTTTGAACCGAGCCGCTGACGCGGCGGATGCTTCGCGTGTCTTCAGGGCGGGCTTACATCCATGCTGAAATCCTCTTGCCTCGGATGGGGTTGAGGTGTAGCATCAACTCGCTGCTTCCGACGACCTCGGCATACGTCTACGTGCTTCGCGACATACGGTACGAAAGTACCGAAACACCATTCAAAATCCATACACCGGCGCGTCCGCGGCAAGCCCAAACCGGCACCACCTCGATAGTTTACTGGGACCCCGTTTGAACTGCCGTTGCGAGAAAGGATTTCAGCCGATTCGCTGGGCTCAGTTTCCGACATTGCCGTAGCGGCCAGAATTCCGGATCGGATTACCGTGCGGCCTTCAAAGCTGCGGCTACCTGCGTGACGCGTGTACCCTGATGCTTCGCGACCACAAGTTCGTCCGCGGTAGGCGGGGTGCTGTTCTGGCCGGAAGTAGATGACGATCCATACGGTGTTCCGTGGCCCTGAATGACCTTTTCGTGAGTGTAGCCGTTCGGCACGATGATGAACCCCAGGTGCGCCATCGGGAGGTACAGTGAAACCACTGTCGCCTCGTTTCCGCCGTGCGGTCCTGACGTGGAAGTAAAGGCACCCGCCGCTTTTCCGTTCAGCTTACCTTGAAACCAAAGACCACCAAGGCTGTCTATGAAGGCTTTCAATTCCGCGGACGTATTTCCAAAGCGCGTCGGAGTGCCAAACACGATTCCGTCGGCCCACTCTGCGTCGGCGGGCGTTGGGGCCCCGTACTCGCTGAGCATCCTCTTGCTGCGCTCCTCCCAACCCGGAACTCTGGCCATCACTGCCGAGGAAACGATATCAGGCACTCGGCGGAGGCGGACTTCGGCTCCGGCGTCACGGGCTCCCTCGCTAACGGCTTTAGCGAGCGCTTCTACTGAGCCGTCACGAGAGTAGAACACGACGAGAATGTTTGCCTTTGGCCCTGGCATCGAATTCTCCCTGATGTGCGCATCCAGAATGATGCGAGCAAACAGAATAAAGACTTACGAAAATAGGTAAGCTGCCGCCGTTCCGATAATGGGCGAAAAGTGGGGTGGCGGAAAGTGGCCTCCCACCGCTTGGCCAGAAAACGCGCCAAGCCCCGGAAGTGCTTCTCTTGATGCCAGCCTTTTCAGCGATTGTATTTTGGCGGAGCACTCAGGCAGAGACTGTGCCCGATGTTCCATGGACTTGCTGATCTCTGCTCACTGAAAATACGGCGTGCGCTCAAACTCGCTAGCGGCCATTCTGCAAGTCCCTGACCAGGGTTTGGGCGCGCTCGGCCAATTCATCCGCATTCCGCATCTCGTTCTTGGCTTCACATTATCGGAAAGTTGCAGGAACGATCGGATGCGGGACACCGTTTCTCGTTGGCTGTTCAGTCGTCGCGATCCCATCTGGTCCAGTACTTTCCGGACTTCTCGCTTACGGGCGTCGGCCGAGTCCTTCAGGCGCTGCAACTCCGCCGGCGGAAGGATCTCTTGGATGGGCGGGCGCGCGGTCTCGGGAGCCGGTGCCGGCGTCGGCGGCTGGTCCGGCACGGTTAGGGTCGGTGGCGTTTCGGGTTTCGGCGGGCCTAACACGGCACCGCGGCGCGGCGGTCGCGGCGCCGGTTGAATTTCCACCGGCCCTTCCGGCGGTGTAGTAGCCAGGGCTTCCGGACTGATTGGTTGAGGCGCTGGTAATTCGGCCTGCGTCTGTGGAATCGAAAGCGGTGGCGGCGGTGCGGGTGTCGGTTTGGGCGGCGCGGGCGTAGAGCTTACATTCGCCTCCGTTTTGCCCTTCAGCACGCAGCCCGCCAAAAGCAGGGACGCCGCGGCCGCCAAAATGAATACGCCGAGTTTCACGCCGTTTCCGTAGTCAAACCGCAATGGCCAGACGAATTGAAATTGTCGTCCCTTTGCCCAGTTCGCTGGCGAAATCGATTGTACCATCGTGAACCTCTGGCGCTGGCTGCGATTGCAGATCGACAGAAACGGGGCTCACGCAAGCACAAGCGGTAGAAGTTTGGCGGCACAAGCAGTTGTGCGTTTCGCTTTATCTTCAAAGCCATGGCCGCCCGGGGCCATTTGTTTCCAACAATTTGGCCTGTGATCGCGCGTTAGTGACGCGCACGCGGTGACAGGTTTTGAAACAAGTTAGAGGTTTCCGGAGAGGTTTATCTTATTGTGGTTCGAGGGGTCTAGAGCGTAATGAGATCATGGTCGCCCACGGACTGCTCGGCTTTTGCGGTTATCTCGAACCGATCCGAATCCAGCCAATCAGGGCCACCGGAGATTTGGTTCGGTCCCACGGCATAAGCTCCAATAATGCAACGCTTCAAAGTTACGTTTATTGCGGTGAGCCGTCCGTGACCGCAGAAAATGCCGGAAGACCTCAGATCTGCATGGATCGGCTTGATCGAGGCGACTCAAATGGTGGCGCAGATTGGGCGAAGACCAGACTGGAAGCCCATAAGGTAGAACACCCGAACCTTGGAGGCATTGAATCTTCTCTTGGACTGCAGACGTGGCAAAGTTCCCAAGCGTTGAGTGCGTTCGCAGGAGAGCCCCACATCGGGGGCCTACTGTACAAAATTACTCGCCGCACGGGGATGCAGGCGGAACACCGCGCCCCTCCGTTTTCCACCAGCGGCCACAGCGCCCGGAGCCATATTGTAGAATCTTCTGCATGCTCCACGCGGCAGAGGATCTCGTCATACGCAACCTGGAGGACAGCGATCTCCCTGTGCTATTCGAGCAACAGCGCGACCCGGCGGCGAACTGGATGGCCGCGTTTGTGTCGCGCGATCCCTCGGATCGGGACGCTTTTCTGAAGCATTGGCGGCGAGTCCTCGGCGACCCTTCTTGCACCATAAAGGCGATCGTCCGGAACGGGGAAGTGGTTGGATCGGTGGGCAGCTTTCTCTGGGAAGGCAAGCCGCAAGTGACTTATTGGATTGGGAAGCAGTACTGGGGACAAGGGATCGCGACACGCGCGCTGGCGGAGTTGGTGCGAGACCTGAAGACACGTCCTCTTTATGCCAGTGCGGCCGCGGACAACGCCGCCTCGATCCGGGTGCTGGAGAAATGCGGGTTCACGATCTGCGGCTCTGCCAAGGCGTTCGCCGGTGCGCGCGGCGAGGAGATCGAAGAAGTGATGCTGCATTTGGAGAGATAACAAAGATCCTCTCGTCTCCTCCTATCTCCTCTCGTCTTGGCGTTAGTTGCATTTCACTGGCGCTACGTGCGTTACTGGCGTTTCTGCGTTTCCTTTCCCGGAATGCCCCAAACGCTGCCCCGGTCACTCTGTCTTGCGTAGTCGAGACACTTTGCCAGACCGCCCCCTCCTCGCGGCGGCTGACGCCAGTCCTCCAGGCTATCGCCGCCAGTCTTAGCGCAATATTTGAAGATGTGGCAGGCGAAAACGAGGAGTCGTTCAGCTCCCCCAACCGACTCGCACATGGGCACGTCGCGCGCTGCGCGTCGATCCCCTCCGGTGCTTGCGTTATGAGTGAACGCTTCACGGCTGGTGCACCTGGCTCCACTTGCCCGTACTCGGGTTGCCGGGGTCAGCCGGTCCGGGAATTGCTCGCGAAAATGTGAATTAACGCCGCAATTTCCAGGTGCCCGGCCGCCTTGGTTCTTGGGGACGATCCGCTCGAATTTCGCCGGGTCCGCGGAACGCACCACTGTACGGTCCCGGAACTGACCCGGCCAAGCCGATCTACCGCGACACTACCCCGGCGAAAGGTGTTCCCGCCGGAATGAAGTCTGGTATGCCAGTGTATCAGCCACAACTCCGTGTCGGATGCCACACTTCCTGTTTGCCGACAAACCAGGAACCGAATACGCCGGCGTCACTCGTGCGCAATCAGTGGCGCGATCTGAACCCCGCTTTCGTAACGGAACCGATAGCCCGGACCGGGATTGCCTGACCGAGCGGTCGAAGTGCGGCCGCTCTGCACCCCTGGGGCAGGATGGTCCCTGGGTGTCAGCGCTTCTTCCCGCGAGCAGAGGCTTTCGCCTGCTTCCTGGGCGACGTGACCTTCGCCGTTGGCACGATCACCTTGTGCACCGGCATCACGGTCGGCTGTCCCGAATCGATCCCGAGTTGTTGAAGGATGGGCATCAGCGTCTTCAGGAACTTGTCGAACGCCGCCTGCGATGTCCAGACATCGAACACCATCAGTTTGTCTTTCGGCCCAAACGCCGCATGGTACGAACGTCCAGGCGGGTTGCCCGCCCCCGCCTTTTTCAACGATTTGATGCACTCGTCGTATTTCGCCGCCGACATTGCGGCAGGAGAGAAGTAGATCCCTATCGCCATGAACACCAGCCTCTTTCTTGTGGCTCAACACCGCCGGACTGGCAGGTGGCCCTGTTCATTGTAGTAGAAATTCCGTAGCCAAGTCCCGTTACTGTAGGGCGGAAAGGGAATGGACTACGGCACATCGTTCCATACCTTTTTCAAGCTCGGGGTTCTGGGCGAGAGCCGAGGCCCGGAAAACCGCAACTTCCCTATAGCCGACCAACCGGACGGTATTGGCATTGAAAGCCGCGGCCCAGTGGGTGACCATTCCCGCAGACAGCCCGAGGTTATGGCTTGGCGACAAATGCCCGGATGTACGCGTTCACTTCAGCGGGCTTTTCGTGCACCACCCAGTGGCTCCCGTCCGGAATGCGCTTGATGGCCAGGCGCGGCACAAATTGTGCGAGTCCGTCCAGGTTTTGGATCAGCAGCGCTGCGTCTTTCTCGCCCCAAATTACCAGTGTGGGAACGCTTACGGTGAGTCTCGCGGGATCGATGGCGAAATTGCCGCGGGGGGCCGTCCCATCCGGCGACGGCGGTGCGACGCGGTTGGCGCGGTAGTAATTTAGACCGCCGGTGAGCGCGCCAGGCTGCGACCAGGCCTTGATATACGCGGCCTTGTCGTCCTCGGTATAGATTCCCTTCTGCAAACCCTCGCCAAGTACGATGCGCACAAGCCAGGAGTAGTTGTCCTCCGAGAGCGTCTGCTCGGCCTGCCCGCCTTGAAACATCAGCATGTAGCTGCTAGCCTTCTGCTGAGCGGGATCGGAGGCCAGTAGCTTGCCAAAGACTCCAGGATGCGGCGCGTTGATAATCACCAGTTTTTCCAGCATCTCCGGATGCGCGACCGCGAATGCCCAAGCGACCGCGCCGCCCCAATCGTGCGCGACGAGAACGAACTTGCGGCGATGCGCGAGCCGGTCCGCCAGAGCGCGGACATCCTCGACCAGCACCGGCATCGAATATTGGTCGAGCGCCTCGGGTTTGTCCGAGAGGTTGTACCCGCGCATGTCGGGCGCGACTGCAAGGTGATCCTTGCCGAACTCGGCAAGCTGATTCCGCCACTCGTACCAGAACTCAGGGAAGCCGTGCAGGAAGAGAATCAACGGCCCGTTCCCCACGGAGACGTAGTGTAGCCGGACGCCGTTGACGGACGCGTACTCATCTCGAAAACTGGCTGGAGCCGTTTGCGCTGGTGATGCTTGCAGAAGAATACCCCCCAGAAATGTGCAGGAAAGCCAGCGTTTTGCAGCCATAGTCAAAGGTTAGGGAGCTGCTCCGGGAGATGTCAAGCCGAGCAGCCTGGGCACCCTATTGAAATATCCACTCGAATCGACAGATCGACCGGTCGCCAAACCCTAAAATGACGATGTTCTCCGCGCCTCCAAGACGAATAACGGCCTCATATGTGAGGTTACCGAAACTTCTCGTCCAAGCCAAATTCCCGTGGAGGTTGGTTCGTCGAAAGAGCATAGAGGGCACAGTTCAAGAATCACCTCTTTGTGGAACGGCGGAGCGGCCCACTAGCAGGCAAGTGGAATCAGGCGTTTACGGCGTGCGACGATTACCGGGTTTTTGGAACGGGTGGGTAGTGTCGCATTTGGCAGAGCCCGCTTAAACTTAAAGCTTCATCTTGAGGTGTGAGGCCCCGGCATCTGGATCCGGACGGGAACGCCGACTTTGCCGGACCCGCGCGGCACGGCCTGGTGGGCAGCGTTTTCGCGCGACCCGCAACAGAAGTACATGTACGTGATGAACGGGCGCAACGAGACCGTCCATATCCTCGAGCATGAGAGCGGAAAGATCTTGGCGAGTTTCGGCCGCCCTGGACATCAACTCGGGAGTTTCATCCACGGTCATACTTTGGCCGTCGACTCGCACGGCAACATCTATGTGGCGGCGACCGATTGGGGGAGGCGGGTCCAGCGGTTTACCCCATCTGCGCATGTCCGAGGGCCCTAGGCACTAGAGACTGCTCACCGTTGCTTTTGATCGAAGTTCCGCTTCCCGGGTTGCCGAGAAGGGACTGAACTCCGTAATCGAGGCTGTGTGCAACAATATTGTGGAATCCCTGTCCACTGGGACCGGGCAAAGAAGGAGACATGGCGAAATCACCGAAGACCTCCGTTGGCCGTCGCGACTTCCTGAAGCGTGCAGGTACGGGCGCCGCTGCGCTGGTAACGACGGTACCGCTCGTAGAAGCTCAGGTGCAAGGGAATGCAACGAGCGCGTCGCCTGCAGCAGACGCGCCGGCTCCTACGGAGGCGCAACTGGCTCGCGATTCGGGGAGCGTCCGGCCGCCGGCGGCGGTGCGCACGATTACACGGCCCGGTTCCGACCTAATGGTCCAAACCGTTCGCGACCTCGGGATCGAATACGTGGCCGCCAACCCGGGATCGAGCTTTGAAGGCCTGCAAGAGTCGTTCATCAATTACGGCCAACCCCCGAACCAGACACCGGAGTTCATCACGGCGCTGCATGAGGAGTCGGCCGTGACCATGGCTCATGGCTACGCTAAGGCCGAAGGCAAGCCGATGCTTGCGCTGTTGCACGGCACGATTGGAGTTCAGCATGCGGCCATGTCGATTTATCAGGCCTACTATGACCGTGTGCCGGTCTTGATGATCGCGGGCAACGACGCGGACTTTATCGCAGCGCATACCGCCCGCGACATGGCCGGCATCGTTCGTAGTTATACCAAATGGGATGCCGAGCCAAAGACACTCGATGAGGCGTTGGTGGCCATCCAGCGGGCCTACAACGAAGCCATCACGCCACCCATGGGCCCAACCCTACTGGTGATGGGTTCCGAGATTCAAAAGGACAACGCGGCGCACGCGACCGTTCCGGCCTACAAGCCGCCGCAGTTCACTACCATCGACGCCACGCAGGCGAAGGAGATCGCAAAAGGGCTTCTCGATGCGCAAAATCCCAGGATTGCGGTCGGCCGTTTGCGAACACCGGAAGGCGTGAGGCGCGCGGTGGAACTTGCTGAACTAGTTGGAGCATCGACCAGTACCGCCGCAACGAACGGGCCTATGAGTTTTCCGCAGCGCCATACTCTTTGCGGCCCGGGCGCGGATACCGCGTATGACTACACGGTCGGCCTGGAAATCGCCGCGGCTCAGGTTTACATCACCGGTCCAACACTGGCACAGGTGGCTTCATCACGCGACACGGTGAACATCGGCTTCGGCGGTATCAGCGGCGGGAGCGGTACTGGCGGCGGTAGAGCAGGACGGGGTGGTAGAGGTGGCGCCCCGATTCCGGGCACCCGTCTTGAGGCTGATGCCGAAGCGAGCCTTCCGTTGATTATCGATCAAGTGAAGCAGCAGATGACGGGAGAGCGGAAGGCGCGGATTCAGGAGCGTGCGGCGAAGCACGCACGCGCCAACCATGAGGCTCACGTGACTGCGATCACGCAGGCCGTGGAGAGTAAGAGGGCGGGATGGAATGGCAGTCCGATCAGTACGGCCCGCGTGTATGCAGAGCTCTGGCCGCTGATTATGCATGAAGACTGGTGCCTATCTTCTCCCAGCAATTTCTCGGGCGGCCACAACGCGCAACTTTGGGATCACAACAAGCCGTACAGCTACCTGGGTGGCCAGGGAGCCGGCGGCATGGGTTACGGTGCGCCGGCATCGGTCGGTGCTGCACTCGCCGCGAGGGCCCGCAATCGAATTGTCATCAACGTGCAGACCGATGGTGACCTCAACTATGCTCCGGGTGTGCTCTGGACGGCCGCTCATCACAAACTACCCATGCTCACTGTCATGCACAACAATCGCGCCTGGCATCAAGAATACATGTTCGTGGAATATATGGCCGGGGTTCGAGGGCGCGGCGCCGAGCGCGCACACATCGGCAGCACGCTCCGCGATCCCTATCTCGACTATGCCAAGATGGCCGCGGGCTACGGCATGGAGAGTGAGGGACCCATAAGCGATCCGACGAAATTGTCGGCCGCGTTGAAAAGGGGCGTGACATCTGCAAAACGGGGCGAACCCTATCTGGTCGACGTCATCACCCAGCCTCGCTGAGGACACCGTTATGAAGAAGATTTCGAAAAGCCGGTGGTTGGCAGCGGCCGCCCTCGCCGGGCTGACTATGCCCGTGATAATACTGGACGCTCAAGGCGGCGGGCGCACGGGCCCGGGAGCACCGGTCAAGACCGTTCCGCCGCCCACCAGCCCAGTCACCGGGAATACAGCGGTGGGGAAAGGGCTGTATTACTCTTACGGGTGCTACGCGTGCCATGGCTACAACGGTGAGACCGGCGCGCGGCCTTTCGTCGGACGCTGGGGAAATCTTTCGACCGAGCAGGCTTTTCTTGCATTTCTTCGCGGCCGGGCCAACGTGGCGCCGCTTGTTCCCTCAACGTCGATGCCGAACTTTAGCGAAGCCTCTTTGCCGGATAAGCAGGCAAAGGACATTTACGCCTATATCCGGGCGTTCAAGAGTTCGGCTCCTGAAATGAAAGAGATTCCAACTTTGAACGCCATTATCGACGCAGCGAAGCAGGAGAAGAAATAGACATCTCCTCGGCCGGGAGGGGTTTGACAGCTGTTGCGACAAGTATCATTTTCCGGGTCGAGTTCCAACGGAAGACACGCTCTCTTGAAAGCCCCGAGCCCCTTACGGCCCTGGAACACTTCGCGCTCTCGATCAGGTTCATGGCAGGTCAGATATCCGAAAGCATCTGGAATTTGAAACCGAAGAGGGGACACGCCGCGATCTTAGCTGGCGCAGGGGCCACTGCTGCCGGCAGCAGAGCGGGACATTAGCCACGAACCATTCGCCCAGCGATATTTGGTACCACATCCAACCGGATTGACTCTAAAGACGTATGAAGGAAGGAGACGTTGAATGAGATCTCGAGTCTTCGCGCCGATTGGCGCGACCATCGCGGCGGTCGCGTCGTTGACCGGAACAGCAGCGCCGGCTCAAGTGACCCGCGTCGCCCCAGGAACGCAAAAGACTTGGACGGCCCTGCGGACAGCAGACGGCCATGTGGACTTTCAAGGAATCTGGACGAACGCGACGCTGACTCCGTTTCAGCGGCCTGCGGAACTGGGAGCCAAGCAGTTTTTCACAGCCGAGGAGGCGGCGGCCTTTGAAAAACGGCGCATCGAAGACACCAACGTAGATCGTCCCGAAGCCAGGCGGGCAGGCGATCCCGGTGCTTACAACCAGTTTTGGTTTGATCGCGGTGCGCACGTCGTGAATACGCGCCGGACATCGCTGATTGTGGATCCGCCCGATGGGAAGATCCCTCCGATGACAACCGACGCACAAGAAAGGCTGAAGCACTTCCGCGATGAGCGAACGCGGCATCCTGCGGATGGTCCGGAAGACCGCCTTCTGACCGAGCGCTGCATTCTGTTCGGCGCCACCGGACCACCCATGCTCCCCGAGCCTTACAACAACAACTACCAGATCGTGCAGAGTCCGGGATACGTGGCGATTCTCGCGGAGATGAACCATGAAGTGCGCATGATTCCTCTGGATGGTCGCCCGCATCTTCGACCGGATGTGCGGCAGTGGAAAGGCGACTCGCGCGGCCGGTGGGAAGGAGACACGCTGGTAGTCGATACGACTGGCTTCACCTTCAACAATCAGAGCCGCTTCGGCGTTTCCTACCTCGACGGAATGACCGATCAGAATCTGCACGTCACCGAACGCTTCACGCGGATCGATTCGAATACCATCATGTACCGCGCAACGATCGAAGACCCAACCGTCTACACGAATCCCTGGACTGTCGAGATCTCCATGACGAAGCGTGCGGAACCACTCTTCGAGTATGCCTGTCACGAAGGGAATTACGGAATGTCGGGCATTCTCTCCGGCGCGCGGGCAGAAGAGCAAGAGGCGGCGAAAGAGCCCGCCGAAACAAAATGAGGCCACGTCTCTGACCGTCGCGGTGGCCTCGCCGACCCGGTTGGTGTCCACACATTCACGGTCAGCGACGGGGCGTCGAATCACATAATGACTCTCCGCTCTGTTGTGAAGACTGGATTCACTCGACGTCGGCTGGTTCGCTTCTGTTCCGAAAGCTGTGCCAATCGCCGGGGGGTGTCTCCCATGACCCAACGAATCGGTCCGGCAAAGTTGCGGTGCATTCAAGCACGCTGCCAGCGGCCTCCGGGCCGGGAATCCGGATGGGAGAGCCATTTGCCGGGGCTCCGGGCACTCGGTTGAAGTAGAATTGGAAAACCCCTAGGCGGAGGCTGTTGGCTGCGGAGCGCGAAACGATGCTTGGTGAAGACAAAATGGGGAAGGTGGCTGTGAGACTAAAGTGGACGCTGAGTTTTGTCTTTCTGACCGTGCTGCATGCGGCCGCTTACCCAGTTCCCACTGAGGCCGACTGGATCGCCAGGAATTTCAAGTTCACCACCGGCGAGACCCTCCCCGAACTGCGAGTACACTACACAACCATCGGCAAGCCGGAGCGCGATGCCAGCGGCAAGGTTGTGAACGCAGTCCTCATTCTACACGGCACTGGCGGCACCGGCCGCGGATTCCTAACAGAAACCTTCGCTGGCCAGCTTTTTGGACCTGGGCAATTACTTGACGGTGCAACGCATTACATCATTCTGCCTGATGGAATCGGGCATGGAGGGTCCAGCAAACCCAGCGACGGGCTGCGCATGAGCTTTCCGCAATACACCTACGACGACATGGTGCGGGCGCAGTACTTCTTATTGACTAAAGGTTTGGGTGTAAACCATCTGCGGCTTGTCCTCGGAACGTCAATGGGCGCAATGCACACCTGGCTTTGGGGAGAGACCTACCCGAGATTTATGGATGCGTTAATGCCGCTGGCCAGCGCTCCAGTTGAGATCGCTGGACGAAACTGGATGCAGCGACAAATGAGAATCAATTGCATCAAAGGCGATCCTAAATGGAGGGGCGGTGATTACACCGAGCCGCCGATTCTTGGTCTGACCTGTGTGAGCTACATACGCTCGCTGATGACCAGCGGCGCGCTTCGGTTGCAGGAGCAGTATCCGACTCGCGATAGCGTTGTCGAAATGATGGAGAAGAACAGTCCCGCGCCAGTGGACGCCAATGACGTCATTTACGAGATGGAAGCGTCCAGATTCTACAATCCCGCTCCTCAACTTGACAAAATCGAGGCTCCGCTTTTGGCGATTAACTCTGCCGATGATGAGATCAACCCGCCGGAGCTCCGCATCCTCGAAAGGGAAATCAAGAAAGTGAAACGTGGAAGGTTTGTTTTGCTTCCGATCACGGACCAGACCCGCGGGCATGGCACCCACTCGCTGCCCGCCATCTGGGGCAAATACCTGGCGGAACTCCTTGACGAGTCGAGATAGCCGGAATCGTCTTGCGAGCTGCAGGCGTCAGACCGGCGGTCGGGGTTGCTTCAGTTTCGAAGCACGCCAAATCACATATTCAAGTGCTGCCCGGAAGAACGATTTCCCTACAGACTGCATGTGCCCGGCGCGGCCGGCACAGAAGCGTCGTAGAATCGCGACACCAGGATAAATTGGAAGGTCCGTCCGGGTGTGCGGATCAACTCCTTCGTCCTCATCTTCACCATCTTCAGAGTGGCAACATCCAAATCAATAGCCCTCATGAACACGTCTATGGCTGCGGACCGGGCGTTTGGAGGGCAGAGGCAGCCTCCATGCAGAAGCAAATGTGGCCGCTTGGTTGGCAGCTCGCTTCGCCGGCGCGAGCGTGATCAAGGCAACACCGATGACCACGAGTGAGAGCCACACCTGCCAGTTCTCCACGTGAGACGATGTAAGGATATGTCTGGACTCCCATCAAGGCTGCGTGCGCGAAGCTCGAGCATGCTGTAAAGGCGATGAGGTTGCGATTTGCGGATGGGTTGCGGACCGCTAGCAGCAAGAAAGTCCCGAGCGTGACATAAACGCTAAACATCATCGACAAGAAAGGCTCTTGCCGCACAAAGGACACCCAAGGGAAAACCGAAGCCAAAAAGATCAATCGCATCCCAACGCGGCCTTCAGCGCCCGCTCTCGATTCGAATATGTGCTCCAAGTGCCGCTCAACCCGGCACTTCGCTGATTCCGAAGCAAGTTGAGGCAGCGGGTAGTCGCCACGGATTCCGATCGTGGCTCAGCAGGAGAATCAGGAGGTGCCCTCCTCCATGCGGAACGCCGTTTGCGTTGGAGGGCTGCTTCCGCCCCCGGCGTCGCCGTCCAACGGGCGGCCTTTCACCGAGCTACTGCGTACCATTCGCAATCAAATCTTGCCTCTTCGTCCAGCATTTCCGCGGCTCCGGGTGGCTGCTTCTCATATTGTGCTCGTTCCAGGCGGCAGGATTTATGACGATGTCCGACCTTCCGGATGGTCTAGGGCGTCAGCGGAATAGTGCCGGCAATTCGCGGCGCGCTCACGCCTTTTGCCGATTGCAAAAGCAACCAAAGCAAGTGGAACGCCGTTGGCCGCACTTTCGCAGCTTCTTCTGATCCTTGACAGAGCCTTCAATCGGTAGTGCTGCCCGGCATGCGCACAGTATGGGCCATAACATTCCGATTTAAACTGTCTGCCCTAGTTCTTCAAGGCGCTCAAACCGCTGACAATGACTTCGGTATTGTGGGCGAAACGAAGGCCGTAGATCCCGTCAATGGATCTGAGCCTTCCGGCCGTGAGTAGGGCGGACTTGTCGTAGCCCGCGACGACAGTTCCGTTGATCGAGCATTCGACGCGATCGCTCTTCACGGAGAGAGCAATCTCCTGTGTCACAGACTGTCCAACCCCCGAAGCTTTGTGTACTGCAGGGTTTGCCTCACCTTGGAAGCCGTTCATCTGGAACGCGCCGGGACCGAAACCGCGCACGATGAATCTTCCGTTACCGTAAGCCGCGCAGTAGAGATAGCTTTGGCTGGCAGTTCCCATGTCGTTGCCGGCAATGAAAATGCCGTATGGGTGAGGATGGCTGTTGAGATTCATGTATTTTGGCTCGGCAAATGTCGCTTTTACGATGTAATCGCCAGTAGCCTTATTCCCTGGATTCCAATATGCCACCGCGGGACCAGTTGTGACGTGGAATGTATCGCCCTCTTTCGCGAGCTTCGCATCGTTTAATGTCAGGCCCGCCCTCTCTTCGTTCGCGTCGATCTTGCCGGTCCACTGCGACACGGAAATACCACCGGCAGCAACGACCCGAGAGGCATCCTGGGAGTTTAAGGCTGGGACAACGATCATACAGAAGGACAGGGCGAGCGTAAAAAGGTAACCCGAACCCTTGAGATTTCTATTCCTCCAACAAGTGCGAGCAGTTCGCATGCTTTATCTAGTCTACTCTCTTGACTGATCACACGTGTGGCCTCGTTTATGACGAACGGCGCTGGCGCGCCACGACTGGCCCCCATTGGGAATGCTCGTACGCCGATGGCTGCGGTGGAGTTCGCTTAAGGCCGCCCACAACGGCCAATAACTCCTATAGTGGATCTCGCTGTAGGGGGATTGGTTTCCGCCTTCG